>Ga0194125_10013708_pt1 | contig 10495 bp, 11 predicted proteins | sample TA2KigC250mmetaG_FD_148626 | JGI IMG/M metagenome (GOLD analysis project Ga0194125, IMG submission 148626) | Freshwater microbial communities from Lake Tanganyika, Tanzania - TA2015034 Kigoma Deep Cast 250m | ecosystem: Environmental > Aquatic > Freshwater > Lake | place: Tanzania: Lake... | reverse complement strand
CTGACGGGCAAAAGCGGGTAGGCGCAAGGAGAAAAACTTATCAATACTCCTCCGCTGAAAACAATTATGTAATCTAAGAAATTACCTTGTAGAGTCATCTATCCAATCTAAATATTTTTTACTACCATTAACGATAGGCAGGGCGATTATCTCCGGCAAATCGTAACTATGCAAGTGCCTGACCAATTTTTCTATCTGGCTAAAAAGACTTTTCCTGGACTTGACAATCAATAGGGTTTCTTTAGAAGAATCAACTTTGCCTTGCCACCAAAATAATGAATTGATAGGATTAATTAAGTTTACGCATGCGGCAAGCTTGGCCTTAATTAAAGCTTGGGCGATTTTATCAGCTTGTTTACTATTAGCGCAGGTGACAAAAACTATTATAAACATTTAAAGTTTTAAAAGGATATCAATTTGTTCTTTGTCGAAGCCTATAATTACGTCTTTATCTATTTCAATGACCGGGACACCCATCTGTCCGGAGATGCTTATCATCTCTTGCAACTTACTCTCGTCGCTTGAGACATCAAAGTTTTCGTATTGAATCCCCTTGCTATCCAAATATGTCTTGAGCCTTATGCAATAAGGACATGTTGGCGTAGAATAAACTTTGACACTAGCCATAATTTCCTCCTTTAATGAGCGCATCCTTGACAAGCTTGTCAAGGATTTGCGCGAATTAAACCCAGCACCTTTTTAGTATTAGCGTTTCCTTTAAAAAATAAATCTTTTAACATTTTAATATATAAAATGTGCTGGGTCAAATTCAACCATCAAACTTACGCTCACTAACGTTCCGTAAGTTTGGGCTTCATTTGACCTTTTTCACTAATTTAGCGAATCTCTGACCGAACCGAGCGCATTGCCGGCTAGCTCTTGCATCAGGGCTACCGATAGCAACCGGACCATAGTGGTCACCGGAAGGATCGCCTTGAATTATCATACCATGAATGAGCATGGCGTTCAAGATATCTAAGATAGTTGTTTCGTTGCCTCCGCCGATATTGGCGCTGGAGGCAAAAGCTCCTCCAATCTTACCATCAAGGCTTCCATGGAACGTAACCGATTTATCCAATAACTCCTTAATCTGGAAAGCCATACTGCCATAATAGGTAGGTGAACCGATTAATATGCCGTCGGCCTTCAATAAATCATCCGGCTTTGTATCCTGGATCTTCTTCAGTTGGAATTGGACCTTTTCTTTCTCAATACCTTCGCATATCGCTTTGGCCATCTTTTCAGTATTGCCTGTTTGAGTATAATAAATGACTAAAATTTGCGCCATTTTTGCCTCCTTTAATGAGCGCATCCTTGACAAGCTTGTCAAGGATTTGCGCGAATTAAATCCAGCACCTTTTATCTATTCAATATTTTTAAAAACTCTCTTTAAAGAAATGAGTACTAAAAAGGTGCTGGGTCAAATTCAGACAGGCGATTTACGTTCACTCCCGTTCCGTAAATCGTGTCTTCATTTGACCTCCTCATTTTATCATCGCTACCGACATCATCCTGCCAGCATTATCCCCTTCTTTACGATATGAAAAGAATTTTGTGTTTTGGCAAGACGTGCAGATTTTACTATCGATTATATTCGGCCTTTTGATCCCTGCAGAAACTAGCTGATTTTTATTTATGGAAATTAAATCTAGAAATAGCTTATTATCTCTCTTCTTTAAACCTTTACCGAAATGTTTTTTAAATTCTCCCCCGACTTCATAACAACAACTTCTTATCGCCGGGCCAAATGCCGCTATAATATCTTTTGGCTTGCATTCGAATTTCTGTTTCAGTATCAGAACTGCTTTTTTGACGATTTCCTCTTTACTTCCCCGCCAGCCCGCATGCACCAGACCGATAGTTTTAGTCTTGGGGCAAAATAGAAACATCGATAAACAATCAGCGGTAAATACCGCTAAAGGAATATCGCGCTTATTCGTGATTAATCCGTCGCTGCCAGCGATTGCGTTCTTACGAGTTAAGGCGCCTTTCCCTCGATGGCTTTCAGCCACTACCACAACTTTAGATTTATGCGGCTGCTTTACGCAAACCAGGTTTCGATAATTAATGCCTAATTTATCTAAAAACTTTTTTCTATTTTTGTGCTTTGCCTCAAAACTTAAATCAAGACTTCTATCACTAAAAGAGGCTACAATGGGAAATTTATTGAATCTTTCAAAGAAATATGCACTTTTTCGCTTAATCATGTTTGAAAATTAGGAAGGAAATTATTTTAAAGCTTCTTTGTAGGCATCATTTATACTCTGTATCCCGACGACGCAGGCAATAATTATACCACTGGCAAAAAAAACTAATCCAACTACCAACTCCCATATTGGAAATAGGCGAGAGATTATCCAATGCCCGGCAAAAACAGCTCCCACAATAATCAAGATCATGCTAGCAGCAGAAATAGTCATTATAATTAAGCCTTCTTTTATCTTTCCCACATAAAGCTGCCCAAGGCCGTTGAAGACAAACGATAGAATCGCCGCTATTCCTGCACGGTGCCGTTTATCATCCATTACAAAAACTCCTTCTTTTATAATTACTAAAACGTAGCTATCAGTTCTTTGAATCGGTCGAGTCTGATTCTTCGCCTTCATAGAGAGGAAGGCCCTTAAGACCTTTCTGCACAGAAGACGGGAAGATTATTCCTTTTGCTTCAGCTTCTCTTTTTATCTTCTCGGCCTTCGTTCGTAATTCAGTGTCTGGAATCTGTTTACCGACTCTATCTTGGGGTGGATTTAATTTTTGTTCTTTTTCAAACTCAATCACTTTTTTAAGAATATCTTCTGGTAAATCAGCACCGCATTTAGTAAGCACGCTTAGAAATTCCATTGCAAAAAACTGATCAATTTGTATTCTACGTTTTGTCATATGGGCAAATCTTCCTATAACCGCGCAGATATTTTCGCGCTCCTCTGGATTTAATTGATCAATAAATTCATAACTTTCAATTTTCTTGAGATTAAGGATAATTGGCTCAAGCACATCAAGAGTAATTATATAAACAGTGTAATCGCCCATGGGGTAACTAAATTTCTCAATGACATCTACTGTATTTGACGGAATAACAAGAAAGATATCTTTTCGAACGTTCTCTTCCTTGATATACTTTTTGACAGATTCGGTCTGAGCTTTGATGTAAGTGGGAAAATTACCAAGATCATCTGATGATGGACTTTTAGCATCAAAAATGACAAATTCATCACATATTTTGATTGTGTTATCGGGAGCGCCTTTAAAAGGAACTTTCTCAACATAGTCAATAGTATGTCTTTCGCATATCATTTTTATAGAATTTTTTACTTTCTCTTGATGCTCAGCCCATGTTTTCTTCATTGATTCGAACCGCGCTATTTCTTTTTTATGATTTTCTTCTTTTTCTTGTGCTCGTTCCTCTTGATTTCGCTTTATCACACTATCAAGGGTCGCAACTTTTTTTTCATATTCTACCTTTCTATCCTCTTCTATACTCCTGTAGACTGCATTATCTTGTTTGAGTTGCGATAGTTCACTTATGAGTTGATCTCTTTTTTCTTTAAGTGTAGTTATTTCTGCCTTCTGGCTATTGACATTATCTTCAAGATGCTTATTGCTAATTTTAAGATTTTCAGTTGCGCTAGCAAGGCGTTCTTTCTCTTTTTGAAAATCCTCGAGGGAATGTTCTAGCTTTTTTAATTTTTCATTTGAAAGTATCCCAAATCCGATGATTATCAATATTGCTAAAATTATCCCCCCGAAAATTACCGCAATCATTACTCAGCTCCTTTAATCTTTTCTATCTTGGAGATGATTTCCCTGATTTGGCCTTCGCTTTGTTCCCTTACGATATCGCGCACAAAATCCGAAGTGCTAATCGCATCGTCGGACGACATATAATCGCATTGTATCCCGCAAGAATAATATTTAACTTTACTCTGCGAAACCTTGGGGCACTCCTGCTGCCAGATAATTTTTCCCTTGGCATATATAGGCTTTTTACCTTCTTCAATATGAATTTCAAGCTCTACCTCCGAATTCTTTTCTAATTTATCGGCCATAACAATATTGAGTCCTGTAGGGCTTATATTCTTAGAAAATGCAGTGCCGGTTATTTTTGGATCGCTCAAAGAATGATAATCAACCCTTAATATGATATTGGCGCGGAAAAGTTTCCTGTATTCGAAGGTTGGCATGTAATTCCTTCCTATCGTCTAGAAATCAACTAAAAGGATTATAGCACAAATCTCTTTAGTCTTATTATAATTTTTGGTTTCCTAAAGCGGCAAGAAGCTGGCTATCTATTTCAAAAGAAGATGTCTTCCAAGAATTAATTATTTCACTTTTATGTGTCTGCCACAGAGAACAATAATTATCCCAGCCGCGAACCTCACCACGCCTATTAACCCACTCGGGATCCTTGGTAAAATGATACAGTCCGTCGGGGAAAATAGTGTTTTTTACTGCTTTATATGTCCAGTATGTCCAGTGAAAACCCAGCTCTCCAAAAAGTTTTATTAAATCGCTGATATAATTCATCTCGCCCGATGAATTGGAACGCGAATTCACTCCGAATTCACCCACCAAAATCGGGACTTTTAATTCATGGGAGATCTTAAAACAATCTCTTAGATGCCTGATATTATCCTGCATGCCTTTCTTGTAAAGCCTGTCGGCGAAAGGATAAGCCGGCGTGGCTTCAGTATTAAAACAAAATTCTAAGGGCTGGTAAAAATGGATGCTAAAAGCCAAGTTTTCATCTTGGGGTTTTTGAAGGGTGCCTAACTCTTGCGCCCAATCAACCGGCTCAAGAAAAAGAATGTGGTTTTTATCGGCCTTTCTTATTTCCTTTACCAAATCTTGATAGAATTTATTCAAAGCACTCGCGGCGACAATCGGCTCGTTTAAAAGATCGTATCCTGCCACCGCCTCTTCATCTTTAAATACATCTGCCAGAAAAGACCAAAGTTTAATCGTCCTTTCTATGTTAGATTGATTTCCCCAAAGCTGGGCTTCACCCGTGCTGTCAGAATGCCAGTCGGTATTTTGGCTCCCAGGCGCGGCATGCAAATCCAGAATCACCCAAATCCCGTATTTTTTCGCCCAGCTTACAGCCTTCTGCAGATAAGATAATCCTTCCTTAGAATAAGCAAACGGCTCTTTCTCGATAAGTTTATGGTTGAATGGAAGCCTCGCGCAATTAAATCCTAAAGAAGCAATATTCTTAAAATCTTCCTCGCAAATAAAATTATCCCGGAAAGCCTTCTCAAATTCTTCTAGCGCGGCAGAGCCTTGAGCCTTTTTGAACTTATCCTTAAAGACTCTCTCGGCGATATTTTCGGCATATAGGATGTAACCCTCCATCATCAGCCATCCGCCCAGATTGAAACCTCTGAGCATAATCTTTTTGCCGATTTCATCCACAATATAATTATTTTTTGTCTTTAGCATACTTTAAGTAAAAAGGTAAAAGTAAAAAGGAAAAACCAAAAGTCAAAAATAAAAAGTTTTTAAAATTTTAACTTTTACCTTGTACTTTTTACTTTTTCCTTCTTACTTTTTACTTTTCTATTATAACAGATAATCCTTCTTTATCCTTTGGACACTGCGGAAAATATTCTTTTTAATCTGAAGGTTATTTTGAGAAATCTCTCTTATAACTTTCTCAACTAAGGCGCGTTTGGTATCGCCGGCATTGGGGCAACTGCATTTTTCATAGGCGAAATCATTTTCACGACGCGCAAAACGCAATATCTCTTTTTTTTCAATATAGGCTAAGGGCCGTATAATTTTAATCTTGCCCTTAAAAAGCTCCTGTTTTGGCTTCATAGCGCTGATCTCACCTTTATAAAATAGATTAAGCAAGACTGTCTGGATGATATCATCTAAATGATGCCCTAATGCGACTTTTTTAAAACCAAATTTAGCCGCAGTCTCAAAAAGGGTTTTGCGCCTATTCCACGAACACCAGAAACAGTTGATTTCATTTTTACTTTTAGCCTTTTTGAATATATTGACCTTTTTAATGTAATAATCAACTTTTTCTTTCTTGAAAAATTCCCTTAGTCTTCTGGAAAGCCCGGCCGAATATCCGAAATCTATATGCACTGCCAAAATATCAAATTGTACGGGAGCAAATGTCTGCCGGTATTTGAGCATTTTTAAAAGCGTAATGCTATCCATCCCGCCGGAAACTCCAACGACAATCTTGTCTTTGTCGGCGATCATCTTATAATCGCCGACTGCCTTGCCGACTTTCTTGGAAATAAAATACATGGGTTTGTTATTCCTGCCTTGGGATTTATTTATGGTGACCATCGTAATCCTTGTACAATAACTCCTCTACTTGTTTTTTGATTGCAAAGGCAATCGCTTCATAATCATCAACTATACCATGTTCTTTCCCTTTTGATAAAAGATTCTCTGTATTGATTGGCTTGCCGAACACGATCTTAATCGGATGCAAACGAGGGATACGTCTTATCCGGGGCCAAGCCTGGAATGTTCCCAAAATCGCAACGGGGATAATCTTTACCCCGTTAGAAGCGTTTAATTTCTGGCTATCGCTTCTAGCGGGGTTAATCTCGAACTCTTTAGCCAAAATCCCGATACCCTTCTTGAATTCCACGGGTTTACCCTCAAAAGAACGAAGCCCTTCGGGAAATATACAAAGCATCTTGCCATGGCCCAGAACATAACTTGAGACCTGCAAAGTATTCACCAGTTCTTTAGTGGGATCTATCGGGATTAACCTGGCAACCCTAAGCGCCCATTTTAAAGAAGGATGCTCAAAGATATTCTTATCGCCTAAGAAATATAGTTGCATCAAAGTCTTAAACGGAACTGCTGCTGCAACAACGAGCCCATCAAGATAGCTGGAATGATTAGAACAAAAAACATAAGTCCCCTCGGAAGGAAGGTTTTTATTTCCTTCAACCTTAAACAGGAAAAACAATTTAAAAATTACAAACAAGGATTTAGGCACGATTAAACTAAGTAATTTATTGAAGCTTCCGGGAAAAAGATCTATTTTTTCGATAAGCTCTTGCGGCGGAGGGAAATTTACCAAGTCTTTCCATGAAAACAAAGCTTGCCCGGTTTTTGAAGAGGATGCTTTAGAAAACAGAAATTCACTTAATTTAAAAATAAGCTCTCTTACGGTAAAAATCTCCTCAACTAAAGAATCGGGAATTTCTATCTTCAATATATTCTGTAAGCCCATGGCTAATTCCACCTTAGCTAAAGAATCAAAACCTAGATCTAATTCCAAGTGGTCGTCGAGCTTGATTTCTTTTTTGAAAGAAATCTTCTTGGAAAGAAAACTTATCACTTTCTTTCCGATTTCTGAATTAAGCATATTTATATCTTCAAGGGAAGGCGCATAGGCCTCTTCCGGTATCCAGCGTTTACTGATAAATTTATCGCGGTACTTTAATTCTACCTCATAACGTTTAATTTTCCCCAGGCGAGTTTTAGGAAGCTCCTCTTTGGTAATAAAAAAGTCTGTTATGCGCTTATAAGAAGGGAGTTTTGATGAGAAATTCTCCAGTTCCCATTTTATTTTTCTATTTATATTGGCATCTCCAACACTTTTAAAATGTTCAAAATCAGGCACTACTACGGCTACCAAGGCCTCATTGCCTTCAGTGTTTTCCACGGCAAGCAGGCACACCTCTTTTATAAAGTCGCTCTTCTTGAAATAATTCTCTATTTCTTCAGGATAAATATTCTTTCCGGAACTTAAAACGATTATTTCTTTAATCCTTCCGGTAATAAAAATAAACCCGTCTCTATCAATTCTGCCGGCATCCCCGGAATAAAACCAACCGTCTTTTATCATTTGGCTTGTCTCAAGAGGGTTATTGTAATAGCCCTCCATGACATTATCGCCCTGGATGAGAATTTCATTATCATCCCCAATTCTTACTTTTACCCCGTCAACTGGTCTTCCTACGGAACCAAGCTTATTTATGGCAGCAAGATTCAAACTTACTACCGGGGAGGTCTCGGTAAGGCCATAGCCCTCTAGGATAGTAAAGCCCAATTTAAGGAAATCTTTGGCTGTTTTTGTATCAAGTTTTGCTCCACCGCTTACCAGGTAACGCAATTTCCCGCCGAAATGCTTGTGCACCGAGCTAAATAATATTCTGGCAAAATTTATCTTTGTATGACATCTCAATGTCCAAGCAAAACTAATAAATAATCTGAAAACTAACCTCTTTAAAAAAGGCTGTTGTTTAATCTTGCCGAAAATCGACTTGTGCAACATATTAAAAATCTCAGGAACTGCGATAAAAAGCGTGACCGAATTATCGCGAATGCTCTTTACGAGCTCTTCGCTCTTCAAGGTGCAAGGATAAACTATTCTTGCGCCCAAAAATAGAGGAAAGATTAAAGTAGCAGTAAAAGCAAACGAATGATGCAATGGCAATATAGAAATGAAGCAGTCTTTAGCACTGCAAATATTTAGTTTCTCAAAACTTAAGAAATTAGTTGAGAAATTCTTATGCGTAAGCATTACCCCCTTAGGCTTGCCAACAGTGCCAGAGGTATAAATAATCGAGGCCAAGTCCTCTATGGATACAGAAGGGAAATGGTTTTTAGGATAATGCTTTGAGATTATATCTTGAAGGGAAACATACGGCGATTTAGATTCGATTTTATCAATTAAAACTATTTTCTTAACATTGGGGAGATAGATAATATTCTTATCAAAAAAGTTTAGGAATTTACTTGAGCTAAATATAGCCTTGGCTTCGCAATCGGAAAGAAGATTATGGAACTCAAAATCCGAAAACTTTGCGTCCAAAGGCACTACTGTAGCACCAGATAAAATAATCCCGAAATACGCAATTGCCCACTGCGGACAATTATCTAAAATAATCGCAACCCTGTCGTATGGTTCTATTCCGTTTTCTATAAGCCAATTGGCAATATTTCTTGCCTGTCGATTGACCTCTGAATATGAATAGGTTTTAGTTTGGCTGGTTAAGTTTTCTACAAAAGCAATTTTATCTGGGTTTGCCTGGCAGATTTGGGCGAGTTTTTCATGTAGAAGAAATCCTTCGGACATTTTAAACGAATTCCTTATTTTTTATGCGCTGCAAAAATGTATCGCGGCAGCGCCTACATAAGGTTAATTTATAAAAGACATGTACGTCTTCTTCGAGCTGCTTAGGATCCATATCTTTCATTTGTTCTATAAGTTCCCTGATTTGTTTTTGGGCATCTTTTTTGAAATCTTCTTTTGTAAATTCTACTTCCGGAGAGGCATAAAGTTCTATCTTTAGAATATAACGCTCGATAGGTTTTTCCAATTTTTTGCCGCAAGAATCGCAAGAATGCTTAATTTCTCTGTTTATTTCTTTTAAAGGACAGATGTGGCATTGAGGAACTTTCTTGCAAAAAGTTTTAGCCAGTTTTACAAAAAGCGCGTGGTACTCATTAAACAATTTAACCTCGCAAGATAAATTATCCATAAAAAGATTCTGAATCTGCGAATAGGTGGCGGCCTTTTCAATTAGATTATGCCTTAAGAGCGCGCGCCTGGTGTAGGCATCGACGACAAAAATCGGTTTTTCTCCGGCATACAATAAAATCGAATCCGCTGTCTCAAGGCCAATTCCTTTCACGTTAAGCAGCTTTGCCCGCAATTTTAAATAATCGTCCTCAAACATATTTTTCAATGATCCATGGTATTCCCTAAACAGAAAATCGATAAAATTCTTGATCCGCTTTGCTTTTACATTGTAATATCCTGACGGACGGATTAATTTCGCCAGCGTATTTATCGGCGCCTCTTTTATTCTTCTTGGCTTAAGCAGATTTTTCTTCTTTAAGTTGGTTATCGCTTTCTCAACATTGCCCCAATTGGTATTTTGGGTCAATATCGCCCCGGCAATTACTTCAAATTGCGTTTGGGCCGGCCACCAATGCTGCTTGCCGAACCGGGAAAATAATTTATGGTAAACCTCTTCTAAAATATCCTGAGTTTTATTTTTTGTCATTTGCGTCTAAGCCTGGATTTGGAACGCAACATTTCAAGGTAAAGCTCTTCTTCGGTTAGGTCCTGGTCTTTTTTAATGACGATTTTGGAGGGATCAATTCTGTATTTTGGCTTTTTATAGGGCTTCATTACGATTTTCTACGGAAATTGTATTGTCTTCTACATTGAATATCTTACCGAAAAATTGCTCGGCAACCCACATATTAGTCTGAGTATGTTTGCTAATCTGAGAAGTCCTAACAACCCCTCCTAAAAGACAAAGCCAGGGGATAATGTTATCGGCCAGGTGCACATCACAGGCAGCCCCGGAATTAATCTCATCCATCAAGACTTGAGCTGCTTGCTTTCCGACTATTTCCGCAGGCTTTGTTATCTCCCCCCTGGAATCCGCGCCCAAAATAATACGTTCATTCATATGGGCGTAAAGATTTATCTCTGAACTCACTGAATATGTCTCTACATATTCTGCGCTGATGCTTACAGGACAAGAAAATTTATTCTCCA
>Ga0194125_10013707_pt1 | contig 10495 bp, 12 predicted proteins | sample TA2KigC250mmetaG_FD_148626 | JGI IMG/M metagenome (GOLD analysis project Ga0194125, IMG submission 148626) | Freshwater microbial communities from Lake Tanganyika, Tanzania - TA2015034 Kigoma Deep Cast 250m | ecosystem: Environmental > Aquatic > Freshwater > Lake | place: Tanzania: Lake... | reverse complement strand
GTCCGTGGAGAAGAGAAATAAAGTTTGAAAGACGATGGGGCTACATGGGGAAGATTAAAAAATAACAAGATCATTAAAAGGTAAGAAGGAAGTATATCATGGGGCTTTTTAAAAAGAAGGTTATCAAAGAAATTGATGGTGGAGCTTGGGGACATTTGGTCAGCGTGCATAAGATTGATGTGGATACCCTTTCTAAAGAGATGAGATGTGTTGAGCGTGAGGGGGTTTTAGATGGGAGAATGCCAGTAACGCTTCTTCGTATTTTTAAACCAGCAGAGGCCCGGAAGAAAAATATAGTGGTTACAGGATGGGAGACTTTTGATCAGCACCCTGACCTGATACTTTTCGAGGGCTATTTAACAAGAGGCAATGAGGCTCATTTAGAGCGTAAAAGATAAAATTTGCTAACTCATCTGAGTAATATATCAATCTAATATAAGCGTTATTATGGGTAAGGTAAATTCCAAACAACATAGGATATCATCATGAAGATCAAGATATGGGGTTGCCGCGGTTCGATTGCGACACCCGGACAGCACACTCTTCTATATGGTGGGAACAGCACCTGCATTGAGGTCAGACCCCGCGAAGGTGGAGTGATCATTGTCGATGCGGGATCAGGAATTCGCCTACTCGGGAAGCAGTTGCTTCAGGAAAAGGGAATCACCGAGCTGTACCTTGTATTAACCCATTCACACTGGGACCATCTCTCTGGCTTTCCCTTCTTCACTCCTGCCTACTCGGGCCGCTACAAGATCAACGTGTATGGCGGGCCGAAAGCGCAAGGGGCTTTGCGAAGCTATCTATCGCACCAAATGGCACCGCCGTATTTCCCGATTGACTTCACTGTGATGAAGGCCACTTTTACGTTTGGGTACGAATGCCCACAGATGGGGACGATCGGTCTTGTTGATTTCATACCGATTCCCTTGAGCCATCCAAACGGAGGTTATGGCTTCAAGTTCGTTAAACGGGGAAAGACTTTCGTTTTCCTCACCGATAACGAGCTGGATTTCCAGCATCCAGGCGGCCTGAAGCGAGAGGAATACGTGGATTTTTGCCGGGGAGCTGATCTTCTTATTCACGATGCCCAATACACTGATGACGAATACAAATCAACGTGCGGATGGGGACACTCAACCTATTTCTCCGTCACCCAACTGGCAATTGAATCCGGCGTGAAGAGGCCTTGCTTGTTTCACCATGACCCGGATCGAACTGATGGCGACCTGGATAAGCAATTGGAATACTGCCGGGCGATCATATACAAAGCCGGGGTCCCGATAGAGTGTTTTGCCGCAATTGAAGGCATGGAATTCGTGTTGTAGGCTACACATAGCCAGTTGCCCCAGCGGATCGGCTTCGCTGGCCGTTGAGCTTCGATAATCTTGCGGAAAGGAGGAAGCAATGGAGGCGACAATTAAAGAGGAGGAGATTAAAACAAAAGAACTATGAAAAAGGCGATCGTCATTGCGTTCACCAGTTTGGGAGAAAGAGGAAAGAATTTATAGAAGGGAAGAGAGAGGAGGCAATGGAACTGATCAAATTTCTTACATCTGATAGTAGAGGATTTTTTATGAGGGGGTTAAGGAGAAATAAGGTGGTAAGTAAGAAAAAGGCTAAAGAATAATCACCTTGATTATAGACTTTTATTTTCTAAGTAAAAAACTAAGCTTAGAAAGGAGGAACTATGGCTTGGAGAGAGGATGATTTCGGAGGAAGTAGGAGACAGGACTATGGTGGTCCCTCGGTGGATGAAATTGCATTGAAGGTTCAAGAGAAAATCAGTCGTTTCGGGGGGAAGAAATTTCTCTTGATTCTCATCGCTATCATTATTGGGATTTGGTTGGCATCAGGGATTTATGTTGTTGGGCCTGGGGAGGAGGGAGTGATCCGGCAGTTTGGAAAAGAGGTGGACCGGACTGCACCTGGGTTAAGGTACCGCCTACCGTGGCCCATTCAGACCCACGATGTAGTCCATTTGACCAGGGTTAGAAGGGCTGAGATCGGCTTAAGAACAGATCCATACAGCGGGAAAGTAAGACCTGAACTGAAAGAATCTCTAATGCTCACAGGTGACGAAAACATCGTCGATGCGCAACTCTTTGTTCAATACGTTGTAAAAGAGTCCTCTCAATTTCTTTTTCGGGTGAGGAATGCGGAGATTGTTTTAAAGACCTCCGCAGAGGTTGCGCTTCGCAGTGTTGTGGGAAGGAATACTATTGACTATACGATGACTGAGGGTCGGGTGGTTGTCCAGGATGAGATCAAGAAGTACCTCCAAACCCTCTTGGATGAATACCAGACAGGATTGATGGTGACGGAGGCCAGACTCCTGGTGGTTGACCCACCTGAAGAGGTGAAGGATGCCTTCCACGATGTGGTCAGGGCCTGGGAGGATCGAGAGCGTCTGATGCGGGAGGCAGAGGGATATCGCGAGGATCTTATTCCGAAAGCGAGAGGAGAGGCTGCCCAGATGGTTCGAAGTGCAGAGGCCTACAAGGAGCAAAGAGTCATTCGAGCCCAGGGGGATGCCACAAAATTTCTGGATGTACTTAAGGCATATCGAAAGGCAAAAGATGTGACAAGGGAGCGGCTATATCTTGAGACTCTGGATAAAGTCCTTCCGGGGAAAGAGAAATATGTTCTCCCACCGGAGGGTAAGGATTCGGTTTTAAAGTGGCTACCATTGAAGGAGACCATTTCCATTAAAGAGAAAGAAGGGAGAAAGGAGTAGAGAGCCATGGAAGGAGCAAAGAGATTCATTAAAATCTTTTTGATTTTCGTTGGCCTTATTCTTCTATCGAGTGCAACCTTCACTATCGATGAGAAGGAGCAGGCAATCATCACTCAATTTGGTAAATATATTAGAACCATTAAAGAACCCGGTTTGCATTTCAAGGTTCCAGTCATCCAAACGTTACATCTTTTTGAGAAGAGGGTTTTGACGACGGATGCCGTTGCTGTGGAGTACATCACCCTCGACAAAAAGAGGGTGGTGGTAGACCATGTCTCCAGATGGAAGATTGAAGACCCTCTGGAATTCTATCGGAGTGTTAGAACGGAGGCAGGGGCCCTTGCACGTCTCGAAGATATCCTGGTTGCTCGTTTAAGGCAGGAGATTGCAAAACACAGCTTTATTGGGTTCATCCGGGAGGAAAGGGAAAAGATCGTTGAGACTGTGGCTAAAGAAGCACATGAATTGGCAAAACGGTTTGGCATCAAGATAATTGATGTGCGGATCAAACGGGCTGACCTACCCAGGGAGGTCCAGGCGAGCGTCTATGCCCGAATGCAGGCGGAACGTCACCGGATTGCCAAACGATACCGGGCCGAGGGAGAACAGCGATCTCGAGAGATCAAGGCTGAAACCGACAAAGAGAAAGAGATCATCCTTGCCAAGGCCTACCAGCAACAGATGAAATTTTTCGGCGAAGGGGATGGCCGTGCCACAGAGATTTACGCCTCTGCCTATGAGCAGGACTCGGAGTTCTATTCTTTTATGAGAAGACTCCAAACTTATGAGCAACTCTTTGAGGGAAAAACGACGATCCTCCTGGAAGCGGATTCCGAACTTCTCAAGTATTTCAGAAGTCCTCGCATCTCAAGTAAGTAAGTTTTTTCTCTAAAAGAGAAAAGAGAATTTTGTAATCATGAAAAAGCCAGGATGGTCAACTCGAAGTGTTGCCCGGTATGCTCTGTTCCAGATACCAGACATCGTCCTCCTCGTGTTGGTCCTGATCGTTTTCGGGCATTGGTTCGACCTTCCGGCGTGGTTCACGTGGGGATTGATTGTTTTCTGGGTGGTGAAAGATATTATCCTGTTTCCCTTCGTTTGGCGGGGCTATGACTCAATGGCGTCTGAAGGTGTCCATTCCGTAATTGACATGCGAGGCGTTGCAGAAGAGCAACTGGCGCCAACGGGCTATATTCGGGTGCACGATGAATTGTGGAAAGCTGAGGTGATTGACAGCAGGCGGGTCATCGAGAAGTGAGAAATTGTGAGGATTCGAGGAATTCGGGGATTAACATTACTCGTGGAGCGTGAGGGCTAAGTGGAAACTAATTAACGGAAGAAAGGAGGACATTGTATGCATTTCACAAAGATCTTCATAATGTTAGCTTTAAGTCTGGCCATTGGAATTTTTGGTTGTGCTAAGGAGCAGAAGGTGGAGGCTCCCAAACAGGAGCGAATCACAAAGGGTCTGGTTCCATCGAAGGCTGAGGTAAGGGGACAGAATTTTCTTATTAAGCTTAGCGACCTTGAAGTCGTCACGATCGTAGACACAGCTTCTAAAGAGATCGTCGAGACGCCGAGCCTCAAGGGTCACATCAAAATAACCAATGAATCGAAAGATATCCTGGATGTCCAGGCGGTCACCTTTGAATACCTGGATGAAGCTGGGAAGGCAATCACTTTTCAATCTGGAGAAAAAATATCGAAGGTTTCTTTGTCTTTAAGGGCTATTAAGCCTGGAGAAACTACCGAAGGGTATTTAGATACCACAATCCCAAGGGTGGCTATCAAGGAAAAGGCCCTGGGAAAGATAGAAATCAACTTGGTCTACGTCCCTTCTCCTCTTAAACGGGAGACTTTGACTTTGTCTCAAAAGATTGAATAGTTCCTGATATTAATCCACGGGTCTAAGCAGAGGGGCGTTATTTCGATTCATACATAGGGGACCGAAAAGGCTTAACCTCAAGCTGTTGCCAATCTACCTGTAGTATACATGCGATTGGGATATCAAAGACATTCTGTTCGTTATATCGTGGTAGGCCACAGGAGCGCAGAGTAGCATAACAGCAGTTGAAGGGGAAATCCACAATCCAACTTACATTGCTAACGGGTTGGTAAGATAGAGAAAGGTGATGCTTTTATTTGTTAAATCATGCGAGATAGATGGATTAAAAGGGTTAATCAAATGTCTTTGAATCATCGACTTAATGGAAGCCATCAAAGCAGAGAAGATTGGCATATGGGAAAATGGAGATGGTTATTGATTCCCATTGTCATTCTTGGAATGTTCCTTTTCATCCTCTCCATATACTCTGAATAGTATGGATTCTTTCTCTGTGCTTTTGAATCTTGCTGGAAAGGAGGGAGTAATGGAGGAAGGGGTTATTTCTTTTAATGTACCAAAAGAGGCTTGAAAGGAGAGTATGAAAATGGGAATGGGAAAAGCAATAAAAAAAGTGAAGGGTTTGGGTATAAAGACAGCCCGAATGAAAAAGGCTGATCTGATTCGAGAGATTCAGAGAGCGGAAGGAAATTTTGATTGGTTTGGCATGGCAACAGATAATCGCAATCAGTGGGAGTTTTATTTTAAAGAGGATTCCCTGCCTTCACCCAAATCCAGAAGAAATAGATGAGTCCATCTCTTCTTTGGAAGAGTCACTTTAAAAAAGACAGTAGATTATTTCTGTCAATTGGAAACGAAATAAATGTTCAAGAATTATATCATCGTTATGCTCCTCACTATCTTGTGTTGGTTCACAGCTCTTATCCACTGGATCATAAAAATATTTCATAAAAAATGAAGGATTTAAAGAGTAAGGAAGACTGCTAACCCAGAGACTTATTTATGGCTAAGACTGGATGACTTCATTGTATCCGAATTCGGGGGAGGAGAAAAAATTATGAAAAGAACTATCCTCGCCTTCATTCTAACTCTCTCCCTTATTCTATTAGGTATTTCCGGGCACTGCGAAGAGAAGGCACCGGTTTTTTTCATTGAGGTGGATGGGATTATCAATCCCCCCGTTGTGAAGTATATCATCGAATCCATCGACAAAGCTGTGGAACAAGGGGGGCAGTGTCTCATTATTCAGCTTGATACTCCTGGCGGCTTGATGGACTCGATGAGGGACGTTGTCAAGAAGATCCTTGCCTCCAATATCCCGATCGTCGTCTATGTGGCTCCAGGCGGTAGCCGAGCGGCCTCTGCCGGTGTCTTTATCACCCTCGCTGCTCATATTGCGGTAATGGCCCCTGGCACTCACATCGGAGCAGCCCATCCCGTGACGTTAGGGGCCGAGCGTAAAGATGCTGAGAAGATGATGGAAAAAGTCGTCAGCGATACGGTCGCTTACATCAAGACCATTGCGACGGCACGGGGAAGAAATGTCGATTGGGCTGAAAAGGCCTACTACGGGAATGGAAGGGCTTATGGGAGAGGTGGGAACGGCCGCTACGGTAATTGCGCCTGAGGGTAAGGCTTTCATCCACGGGGAGGTCTGGAATGTTTTCAGTGATGAAGAGATTGCAGTAGGAGGAAAGGTCCAGGTCTCTGGGGTGACGCATTTAAAACTCAAAGTCACACCTCTACCATCGTGATTTATTTAACATGGGGTCATCTTTTGAACAGGATGAAAACGTGAAAAAGATTATATGCCCAGGTGAAGACGTCATGGCTTATTCCGAAGAGCTTATTTTAAATATGAGTCTGGGAACCATTGGAATTCACATCGAGGATGAGAATGTTCCCATGGAAGAGGAGAAGATTGTTGGATACGAACCGGAGGTTTCTGGAAAGGCGGCAGATCTGGTCCAGATCTACCTCAAAGAGATTCGGCGAAGAGAATGATAGCCTGGGGGATATTGTTGAGGATAAAAAAACGATCTCTCCACTGGATGCAGCGATTACTTCCAGTCTTATCCGGCAGACGGAGAAGATTCTCTCCGACCTGGATGAAAGGGAGGAGAGGATTCTGAGGATGCGCTTCGGAATCGATGAGAAATATGACCATACCTTAGAGGAGATAGGAAAGAAATTCAATGTGAGCCGGGAACGAATCCGCCAGATCAAAGAAAACGCGCTAAAGAAGTTAAGAGAATCCAGGAGAGCCGAAAAACTGAAAAATTTCATCGAAAGATAGAAAAAACGGGATTGATGGAGAGAGGACAAAATGTTCAAATCCTATCCCATTTCAGCGCTACTTTATATCCTGTTTTGGTTTATCGCATTTGTCCATTGGATGATCAGGCGCATTCATGGGGGAAAACTTAAATGAGGGAGGAAATTGAATGTTGATAAAAGGAATTTGGATATCGTCCAAAGATGCCTGGAGGGGGATAAGGAACGAATGAAGTGGTATCAACTTGATGAAAAAGAGGTGTTCAAAAAACTCGGAACCTCGGAAGTGGGCATATCTGGACCTGAGGCCAAGAAACGCCTTGAAAAATACGGACCTAATAAACTCCCTGAGGAAGAGGGTATCAGCCGCCTCAAGATCATCCTTCACCAATTTACCAGTCCTCTCATTTATATCCTGATTCTGGCAGCAGTCGTCACCGCCTTTCTTGGAGAATATATCGACACTGGCGTCATCGTGGCCGTTCTGATCCTGAATGCCATCATCGGTTATTTCCAGGAGTATAAGGCCGAAACAAGTGTGAGAGCACTGAAAAGTATGGTCGTCCCCAGGACGAAGGTCGTGCGCGGAGGTAAAGAACGAGAGATTCTCAGCGAGGCGCTTGTGCCGGGAGATATCGTCTTGTTGGCATCGGGAATGAGGGTGCCTGCTGACTTGAGACTCTTCAAGACCACGGAGCTGAGGATTGAAGAGGCTGCCCTCACGGGCGAATCGGTTCCGGTTGAAAAGAAACCACGGCCCATTCCTGAAGAGAATCTTCCTCCGGGCGATCAGACAAATATGGCTTTCATGGGAACAGTGGTGGTGAACGGCAGGGCTAAAGGGATTGTTGTGGAGACCGGTTCCAAAACGGTTCTTGGGCAGATCGCTCGTGAGGTTAAGGAGTTATCCGTTACAAAGACCCCTCTTCAACAAAAGATCACCAAATTCGCTCATTTCATCGGTTTCCTTGTTCTCGGAAGTGCTGTGGCCATATCTATTCTTGGATTCTTCCTCGGCATGACGGTTGCTGAAATCTTCAAGATTGCTGTGGCCGCCTCGGTCGCAGCGGTTCCGGAAGGGTTACCCATTGTAGTCACTATCACCATGGCGATCGGAATAAGCCGGATGGCCAAGCGAAATGCCATCATCCGAAAGCTCCCAGCGGTGGAGACTCTCGGAAGCACAACGGTCATCTGCTCTGACAAGACAGGGACTCTCACAAAGAATGAGATGACCGTCAAGGTGATCTATGATGGTCACCACTCCTATGAAGTAACGGGAAGCGGTTATGAGCCGAAAGGGGAAATCCTCCATGATTGGGAGTCCTGCGATGAAGTCACTTTGAAGGGACTCTGTGGGGTTGTCCGAATAGGAATGCTCTGCAATGAGTCGAACATCAATGAGGAAGAAGGCCAGTTTAAAGTTGACGGAGACCCAACAGAGGGGGCACTTATCGTCTCTGCGATGAAAACAGGCCTCCGAGTTGAAGAGGAAAAAAATAATTATCCTCAGTTATCCATCCTCCCTTTTGAATCCGATCGCGGGTTTATGGCAACCCTTCACCAATATGATGGCAAAAAGATTATATTCGTCAAAGGAGCACCTGAAAGGGTCGTTGAGATGTGTTCTAAAACTCCCACAAGAGATCAACTGGATAGTAAGAAGGTCCTCGAGTTGTCAGACCATTTTGCGGGGGATGTGCCCACATCCTCCTCGAAGTCGCCCGTGTGCTGGGCATGCCCCAGGAGGAACTGCTCACCTCAGAGGAGTTGGCTGCGCTGAGTGGAAAAGCCTCTCCCGAAGGGGTGTTATTTTAGTTCAATGCACATGCCAAATCGTTGAGCCATAGTACTACAGCGACTTTTTTCTGTCATTCCCGTGAAGACGGGAATCCAGGATGTCTATGGGCTTCAGAAACCCAACTGGATACCCGCTTTCGCGGGTATGACGGAGGGGCGGTAGTAATTTTTTATTAATACAGTGCCGTTTTTTCTAAAAGTGTCGCTGTCGTAATAGTATATAAGGGGGAAAAGCCATGAACGAAAAATGCACCATTGCTTATTTTTCGATGGAGATTGGCCTTGACCCAGCCATGCCGACTTACAGTGGTGGACTTGGAGTGCTGGCCGGTGATACGATTCGTTCGGCAGCAGATCTCAAAATCCCAATGGTCGCTGTGACACTTCTTCATCGAAAAGGATATTTTCTCCAGAGACTCGGCCCTGACGGAGAACAAAGAGAAGAATCTGCGGAGTGGGTTATCGAAGATTTCCTGAAAGAGATGCTGCCAAGGGCCTCAGTGACCATTGAAGGGAGAGCTGTTCATCTTCGGGCCTGGCGATACGAAGTTCAGGGTGTGAGTAGTTATAAAGTCCCAGTCTATTTTCTGGATACGGATCTTCCAGAGAACTCTGAATGGGACAGAAGATTAACCGATTTTCTTTATGGAGGGGATCAGCATTATCGGCTCTGTCAGGAAGTTGTTCTGGGCATTGGTGGCGTCAGAATGCTTCGGGCTCTTGGACACGACCGCATCGAGCGATTTCATATGAATGAAGGACATTCAAGTCTTCTCACATTGGAGCTATTGGACGAGGAGGCAAAGAAGGCAAATAGAAAATCGATTACCCGTGAAGATATTGAAGCAGTGAGAGAGAGATGTATCTTCACTACTCATACCCCTGTTCCGGCTGGACATGATCAATTCCCCTTGGATTTGGTGAATCATGTTCTTGAACATTGCGAAGTTATTTTTGAAATAAGAGAGGTTTTTTGTTGTGAGGATGTTCTGAATATGACTTACTTGGCACTCAACCTGAGTCGCTATATCAATGGGGTTGCCAAGAAACACGGAGAGGTTTCAAGGCTGATGTTTGCGGGTTATGCCATTGATGCGATTACCAATGGAGTCCATGCAGCGACCTGGGTTTCTGGCCCCTTCCGAAAGCTTTATGATCGCTATATTCCCGAATGGCGGCAGGACAATTTCAGCTTCCGCTATGCATTAAGTATCCCGAAGGAAGAGATATGGAGGGCCCATCAGGAGATGAAAAAACGTCTGATCCACCAGGCGAACCGCGAGACCGGTAGTAAAATGGATGTCGATGTCTTCACGATAGGGTTTGCGAGACGTGCCACAACTTATAAGAGAGGTGACCTTCTCTTTACAGATATCCAACGTCTCAGGAGTATTTCATCGGGGGTGGGCCCTTTTCAAATTATTTATGCCGGAAAGGCCCATCCCAAGGATCAGGGCGGCAAGGAATTAATTAAACGGATATTCCAAGGGAAGGAACGATTGAAACCTGATGTTAAGATAGCCTATCTCGAGAATTATGACATGGAACTTGGGAAGATGATCGCCTCAGGGGTTGATTTATGGTTGAATGCCCCCCAACCTCCCATGGAGGCCTCCGGGACAAGCGGAATGAAGGCTGCGCTCAACGGCGTGCCGAGTCTCAGTGTTCTCGATGGATGGTGGATCGAAGGTCATATTGAAGGAGTGACCGGATGGGCAATTGGAGAAGCTGCACAGGGGAACGAGGAACGTAGGCCCGGCTTGAATGAAGCCCAATCCCTTTACAACAAATTGGAGCATATGATCCTTCCTCTCTTCTATCAGGACCGGGATCGCTATATC
>Ga0194125_10013705_pt1 | contig 10496 bp, 9 predicted proteins | sample TA2KigC250mmetaG_FD_148626 | JGI IMG/M metagenome (GOLD analysis project Ga0194125, IMG submission 148626) | Freshwater microbial communities from Lake Tanganyika, Tanzania - TA2015034 Kigoma Deep Cast 250m | ecosystem: Environmental > Aquatic > Freshwater > Lake | place: Tanzania: Lake... | reverse complement strand
GGCCTTCAAGGCGGGTTTTGCCGCTCAACAGGTAATCCACACTTGTAGCAATATGTCGGAGCAGGAACTACAGTTCCTGGTCGAGCACCAGATTCTGGCCAATCTGGATTCGCTGTCCCAGGTCAACAGATATGGCCAGCTCAGCCCGGGCGCTTCGGTTTCGCTGCGCATCAACACCGATCTGGGCGCGGGGCATCATGCGCATGTCGTCACAGGTGGACCAGGGAGCAAGTTCGGTATTCATACCTCACAACTGGAGCAAGCCAAAGAAACCGCCGCTAAGCATGGCCTGCGCATTGTCGGGGTGCACCAACATATCGGCTCTAACATCCTGGAGGAGTCTGTGTTGATCGAGGCCATGCGTGCCCTGCTGACCACAGCCTGGTCCTTTCCAGAACTGGAGTTTGTCGATTTTGGCGGCGGTCTGGGCGTGCCTTACCGGCACGAGGACAAGCGATTGGACGTAGCCTCGTTTGGGCAGCAGGCCTCCCGTCTGTTTGCCGAATTCTGCCAGGCCTATGGGCGCCAACTCAAGCTGCTCCTCGAGCCAGGACGCTACCTTGTAGCCGAGGCCGGCACACTTCTAGCTTTGGTAACCGAGATCAAGCGCACACCCTTTCAGACGTTTGTAGGCGTGGACACCGGTTTCAATCACCTGATCCGTCCGGCCATGTACGGCGCCTACCATGCTATGGTCAATGCCAGTTGCGTGCAGGGTCCAGTAGAGACCGTCTCTATCGCCGGTAACCTCTGTGAGTCGGGAGACCTGTTGGCCCGAGAGCGCAGAATGGCCCAGTGCCGGGAAGGGGATGTGCTGGCCATCCTCAACAGCGGTGCTTATGGCTATGCGATGAGCTCGAACTACAATGCCCGTCCCAGGCCAGCCGAGGTTCTCGTGGGGGCAGGCCTGGCCACACTGATTCGGCGGAGAGAAGAATCTGCCTAGCACAATGCATGGAGGTGAAGAGTGTCACAGATTGGCAAGGACGCTATCGACTTTGAGCTACTCAACGAAAAAGGAGAAGCGGTCAAGCTCTCTGACTTTCGCGGCCGGAAAGTCATCCTCTACTTCTATCCCAAGGCCGGGACCTCGGGCTGAACTGCGCACGCCCAAGGATTCCGTGATGAATCCGCCAGGATTGCTGCCGCCAATGCCGTCGTCGTCGGCATCAGTCCCGATTCGCCGCAGGACCTGGCCAAGTTCCGCCAGAAGCACGAGCTACCCTTTGTGCTGCTTTCAGATCCGGACCACCGGGTCGCTGAGCAGTATGGGGTGTGGGGTCAGAAAGAGATGTACGGCAAGAGCTATATGGGCATCATCCGCAGCCATTTTGTGATCGATGAACAGGGCCGCATCGTGGATGCCCGTATAAAGGTTAGCCCGACGGAGAGCGTAGAGCTGGCTGTAGCTGCGGTGACAGGCAAAACGGCGTAGGGCACTGATTCAGTTGCTTGGGCTCCACGCCGCGCACTCATCGGCAGAGGCGTGTCCCAGGAACGCCTCAGTCCTCACTCTGCCGGATGGCCGGTTGGGATTAGATATAGCGGCGCCTCATTCTCTTGCAGGTGCAAGGCAGCAGACACCTGCTCGTCAGCAAAGGCCCCAATGACAACGGCGCCTAGGTCCAGAGCGACCGCCTGTAGGAGCAGGTTCTGTGCAGCGTGTCCCGCCTCAAGCTGGACATAGCGCTGGGCACGGGCACCATACCTGCCTGCTGTGCGTTCCAGGATAGCCGTGATGACAAAGATAACGGGAGCCTGGCGCAGAGACCCCTGCTGCAAACCAGCCATCCACAGTGCTTGGCGAATGTCTCTGCCTGGGGTGAACTCGGCCCGGTGTCCGGCGGGCAGGTAGTGATACAATCCATCTGCTGTAGCGGCATAGATCTCCAGGGGATAGGTGGCCCCGGCCGACGGTGCCGTTCGCCCACCCCAGGAGGTGGTTGTGCCTTGGGCGGCCCAGAACAGCTGGGCAATGTTCGCCAAGCTCAGGGATTCGTCTGTAAAGGCGCGGACCGAACGCCGTTTCGCCAAAGCTTCTTCCACCGAGAGTGAGCCGTCAGTGTGTGGCACGGGCAGGTCAATTATCTGGGCCTGTGCTGGCTCGGCAAGTGGGGTAGCTGTCGGCATGGCCCTATTCACCTGACACCCGGCCAAGATTAGCCCCAGCACGAGGCTGGCAGCGAACCACCGTCTCATAGTTCACAAACCTTCGCTCACTGGTATTTCTGGCGGTTCTCGAGGTGCTCCTCGAAGGTCTTGGCAAAGGCATGTGAACCGTCACCTTTGGCCAGGAAGAACAAGTACTCGCTCTCGGTAGGCCTGAGCACGGCTTCGATAGAGGCCAAACCCGGATTGCAGATGGGGCCAGGCGGTAAGCCGGGGTGCAAGAAGGTGTTGAAGGGCGAATCAACGGTGCGCAGTTCACCCAACGTAAGTGCTGGCCACCAGCGTCCAGACTGCGCATCGTAGCCTTTGGCGTATTGTACTGTCGGATCGGCCTCTAGGTACATGCCCTTGCGCAGGCGGTTCAGATATACGCCTGCGATGATGGGACGTTCTTCAGCGATGACCGCTTCGCGCTCCACGATGGAGGCCAGGGTCAGGGCCTGGAAAAGGCTCAGACCATTGTCCAAGGCCTGCTGGCGCATCTCGATGGTCACGCGCCGGTCAAAGTTCTTGAGCATCACGTCAATCACAGCCTGGGCTGTGGCATCCATGGGGAACTGGTAGGTATCAGGAAACAGAAAGCCCTCCAGGGTCTTGGGCGCACTGGGTGGCCGATCGCGCAAAAAGTCGTAATGGAAAGCGTCGTCGCGGACCAGGCGGATGAATTCCTCCTGATCCACCAAGTTCTCTGTGGCCAGCAGATGGGCGATCTCTTCCGCGCGCAGGCCCTCGCGAATCGTTACAGTCTTGGCCCGCAGCCGCCCTTGTTGCAGTTGGCTTGCCACCTCGCCCATTGTCATGTTCCGTCGCAGAGAGTAATCCCCGGCCTCGATTTTGGCATCCACGCCCCAGTAGCGAAGCACGAGGCGAAACAGTTCCGCGTCACGGATGATGCCGAATTGCTCCAGACGCACGGCGATCGTCGTTCCATTTTCCCCTGGCTGGATGGTGAAAGCAACGGGCTGGTCATCATTGCTGGCTGGAGCCTCGATCTCGTCTCGGCGCAGGTTGAGGTAGATCCCCAGCACCGTTTTTTCCAGCGACGTCAGGTCTACCTGCGTGCCAGGCTGCAGGACAATGTCCCGTGTCTGGCGGATCAGAAACCAGGCGATACCCCCGGCACTGCCCAGGATGACCATGATCGCTAGCAGGAAGGCCAGAACCCGTAGCCAACTGCGCTTGCTATCCAAGATGACTCCTCCTAGGTCCGTTGCGCGTCCAGGTAGCTCTGCAGGATCACTGCTGCTGCAGCGGCGTCAATCCGCTCGCGTCTCACTCGCTGTCCTGTCTCGTGAATGAGGCGTTCGGCCTGGGCCGTAGAGAGACGCTCGTCCCAAGCAATGACAGGCGTGCGCAGGCGTTCGCGAAGTTGCGCGATATATTTCTCCACACCCTGTGCTTGCGGGCCCACAGTACCGTCCAGGTTGCGCGGGTAGCCGACCACGACTTGCTCGACGCAATGCTCCTCGACCAGTGCTTCGATGGCGGATAACTCGGCTTCACGGCTGGCACAACGCAGAACGGTGAGTGGACTGGCCAACCAGCCCAAGGCATCGCTCATGGCCACTCCAATGCGCCGCTCACCGAGATCAAGGCCCAGAACTCGCATCGCTCACCTTGTAATGATCTGCGTGCGTATGCGCTGGGGCCACCAGGGGAGACGACTGGTCAGGCTATCCCGCAACTGGATCTCTGGTGGAGAAGCCAGGATGAACTGTGTCATCAGGTGCTCCTTAGCTGCCTCTACCGTCTTACCCGCGATGGCCTGGCTGATTGCTTGGGTATCTATTGCTGGCGCGATGGCGGCCCGCACGCTCATGATGAAGCGTGCCCGTTCCGGGGTAGCTTCGATCACATTGCCTCGCTCGAACACTGCACTGCCCGGTATGAGGCGAAAACCCTTTTGCATACGCTGCTCCAATAAGCTCAGCAGCAGTTGTTCCCCACCAGCACCGCCGACCGCCAGGCCAGTGACCTTGACCTTCATCCTCATTCCTAACAACTCGGCCATGTCGCCAGTATTGTGATCGAACTCCTCCTCCAGGATGCTTACGGCCAGTGAATCAGGGGGAACAAAGTCGCCTGGAGCCAGGGCAGTGATGAGGTCTTTGTAGCTCTCTTCTTGTAGTTGCTTGATCAGCTTAGCGCGCAGGCTGACCTTGTCCGCACTATCCACGACGGCAACGCGGCGGACTGTGCCGCCGCTTGTCCGGGCATCGTTTAGCACATCTGCCTGCGTTGCCAGTTCGTCCTCGATAACATTGATAGTCAGCGGTGCTACATTGCCACTTGGACCGGGTTGCGCGGCAAGAATACCCACGCGTACGGTGCCATACAACTCGCCTGGCAAGAGCGCATCCGCTACAGTGTAAAAGCGCACATTCTGTCCCAAACTGGTACGCACCACTGTGCCTTTGGTAATAGTAACGGGAATGGTGGTCTTGTTGGCAAAGACAACAGTACCTTGGGCGTGTCCGTCGGGGACGTCGCGTCTGCCCGTGGTGGCGATAGTATCGGTGATTTCGCTTTCGACCTGCAACACGTGGGCCGGCACCTCTGCCAGGCCATAGTTGAGGTCGTCCAGCCCAGCCACGCCGGACATCTCCATCGTTGCCTGCGCTGGCTCACTGACCAGTTCTAAGGTTACCGTAGCACTCGGTATCACAAACAGCAGAGCCAGGCCGATTCCCAGAAGGGCGAGGACAGCAGCCACAATGCCCACACGTGTGGCCGCGAGGCCCTTGCGCCGCTGCTTCTCAGCTTTGGCCTGGCTCCGACCGGCAAAGAGGAGGCTTGGGCTGGGCCGTGTGGGCAACCCACGCTGACGGCGTCGCTTCAGGTCCAGCGCTTCGAGGTCGGCGGTGAGGGCAGACTTGGCCGAGGGCAGGAGGACAAATCCGACTTCCCTGGCCAGCACCTGCGTTGCCCTGTCCTCGATGACCAGCGCTAGGCGTAGAGCCAGGCTATCCGCCCAGCGGCGCAGCAGATTCAGATGGACCTCGTTATGCTCTAATGCTTCACAACCTTTGGGCACGACGAGGACCACTTGGTCGCTTGTAGCCTGCTCAAGCAGGTTGCGAATGGCGGCAATGTTTTCACCGCCCTCGAGTTCGATGGTCAACATGGGTTATCTGCTGTTCGCTGCACTGGAGGCTTGGCAATGACCTCTGTGACTGCCATTCGCTTGCTCAGGAAAAGGCTACTATGGATCATGAACATCACAGCATCTCCTGCACAAAGGTGGCTGTGGAGTCTAGCGCCTGATCCAGTTTGCCAGTGTCAACGCCGCCAGCCTGAGCCATGGTCGGCCGCCCACCGCCTCCGCCTCCCAGGATCCGGGCGAGCCGGCCAACAAGATTTCCAGCGTGCACGCCCTTGTCCACCAGGTCAGGAGTCACGGCGGCCACGAGAATCGGCTTGTCCGCAATCACTGCTCCGAGCACGATCACCGCAGAGTCCAGCTTCTCGCGCAGTTGATCGATCATCTCTCTCAGCCGCTCTATACTGTTGGCCTCGACCTTTGCTGACAGCACCCGCAGTCCCTGGACGCTCACCACCTTGTTTAGCAGTTGCTCTGCGGTATCGCGTGCCGCCAGCCTGCCATAGCGCTCGATCAGTCGCTGTTGCTCGCGCAGTTGCTCCTGGGTTTCCTGGGCTCGTTGCAGCAGTTCAGAAGGCTTCACCTGTAGGATAGCAGCAGTCTCGGACAGCAAATCAAGCTGCTGGTGTACGTATCTTTCGGCGCCTCGTCCGGTAACTGCCTCAATGCGGCGCAAACCCGCGCCGATGCTGGACTCGCTGAGAATGAGGAACAATCCAATTTGGCCAGTGCGCTGCAGGTGCGTGCCGCCACAAAGCTCGCGGCCGTACTCATCGCCTACGCTGATCATGCGCACGGTGTCAGCGTACTTCTCTCCGAAGAGGGCGATCGCACCTGAAGCTCGCGCGTGATCAAAGCTAGTCAGGTCAGCAGCGACGGGAAGATCGGCGCGGATGGCAGCGTTGACTTCCTGCTCGATCTGGCGCAGTTTCTCTACGGAGACAGGCTGCAGGTGTGTAAAATCAAAGCGCAGACGGTCGGGTGCGACGAGAGAACCCGCCTGCTGAGCATGCTGGCCAATCACGCGATGCAGTGCATGGTGCAAGAGGTGCGTGGCGGTGTGGTTACGGGCAATGTCCAGGCGCCGTTCCTCATCCGCGCTGGCCTGCACTTGCTCTCCTTTGGCCACAATGCCCTGCACAACTTGGCCGTAGTGTACTGTCAGTTCTGGTATGGGATGGCGTGTGTCTTGCACCTCGATCTGGCCGCGGGGTCCCACCAGAGTGCCCGTATCGCCCACCTGACCACCGCTCTCACCGTAAAAGGGCGTCCGATCCAAGACGACCTGAACTTGCTGTCCGGGGCCAACTTCCTCCACGATCTGGCCGTCTCTGATCAGTGCCAGCACAATTGCCTGGGACGTTACTTCATCGTAGCCGGTAAAGACAGTGGCTGGCAGGCTCAGACTGCGATATAGCTCTTCCTCTTGACCAACCCCAAAGTGCTGTGCTGCGCGCGCTCGCTCGCGCTGTGTTTCCATGGCGGCCTTGAATCCGATTTCGTCAACGGTCAGGCCACGCTCCTTGGCGACGTCCTTGGTGAGATCAAGCGGAAAGCCGTACGTGTCGTAAAGGCGAAAGGCCTGGTCTCCAGGGATTACCGTGCTCCCGGCCCTGCGGACCCGGGCAATGGCCTGGTCGAGCAGATTCAGGCCGGTATCCAGTGTCTGCAGGAATCGCTCCTCCTCCTGAGTAGCTGCCTCCAGGACAAAGCTGCGGCGCTGTATCAACTCGCCATAGTGGGGGCACATGGTATCCATGACGACCTTGAGCACCTCGGCCATAAAGGGCTTCCCAAAACCCAGCATCCTGCCGTGGCGCGCGGCACGACGCAGGATCAGGCGCAGCACATAGTTGCGGCCTTCATTGCCGGGTAGCACGCCATCGGCGATGAGAAAGGCGATTGCCCGGGCATGGTCGGCGATGACGCGATAGGAAACAATCTTCTCCTTGCGCTGGGCGTCTGTGTGGCCCAACAACTCCTGGGTACGCTGGATGATGGGCCAAAACAAATCTGTTCCGTAGTTGTCGTCCTTTCCCTGTAGTACGGCAGTCAGTCGCTCCATGCCCATGCCAGTGTCTATGCTGGGCTTGGGTAGGTGCCGCGTTGCGCCGTCGGCGGTGGTCTCAAACTGCATAAAAACCAGGTTCCACAGTTCCCACCAGCGCTCACACTCGTGCGTCAGAAAACAGTCGGCGCGGCCGCAGGTGCAGTGCTCAGGGCCTCGGTCGTAGATGATCTCAGAACAAGGGCCATTGGGCCCGGTGTCTCCCATGGACCAAAAGTTGTCCTTCTTGCCCAGGCGGGTGATACGTGAGGCGGGCACGCCGGCGATCTCCTGCCAGAGCTCAGAGGCCTCGTCATCGTCGAGATAGATGGTAGGATACAAGCGGTGGGGGTCCAGACCGATCACGCGCGTGAGGAAATCCCACGCATAGCCAATGGCTTCACGCTTGAAGTAGTCGCCGAACGAAAAGTTGCCCAGCATCTCGAAAAAAGTGTGATGGCGCGGCGAGGGGCCGACATTCTCCAGGTCATTGTGTTTGCCACTCACGCGCATACACTTCTGAGCCGTGGCCGCGCGGGTGTAGGAGCGCCTCTCGGTGCCGAGAAAAATGTCTTTGAACTGCACCATGCCGGCGTTGGTGAACAGCAGTGTCGGATCATTGCCCGGTACGAGCGAAGAACTGGGCACCACGGTATGCCCTCTATCGCGAAAATAATCCAGAAATGACTGGCGGATTTGTGTGCTGGTGATCATGGGTACTCCTAAGCTGCCTGGGTTTGGTCGTCCTCTGAGAGGAATGGGGCTTCACTGCCGTCTGCAGGCGGTTTCTCTGTGCCAGGGCTCACAGGTACAGTCGTGCGCCTGCGCCCAAGGATTGTCTGTGCATCCACCACCACCTGTTTGATGTCTTTGCGCGAGGGGATTTCGTACATGATCTCCAACAAGGTCTCCTCGATGATCGAGCGTAGCCCCCTGGCGCCCATACGGTAGCGCATGGCCTCGCGGGCCGTTTCGCGTACTGCGTCTTCGGTAAAGACGAGTTCTACTCCGTCAAGGGCAAAGAGTTTCTCAAACTGTTTGATGATGGCGTTCTTGGGGCGAGTCAGAATCTGCATGAGCTTTTCTTCGTCCAGGGGTTCCACACTGACCAGGACCGGCAGACGACCTACGAACTCTGGGATAAGTCCGAACTGCAGCAGGTCATCGGCGTTGACGTGTTTGAGCATCTCGCTCTTGACCTTGTGCGAATCCTCGCGGCCCGAACGGCTTTTGAAGCCCAGAGTTTTCTGCGTGTGCAGGCGCTGGGCCGTGATCTCGGCCAGTCCCTCGAAGGCTCCACCGCAGATAAACAGAACATCGGTAGTATCGAGTTGGATGAACTCCTGATAGGGATGCTTGCGCCCGCCATGGGGTGGTATATTGGCAACTGTCCCTTCCAGGATCCTCAACAAGCCTTGTTGCACTCCCTCCCCAGAGACGTCTCGCGTAATGGAAGGATTGTCGCCACTCTTGCGGGCAATCTTGTCAATCTCATCGATGTAGACAATGCCACGAGAAGCGCGGCTCACGTCATCATCCGCGCCTTTGATCAGGCGCAGCAGGATGGTCTCCACATCCTCGCCGACGTAGCCGGCTTCGGTCAGGGTGGTAGCATCTGCCATGGCGAAGGGCACGTCCAGAATGCGCGCCAGCGTCTGGGCCAGCAGGGTCTTGCCGCAGCCAGTTGGACCGATCAGCAGAATATTGCTCTTTTGCAGCTCGATGTCGTCCTGCTGCTCTCGGGCCGTGGTGCGTTTGTAGTGGTTGTAGACGGCCACCGAAAGCACTTTTTTGGCCCGATCCTGTCCGACCACATATTCGTTGAGCTTTTGATAGATCTCCATCGGTGCGGGGATACGTTGGCCCTTGGGAGGGTGCAGCGGTTTGGTTGGTTTCTGCTCCTGTTCGAGGATTTCCTGGCAGATGCGCACGCACTCATCACAGATGTAGACGCTGCCAGGGCCAGCAATCAAGTGCTGTACCTCGTGCTGCGGCCGATTGCAGAAGGAACACTGCTGGATGTCGGGCTGCCTGCGCATGGGACTGCTACCCCTCTGAATGGAGCCTATGGGACCTTGGAATCGGCTTTGCTGAGAACCTCGTCAACGATACCGTATTCGACCGCTTCTTTTGCGGTCATCCAGTAATTGCGGTCGGTGTCCTGGACGATGCGCTCCAGAGGCTGCCCGGTTCTCTCGGCGAGAATGTGGTTGAGCCTCTCTCTCTCGCGCAGGATGCGTCGTGCTTCGATCTCGATGTCCACTGCCTGACCCTGGACGCCACCCCAGGGCTGATGAATATGGATGGTGGCGTTAGGCAGGGCATAGCGTCGGCCCTTGCTACCTGCGCAGAGCAGAATGGTGCCCATGCTGGCGGTCATGCCTACAGCGACGGTGGACACTGGGGCGCGAATCAATTGCATGGTGTCATAGATTGCCAGGCCAGCACTGATTGAGCCCCCCGGAGAATTGACGTATAGGGAAATCTCTTTCTCGGCGTCCTCATGCTCCAGGAACAGTAATTGGGCCACGATGAGATTGGCTACGGTGTCATCGATGGCGGTGCCCAAGAAAACGATGCGCTGTCTCAACAGGAGGGAGAAGATGTCAAATCCTCTTTCACCCCTGCCAGTGGTCTCGATGACCATGGGAATCACAGTATCGCTTGTTCGACCCATCATTGTTTGTTGCTCCACTCTAGGCAGTCGCCTTTTTGCGCTGTCTCTTTTTTGGCGTGGGGGCAGGTGCCTGCGCCGTGTCTTCATCAGCCGCAGCGATGGTGCTCTCTGGTTGGGCCACAGCAGGCACACTCTGGCCGGTGGCCATCTCCATCAGGTGGGACAGAACCTTGCGACTGAGGACATCCACGCTGATGGAACGCAGCGACTCTTCCGTGCTCAGGGCGGCTTTGGCGGCTTCGGCATCCTTGCCGAAGGAGGAGGAGATGCGCTCCACTTCTGCTCTGACATCGGCTTCTTGCACGGCGATACCCTCGACCTCGGCGAACTTGGTCAAAGCCAGAGACCGTTTCAGGCGCTTTTCAGCCCGAGGCCGGCTGGCGTCGCGCCACTGGGCCTCCATCTGCTTGGACAGGCGCAGATAGCTCTCCAGGGTGAAACCTTGCTGCTCGAGACGATTGGTGAAGCTGGCCAGCATGGCCTCCACTTCATTCTCCACCGCC
>Ga0194125_10013704_pt1 | contig 10496 bp, 6 predicted proteins | sample TA2KigC250mmetaG_FD_148626 | JGI IMG/M metagenome (GOLD analysis project Ga0194125, IMG submission 148626) | Freshwater microbial communities from Lake Tanganyika, Tanzania - TA2015034 Kigoma Deep Cast 250m | ecosystem: Environmental > Aquatic > Freshwater > Lake | place: Tanzania: Lake... | reverse complement strand
CCGGTGTCCTCCAGCAAGGCGATCGCCAGGAACAGCAGCAGGATGTTGGGCAGGAAGACCACCACGCCTCCGACCCCGGCGATCACGCCCTCGACCAGCAGGGACCGCAGCCAACTGTCGCTGCCCGGGGGCCAGAGTCCCGCGACGGCGGTTCCGAGCCGGCCGAAGAGCCATTCCAGTCCGAGCATCGGGTATTCGCCCAGGGCGAAGGTCGCCCAGAACACGATGTACATCAACAGCAGGAAAATCGGCAGGCCGAGGAGGCGATTGGTGACCACGGCGTCGATGACGTCGCTGACATCGTGCCGCCGCTCGACGGAGTTCTCGATGGTCTCCTGGCAGGCGCCCGAGATGAAGCCGTAGCGCCGGTCCGCCATGACGATCTCGGGCTCGTCGCGGAAGATCCCGCGCAGGTGCTGGGTGCTCTTTTGCACGAGGTCGTGCACCTCCCGCTGCCGAACCTGGGCCACGATTTCGTCGTCCTGTTCGAGCAGCTTCACGGCGACCCAGCGGGCGCCGTACCTGGCGGCCAGGTCCTTCTCCCCTTGGGCGACGGCCGCCTCGATTCGCGCCAGTTCCTCCTCGATCTCGCCGCCGTAGCGGACGGTGTGGGTGCGCGGCTTGCGGCTTTCCCGGGCGGTTTCGAGGATGGCGTCCAGCAAAGGGATGCGGCCCTCGCCCTTGTTGCCGACGGTCGGCACGATCCGGGCCCCCAGCAGCCGCGACAATTGTTCCAGATCGAACACCAGGCCGCGCCGCTGCGCCAGGTCCGCCATATTGAAGGCGAAGATCAGGGGCGGGTCCATCTCGATAAGCTGCGTGCCCAGGTACAGGTTCCGCTCGATGTTCGAGGCGTCCACGACATCCACGACGACATCGGGCTTTTCTTCCAGGATGAACCGGCGGGCGATGAGTTCCTCGACCGAGTAGGCCGTCAGGCTGTACGTGCCGGGCAGATCGACCACCTCGATCTCGTGGTCCTTGTATTTGAGGTACCCCTGCTTCTTCTCGACGGTGACCCCGGGGTAGTTCGCCACGTGCTGATGGGCGCCGGTGAGCATGTTGAACAGGCTGCTCTTGCCGCTGTTCGGATTGCCCGCCAGGGCCACGACGATTCGTTTCATAGACGCCAAGTTAGTTGAGGCTAACTTTTCCTGCAAAAAAACGGCATTGGCTCTACGGCGTTTGGACCAGGATCTTGTGCGCGACCCCTCGACCCAGCGCCATCTTGACCTCTTTGACCAAAACGACAAAGGGTCCCGGATGGCCGTTGCTGACGACCGTGATTTCCGCATCCGGGACAAAGCCCATGGAAGCCAGCCGGTTGTTCAGTCCCCGGCCGGCGTCGATCCGGACCAAGCGGGCCTTCACGCCGGTCTTCACGACCGATAACGATTGAACCCGATTGGGGTCGATGACTGTCTTGCCCATTAACGTACGGCTCCTTTGGAGGACTTCACCGCTTGCTTCTCACAGAACTGCCGGAACTCGCCGGCCACGTCGCGTCCGGTCCGGCCACTGACCGCCACATAATCCACGAAACTCAGCAACCGCGTGATGATCTCCTGCCCGAGCGCATGCTCCGCCCGGCACGCGGCCCGCTGGGCCGCCTCCGTCTCCACACCCAGGACTTCGACGAAGAAGGACCGCAGAATATCGTGTTTGCGCGCCACTTCCCGGGCCGCGACCCGGCCCCGAGGCGTCAAGGTGATACAACCATAGGGCTCGTAATTGGCCAGCCCCTTCTCCCGCAGCAGGTGCAAGGCCCCCGTCACCGAGGACCGGGCCACCCCCAGCGTCTCGGCGATGTCCTTGCTCCTGGCGCCCTGCGCATGGGTCGCCAGGTTGAAAATCGCCTCCAGGTAATCCTCCAGAGAGGCACTGAGTTGTCGCGATTCGCCAGGACTCATCGTACGTTCCACCACCTGTGATTCCATGTGCCGCCCAGTATAGTTAGGCGCCCCTAACTTTGTCAAGCCCCCCGCCGCACTTTTTTGTCAGACCGCGGCGCGGTGGTCGTCCGGGGAGGGCCTCGCTGTGCTGGAAGCCACCGGCCTGGTACCGCGTTTCGGAAGTCCTGCGACGAACGGGAGGAGATTGCCTCGTCGCTGCGTTCCTCGCAATGACATCACTGGCGGCTGCATGTCATTGCGAGTCGCAAAGCCGTAGACATGGCACCCAAGCTGCCAGTTTCTTGGGAGGTCCGACGCGCAGCGGTGCTTCGCGCCGAGGGCGCTGAAGCAACCTCCCCCTATTATCTCGGAGCTTGTGAAGTGCGGTACCGGCGGCCGATCCTGCCGGGCGGCCGGTTTTTTATACAAAAAGTGCTTGTCCCCGACCGGCGGACCTACTACAATCAGGATTCGCCGGGGCGTGGCGCAGTTTGGCTAGCGCGCTTGCATGGGGTGCAAGAGGTCGGTGGTTCAAGTCCACTCGCCCCGATTTCCGCAGAAACCGGGCCGTCAGGCCCCCGCTTCGAGGGCCGGGGTTCCGTTCCCGGCGGCTCGTCGCAGTCGCATTTCCTGAATCCAGCAGTACAACACGGGCACCGTGAGCATGGTCAGGATCTCGACGGTCATCCCGCCAAAGGAGGGGATGGCCATCGGGATCATGATGTCGGAGCCCCGGCCGGTCGACGTAAAGATGGGAATCAGGGCGAGAATGGTCGTCGCCGTGGTCATCAGGGCCGCCCGCACCCGGCGTTGGCCCGCTTTGATGGTCGCGGCGCGGATGTCCGCCACGGTGCGCGGCTTGTCCCGCTCGAACGTCTGTTGCAGGTAGGTGCCCATGACGACGCCGTCATCGTCGGCGATGCCGAACAGGGCGAGGAAGCCCACCCACACGGCCACGCTCAGGTTGATCGGATGCACCTGGAAGAGCTCCCGCAGGTTCACCCCGAAGATGCTGAAATTGAGGAACCAGTCCCGGCCATACAGCCAGATCAGCAGGAAGGCCCCCGACCATGCCACCATGACCCCGACAAACACCAGCAGCGTCAGCGGGACGCTGCGGAACTGCAGGTAGATGATCAGGAAGATGATGAACAGGGCCGTCGGCACCAGAATCCGCAAGGTCCGGCTCGCGTGAAGCTGGTTCTCGTAGGTGCCGGCGAACATGAGGGCGACGCCGGCCGGACGCTGGAAGTCGCCGCGGGCCTCCCGGTCCCGCAGGACCCGGCCGGCCGCCTCGACGACGTCCACCTCGGCCACCCCGTCCACCTTGTCGAACAACACGTAGCCGACGAGCGCGGTGTCCTCACTCTTGATCATCTCCGGCCCGCGGACGTACCGGATCTGGGCCAGTTGCGCCAGCGGGATCTGTGCATCGTCCATGGACGGCACCAGGACCCGTTCCAGCGCCTCGATACTGTCGCGCAGCTCCCGCAGGTAACGGACCCGCACGGGGAACCGCTGGCGTCCCTCCACGGTGGTGGTCACTTTGATGCCGCCGACTGCCACTTCCAGAACATCCTGGAACTCCTGGATGGGCACCCCGTAACGGGCCAGCGCCTGGCGATCGGGCACGATCTCGAGATAGGGCTTGCCCACGATCCGGTCGGCAATGACCGTGGCAGGATCGATGCCGGGGACCTCTTTGAGAATCCGCTCGACCTCCAGTCCGACCTTCTCGATCGTCGGCAGGTCGGGCCCTTTGATCTTCACACCCATCGGTGCGCGCATGCCGCTTTGGAGCATGACGATCCGGGCCGCGATCGGCTGGAGCTTCGGCGCCGAGGTCGTGCCGGGAATGTCCGCCGCCGCGACAATCTCGCGCCAGATATCGTCGGGCGTCGCGATGTGGCTGCGCCACTGCCGGTACGGCCGGCCGCGCGGATCCGGGATCAACCGGCCGTTCGGGTCGCGGACGAACGCGCCGGCGGCACGGTCATAGCGGAAGTTCACTCGCCGGCCGTCCTTGTCGGTAATGTACTCGCTGCGATAGTTGATGACCGTCTCGATCATCCCGATGGGCGCCGGGTCCAGAGCCGATTCCACGCGTCCGATCTTGCCGACGACCGACTCCACTTCCGGGATCATGCTCATCGCGATGTCCTGCTTCTGGAGAACATCCAGGGCCTCGCCGAGGGAGGCGTGCGGCATCGTTGTGGGCATGTAGAGATAGGAGCCTTCGTCGAGCGGCGGCATGAATTCCTTACCCAATCCGGGAAACGTGTGCCGGGCCCCGACCCAGGCGCGGTTGGCGCGCAGCTCCTGCGGCACAAAGAAGAAGACCCGCTCGAACCCGAGCCAGATCATGCCGCCCAACAGCAGCAGCGTTGCCGGCAGGGACAAGAAGGCGATCTTATGATTCAAGCACCAGCGCAGGATGTGGGGATACAACCGCTCGAACGTCAGGATGAAGGTCATCAGGATGGCGATCAATCCGCCCACGAAGAGGAGGTTGCGCACGAAACCTCTCTGCGGTCCCAGCGGCTCCCAGTGCGCCGTCAGCAAGATGCCTATCAGAAACAGAACCGCCACATTGGCGGCGTGAGGGGCTATCCTGTCCCATCGTCGGGGAATGAGGTCTTTGACAAGCTGATAAACCGCGAACCCGGCGATCACGACCGCCACCAGCCGGCTAAACAGCAGACCCACCGCCAGCGCCACCCCCAGCAGCGCCCCGTAAAGGATCGGGCGCAGATATCGTCCGCCGATCCGCCGTGGGAAGAACAACAGATGCGCCGCCGGCGGGATGATCGTCAGCGCAACGACAATCGAGGCGAAGAGGGCGAAAGTCTTGGTGAACGCCAGCGGTTTGAACAGCTTGCCTTCCGGTCCCGTCATGAAGAAGACCGGAAGGAAGCTGATGATGGTCGAGGCGACCGCCGCCAGGATCGCGCTGCCCACCTCGCTGGCGGCCCGGTGAATGACCTGGGCCCGGGGCATGTCCGGCGGGTCCTCGTCCAGATGCCTCAGAATGTTCTCGGAGATGACGATCCCCATGTCCACAATGGTGCCGATCGCGATGGCGATGCCCGCCAGCGACACGATGTTGGCATCCACGGAGAACGCCTTCATCACGATGAAACATCCGAGCACCGCCAGGGGCATCACCGAGCTGATCAGGAGGCTGCTGCGCAGGTGCATCACCATGATGATAATGACGATGGCCGTGAACAGGATTTCCTCATACAGGGCGTCGTTGAGCGTCCCGAGCGTCTCATAGATCAGCCCCGTGCGGTCATAGAACGGCACGACGGTGACCTGGCTGCGCGTCAGCCAGGAGGGCCACTGTTCCTGCGGCGTTTTCTGCAGGTAGGCCAGCCACGCGACCTGATTGAGCCCGGCGCCTTCGTGAGCCTCGAAACCGTGCCGCTGTGCGAACGCCCGCACCTGCGGCGACGTGATCTGCGGATCGGTAATGAGCGCCTTGGCGGGTAAGGCCGGCCCCACCTCGTCGATCGCGCGTTTGACGTCCTTGATCACCGCCAGCGGATTCGCCCCGTAGCGGGCCACGACCACGCCCCCGACGGCCTCGGCCCCCTGTTTATCCAGGGCCCCGCGCCGGGATTCCGGCCCGAGCACGACTTTCGCCACGTGCTTGACGAGGATGGGAACGTTCTCGTTGCTCTTGATCACGCTGTTCTCGATGTCTTCGGCGCGTTTGATGAAGCCGACGCCGCGAATCATGTACTCCACGCGGTTCAACTCGATCGTTTGCGCGCCGACATCGAGATTCGACCGCCGCACGGCGTCAAAGACCTCGTTGATGCCCACGCGATACGCCCGCATGGCGTCGGGGTCCACGTCGACCTGGTACTCGCGCACGAAGCCGCCCACGGAAGCCACTTCACTGACCCCGGAGGCGGAGCGCAGCGCCAGGCGCACCTGCCAGTCCTGGATGGTCCTGAGCTCCTCCAGGTCCCAGCCGCCGGTCACGCGGCCGTGCGGATCGCGTCCTTCCAGGGTGTACCAGAAGATCTGGCCCAGCGCCGTGGCATCGGGCCCGAGCGTCGACTGCACCCCGGCCGGCACGGTGCCCGCGGGCAGACTGTTGAGCTTTTCGAGCACCCGACTGCGGGTCCAGTAGAAATCCTTGCCCTGCACCAGCTTCTCATAGAACGAGAACTCGTCGAAGATGATGTAGATGGAGGAGAAGCCGAACATCGAGGTGCTGCGGATGGTCTTGATGTCGGGAATGCCCAGCAGTGCCGTCGTCAACGGGTAGGTAATCTGATTCTCGACATCGTCCGGCGAGCGGCCCGGCCACTCGGTGAAGACGATCTGCTGGTTCTCCCCGATATCCGGGATGGCATCGACCGATACGGGATTGCGTGGAAACTCTCGGAATTCCCAGTCGAAGGGAGCCACGTAGAGGCCGGCTCCGATCACGAACAGGGTGATCAGACCCACCACGAGCTTGTTGTAGATGCAGAAGCCCAGAATCCTCCCGACCAGGGTTTTCTGCTCCGGAATCGCTTCGTACTTGCTCTCGTTCCCGTTCTCAGACGCCATGCGAATCCACAATCCCTCTGCAACGATCGATCAGGCGCGCCTCAGTTCCGAAACTGCGGCAGCTTGGCAAGGTACTTCTCGGGGTTCTGCTGGAAAGTCTGGTCGCAGCCTTTGCAGCAGAAGTACACCTTCTTGCCCCGGTACTCCACGAAGATCTCCTTGTTGATGGCCCCGCCCATGACCGGGCAGGTGGTCTGCTCGGCCGTGACGGTCTGGGCCTGCGTCCGGCTCGTCGCGGCCGGCGGATGCGCATACGTGTGGCTCACGTGATCGTGCGGCTCCTCTCTCCTGCACCCCGGGAAGAGAGCCAGCCCGATCAGCGCCGTCAGCACCACGCCGGCAACCATCAGAGCTTTGGCGGGGAATCTCATTCGTCCAGTCATCAGGGTCTCCTTTCAAGAATAGTATCACGAAATGATGGGACGATCAGTGGTTGTGACCGGTCGCCGCCGGAGGGGCAACCGGCTCCTGGGACGATTGCTGAAACTGCGGCAGCTTGCCGAGATACTGCTCGGGATTGGCCAGGAACTTCTTGTCGCAGCCTTGGCAGCAGAAATAAACCCGCTTGCCCTGGTACTCGGTATAAACGGACGGATCAATGGGGCCGTCCATGACCGGGCACAGTGGCTGAATCGCGGCCGGCGCCCCGGGGGCCGGCGCCGCGGCGCTGCTTGCCGCCGGGGTGGCATCCCCATGCTGATGGCCGGGGACCATCCCGCCGCCTTCGGGATTCATCATGCTCGGCTTGGTCTGGATCTGCAGGGCCGAATCGATCTTGAAGTTCCCGTTCGTGACGACCAGCTCGCCCTCGTGCAGGCCGGACTTGACCAGGTAGTATCGGCCTGCCCGCGCGCCCAACTCGATATCGCGGCCCTCGAAGGTGGGCACTTCGGTGTTCGGCTTCTGCACGTAGACCACCGCCCGCTTGCCCGTGATCAGCGGCGCTGTATCGGGAATCACCAGCGGCGCCGATTCGGGGGCATCGGGGCCCACGTACCCGAGCGACTCGGCCGGGACCAGGTCCATCCCGCAGACATCGCAGGTCCCCGCTTCGGACTTCACAATCCACGGGTGCATCGGGCTGATCCATTTGCCCGCCAGATCGCGGTCCATCACCCGGCCGCCTTCGGTGACGCGGGATTGGACCACCGCGCGGACGAACATCTCCGGCTTGAGTCGGCCGTCCGGATTGGGCACGTCCACCCGGACCTTGACGGTCCGCGTCATCGAATCGAGGATCGGGTCGATGAAGCTGATCCGCCCGGTGAACGTCTCGCCCGGATAGGCTTCGGTGGTGAATTGGACTTCCTGCCCGTAGCGAATCCAGGACAGGTCCGACTCGTAGGCGTCGAGCTTGACCCAGACCTGCGACAGGTCGGCCACGGCATAGATCTGCATGCCGGTGTTGACGTACATGCCTTCGTTGACCATCTTCTGAATCACCACTCCGCCGATGGGGGAATAGATGGTCAGATGGGTCATGGGCTTGCCCGACCGCTCGATCTCTTCGATCTGGCCGGGCATCAGGCCCAAGAGGCGGAGCTTCTCCCGGGCGGCTTGGAGAGTGCTGGCCGTGGCCTCGACCAGATAGCTCGCGGTGGCCGCCCCTGCATTCCTCGACGCCTTCGCCGCCTGCAGCAGCTCGGCCTGCGCACTGATCAGGTCCGGGCTGTAGAGGTAGACCAAGTGATCGCCCTTGCGGACGGTCGTTCCGGTAAAATCGACGTACAGACGATCGAGCCGGCCGGGAACCCAGGCCGTGATATGCTTCACACGGGTCTCGTCATACTGGATCTTCCCGACCATTCGTATTTCGCTGGCGACGAAGAGCCTCTCGACCGGGGCGGTCTGAATCCGCATCAGCGCGGCGGCCGACGGCGAGACGACCAGATCCCGCGACCCACTGTCGGCGCCGAGATTCTTGGGCATGGGGATCAAGTCCATCTCACAGATCGGGCACAATCCCGGCCCATACCGCACGATCTGCGGGTGCATCGAGCAGTACCACTGCTGGGACTCCTGGGGCGTCTCCGAATGGCTGTGCGCGCCGGCCCCAACGCTCTGGCCGGCGGAAAAGACCACATAACCAGCCACGAAGCCTGCTGCCACCAGCAGGACGATCACTCCCCCCTGCCACAAGGTACGATTCATGCGCATCAGAACCTCCACAAACCGGTCACGTGAAAACGTAATCTATACTATTCCGATAGGATTAGTGTTCACAAGAAATCCTCATAGATCGGCCCCGACAAGCATCTCCAGCTCGGCCCGCCTCTGCTGCTGATCGGTCCAGGCACGCTCGCGCGCGAGCTGGAACTGCAGCAGGGTCTGCTGAACGTCGATCAAGCGCAGGAAATCGATGGTTCCGGCCATGTAGGCCGTTTCGGAGGCCCCGACAAGCTCCTGCGCCCGGGGCACGAGCACGTCGCGGTACAAGCGCACTTCCCGCCCGCTGTTCTCGAATTCGTACAGGGTCCGCACCAGCCGTGCCGCCAAGCTGTTCTCCAGGTCCCTCCTCTCATGTCCAGCCCGTCGGGCCATGGCCCGCGCCTGTAACTCACCGGCCCGGTAGCTGCGCTGCCAGATCGGGATATTCAACTCCACTCCGATCATCACATCACTTTCACGGGCCCCCGGCTCCATATTCATGTCCATCCACGACAGGCCCAGGCCGACATCCGGATAGAACCTTCGCCGGGCCAGGCTCACCTCCTGCTGCAGCCGCTCGACCTCATGGTCCAGGGCCTGCAGCTCCGGATTGCGGTCCCTCAGCAGCGCCAGCAGCCTGCCGCGGTCCGGTTCCATGGGCCCATCGGGCTCCGGCCGGGGCCAGGGCAGCTCTGCTTCCGGCGGACGGTTGAGCACCGCGTTGAGGCGCGCCACGGCCGGCGCCCTCTGTTGTTCGAGCGAAACCAGGTCATTCCGCAACCGGGCCACCTCGATCTGCGCCCGGATGATGTCCGGGTGCATGGCCGCCGCCGCAATGTACTTCGTACGGGCCACCTCTTCGAAGTGCTGCATCAGATCGAGATTCTCTTTGGCAATCCGGGTGGCGCTGCTCAGGTAGGCATACTCGTAGAATGCCTCTTTGACCGCGAAGAACAGTTGCAGCCGTTGGGCCTCGTAGCGTTTCTGGGCTGCGTTAGCCGCGGCCGCTGCCGCATCCGTCCGCGCCGCGATGGTGCCAAACCAGGGGAACATCTGCATGAGACCCACCCGCTGGCGGGTATCGATCTGCTCGATGAAGTACTCGTAAGTGAAGCGCGGATCGGGCAGAGCTTTCGCCTGGGGAATCTGCTCCAGCGCGGCCTTCCACTCTTCAAACGCCGCCTTGAGCCCGGCATTCCGGAGCGCCGCGGCCGTGAGATATTCCGCCAGCGTCCGGGGCGTATTTCCATCCGCCGGAACCGGCTGTGCCGCACCGGCTCCACCGGCCGCGACCCACAGGACCGCCGCCACAGCTCCCAACATCCTTCGTTTGACCATGCACAGTCCTTCCCGCGACCCCCAGCGAGCCCGGGCCGCACCACGCACCGTATACTGATTAGCGGCATCGCCGTCAGAAATAGTCGGGCTCGTTGCCCGGCTTCCATTTGATATTGCAGCCCATGCTCGGTTTCTGTTCTTCCGGGACCGGCTCGCCCTCCAGGACCGCATCCAGGGCGGCGCGCAGATCGGCCCCCGTGACCGGCACATTGCTCCCCGGCCGGCTGTCGTCCATCTGGCCGCGATAGACCAGCCGTCGACTCTCGTCAAATACAAAGAAGTCCGGCGTGCAGGCGGCACGATAGGTCTTGGCCACGTCCTGGGACTCGTCATAGAGATAGGGGAATGTCAGTCCCTTCTCGCGCGCAAACTGGACCATCTTCTCCGGCCGATCCTCGGGAAACCCTCGAATGTCGTTCGCGTTGATCCCGACGACGGCTACGCCTCGGGGCTGGTATTCTCTAACGAGCTTGACGAACCCGTCGATGACATGTTTGACAAACGGGCAATGATTGCACATGAAGACCACCACCACGGCCCGGGCCTCGGCGA
>Ga0194125_10013701_pt1 | contig 10498 bp, 9 predicted proteins | sample TA2KigC250mmetaG_FD_148626 | JGI IMG/M metagenome (GOLD analysis project Ga0194125, IMG submission 148626) | Freshwater microbial communities from Lake Tanganyika, Tanzania - TA2015034 Kigoma Deep Cast 250m | ecosystem: Environmental > Aquatic > Freshwater > Lake | place: Tanzania: Lake... | reverse complement strand
CCGGATCGCTGCCTCCCGGCCTCAGCCTGGCCGCCGGTGGACAGATCACCGGCACTCCGACGTCCTCCGGCACGGTCTCTTTCACCGTCCGGGTCACCGACTCGGCCGCCGCCACCGCCGTGGCAGCCCTCTCGATAACCGTGACCGCCGGGCTGGCCATAACCTCCCCCGCCCAGTTTCCCGCGGGAAGCACTGGCACGGCATACACCCAGACCCTCACCGCTACGGGCGGCACACCCCCCTACGCCTGGGCGGTAGTATCCGGTCAACTGCCCGCCGGGCTGTCCCTGTCCGCCGCCGGAGTCTTGTCGGGCACCCCCACCGCCGTGGGGACCTCCTCCTTCCGGGTGCAGGTAACCGACAGCGCCGGCAAGCAGGCTGTCCAGGACTTCTCGCTCACCATCGCCACCGGCTTCGTCATCACCACAGCATCACCCCTGCCCGCCGCCACCGTGGGCGCCAGCTACACCCAGACTCTGGCCGCCGCGGGTGGCGCCGAGCCTTACAGCGACTGGAGAGTGGCTGGAGGAATCCTCCCGGCCGGGCTTTCCCTGGATTCGGCCACTGGCCGGCTATCGGGAACTCCCACGCTGGCCGGCACTCTCGCCTTCACCGTTCAGGCAAGAGACTCCTCCGGCAGGATCGCCAGCAAGGAGTTCACTCTCACCGTGCAAACTGCCGCTCTGGTCATCACCACTGCCTCCCCGCTGCCCAGTGGCATGGTGGGCCGGGCGTACTCCCAGACGCTTCAGACCACCGGCGGCCTCGCGTCTTTGACCTGGACCTTGAAGGAAGGCTCACTGCCAGCCGGTCTCAGCCTGGACGCCTCGGGCGGCCGCATCAGCGGCACACCCACCGCCGTCGCGGCGGCCAGCTTCACCCTCGAGGTCACCGACAGCTCCCGCAGGACCGCCTCCAAGGCCTTCGCGCTGACCATCGACCCGCCGGCCCTGCCCGCCGTCCAGTTCGTCGGACCGCCGGACACCGCCGAGCCAGCCCAGCAGCCCGCTGTCCGCCTCACGCTGGCCTCCGGCTATCCCTTGCCCATGACCGGCCAGATGACCCTCACCTTCGAGCCTGACGCCATCCACGCGGCCGACGACCCGGCGGTCCTGTTCTCCACCGGCGGGCGCACTGTGAACTTCACCATGGCCGCCAATGCCACCCAGGCCACCTTCCCTACCGCCTCGCTGGCCTTCCAGACCGGCACCGTCGCCGGGACTATCACCCTCCGGGCGACCTTCCAGACCGCGGGCCGCAACGTCACGCCGTCACCCGCCCCGGTCAAGGTGGTTCGCCTGCTGCGCTCGGCGCCCGTCATCCGCAGCGTGCAGGTCGAGCGGACCGGATCCGGCTTCGACGTTGTAGTCAAGGGCCTTTCGACGCCCCGCCAGGTCACGCAGGCTGCCTTCCGCTTCAACCCGGCCCCGGCCGCCAACCTTCAGACCACCGAGATAACCCTGCCCATGACCACGCTTTCGGACCGCTGGTACCAGGACCAGGGGTCCCGCCAGTACGGCAGCCAGTTTACCCTGCGGCAGTCGTTCACCGTAAGCGGGGATCCGCGGGCCGTAAGCTCGGTCTCGGTCACCCTCACCAACTCCGTCGGATCCTCGCAGGCCGCCAGCGCCGGTTTATGATTTTCTGAATATTTCTTATTGACCGCGCCACCGGCTTCTGCGAAAATGCTCAATGCTGTTGCTGTAGCAGTTAGGAGAGTCGATAGTGAGAGAGAAGGGCTTTATCAAGTGGTTCAACGCCGCCAAGGGCTATGGTTTTATCCAGCGCGCTAGCGGCGAAGACGTGTTTGTCCATTACACTGCCATCCAGATGACCGGCTACCGGACTCTGGATAATGGAACCGAGGTGGAGTTTGAGGTCAAGGAGGGGCCTAAAGGTCTGCAAGCGGAGAACGTAACCAGGGTTTGAGGCCTTGGCCGGGTGACGCCGGCAGGCATCCGGTGGGAGGGGCCGCCCAGGTCGGGGGGCGGCGCCTTGGCTCAGGATCCGGGGGATCCAGGGCGGGCACGCAGCCCGGACCAGTGCTCGCAAACCACGATCGAGTTGGCGGGGTTCCGCGGCAGGTACTTGACGGAGCCCGGGCCAATGGCGGTTGTGGGATCAGTCGGCAGTATCTCCCCGAGCTGCACTACCTCCTGCGAGGCAGTGTACTCGATCCCCCCCACGATGTAGGAGTAGTGCAGCGCGCCGTCGTGGTAGTCCACGATGTTGCCGTCGCACATCCGCCCCAGGCTGTGCACCGCCAGCCGGCGCTTGCGCTCCCGCTCCGCGGGTGAGGATCGCGAGCGCCACACCACCCATGTCACCAGACCGGCCAGCAGAAGGCACGCAGTGATCGCTCCCGCCAGGAGGGCCCCGCGGCTCAGACCGAGAAAGCTGGCTGCCTGCACCTGACCCGTCACCCGCCGGCTATTTCCCCGCTGCGTACTGCTGATACAACCCCGCGATATTCGCGCTGGCGGTGTCACCCGGGTGGATGACCACGCGGTAGCGGAAACGCAGCCTGTCCCCGGCCTTCAAGGTCACGCTGCCGTCGAGCTGCTTGTCGCGCAGGAAATCGCGCTCCCCGAAGATGTTGGCCGCGAACAGCCCGTATCCCCGCGCGTGCCAGAACGTCGGATGCTTGGGATTGCCGGGGTGATCGAAAATGGCCACCCCCAGTTTCTCGCCGTCCTTCTCCCCGCAGTAGTCCATCCAGGGCGAGCGCTTGCCCCAGGCGTTCCTCTCCGTCTCCTGACCCTCCGCGTTCACCATCTTGCCGGTGCGCTTGGGCACTTCCGGGGCGCGCTTGTCCGGCTCTTCCATCCAGGCCGCCAGCCGGATGGCGAAGCTACCCTCCTTGGTGTCTCCGAACTTGACCTCCCGCGCCGCCTCCAGCGTGATGTCCAGATCCACGATGCGCAGCGTGGGATGCGCGCGGACGACCATCCGCCTGGTCTCTGTCAGCAGCCGGCCGCCCTGGCCGTCCAGCCAGTCGAAGCTGGCCTGAATGGTCCCGGCCTGCTTTCCGCCCTTGACTTGCTGCACCTTGTTCAGCACGATGCGGCCCTTCTTGGGACCCTGCTGCGTGGGATCGTTGCCCCAGAAGTCGAAGCCGTTGACGTCCCCGTGGGTGAACCACAGCCCACGCTGGTGGATGTGGTCCCGACGCTCGCCCTCGGCCGGCTCCATGGGGTAACCGCGGGTGACGACGGTTCCGGAGGCCGCCCGCAGCGGGTGCAGGTAGGGCTTGGTGGTGTCCTGGCCCATGAAGAGCGTGGTGAAGGGCTGGCCGTCGATCTCCACGGCGACGCGGTCCCCGTCGCGGGTCATCTTAACATCCGCCGCCAGGAGCCAGGCACAGATCAGGAGCGCCACAAAAAACCGCTTCATCTCACTCAGTTAACCACACCTGCGCCTAGCGACTCAACGGCTGGCAACACTCGCCCTCCCTCAGTTTCCACAGGGGGCCGAGTGGAATTGGCATCCCTGCCTGTAGCGCGATGCAACGAGGACAGGCCTGGAGGCCTATTCCACTGCGGCGGGTGACAGACTGGGGGAGGGCAAGCTGGCTAGAATCGGAAGTATGAAGGCAATCGCCCAACGCGCGCTGGAGGCCGCCTGCCGCAACGGAGTCTCCTACGCCGACGTGCGCGTCATCGAGCGCCGGGAACGTCACGTCGCGACCAAGAACGGCAAGATCGGCCAACTCTCGCACAGCGAGTCCCTGGGCGCCGGGATCAGGGCGCTGGCGGGCGGCTGCTGGGGCTTCGCCGCCACGGACGATCTGAGCGGCCCGGGTCTGGAGCGCGCCGCCGCACTGGCCGTCGAGATCGCAAGCGCCAGCGCCGCGGCCAGGCGCAAGGACGTGGTCCTCGTCCCCGAGGAGGCCCACCAGGCGGTCTGGGAATCGCCCTGCCGCATCGACCCCTTTTCCATCCCGGTCGAGGAGAACCTGGACCTGCTGCTCAAGCTGGACGCCGGACTCCGGGGCACGCCCGGCATCACCCTGGCGGAGGCCTCCCTGGTCTTCACCCGCGAGCGGCAGGTGTTCGCCTCCTCGCCGGGCAGTCTGATCGAGCAGACCCGCACCACCAGCGGCGCGGGCTTCGCCGCTTACAGCTTCAAGGACGACGAGATCCACAAGCGCTCCTATCCCAACTCCTTCGGCGGGCAGCACCAGCTCAAGGGCTACGAGCTGATCGCCGAACTCCGGCTGCTGGAGAATGCGCCGCGCATCGCCGAGGAGGCGGTGGCGCTGCACTCCGCCGCCCAGTGCCCCGAAGGCATCCACGACCTGATCCTGGACAGCTCGCAGCTCGGCCTTCAGATCCACGAGTCCATCGGCCACCCCATCGAGCTGGACCGGGTGCTGGGCTCGGAAGCCAACTACGCCGGCATGAGTTTTCTCACCCTGGGCCAGTTGAACCGGCTGGCGTACGGCGCTCCGCTGGTCAACGTGGCGGCGGACGCGCGGCTGGAGCACGGGCCGGGCCTGGGTACGTTCGCCTTCGACGACGAGGGCGTCCCGGCGCAGAGAGTGGACATCATCCGGGAGGGCCTGTTCACGGGGTACCTGACCTCGCGCGAGACCGCGGCGCAGATTGGCTTGGCGCGCTCGGGCGGGGCCATGCGCGCCGACGGATGGGCGCGCCTCCCGCTGATCCGCATGACCAACGTCAGCCTGCTGCCGGGTCGGCAGTCGCTGGAAGAAGTCTTCGACGTGGACCACGGCATCTACATGGAGACCAACCGGAGCTGGTCCATTGACGACAAGCGCTACCACTTCCAGTTCGGCTGCGAGATCGGCTGGGAGATCCGCGGCGGGAAACGGGTGCGCATGCTGAAGAACCCCTCCTACAGCGGCATCTCGACGGAGTTCTGGAACTCCTGCGACGCCATCGCCGGCCCCGGGCACTGGGTGCTGTGGGGCACCCCCAATTGCGGCAAGGGGCAGCCCGAGCAAGTGATGGGGACGGGCCACGGGTCCAGTCCGGCGCGCTTCCGCCGCATCAAGATCGGGAGCGCCTACGGGAGGTGAGGAGCATGCCGGAATCAGAGTTGCTGACCCGCGCCGAGTGCCGGCGCGTCTTCGAGGCGGCCCAGCGCGCCGCGCGGACGCTGGGAGTGCGCGACGTGGAGGTGACGCTGGGCGCCACCGCTTCGGCGCTGACGCGCTTCGCCAACAACGCCATCCACCAGAACGTGGCCGAGCAGCGAGGGTATCTCTCCGTGCGGGTGCTGGCCGATCACCGCACCGCGCGCGCCAGCCTCAACCGTCTCGACGACGCGGCGGTGGCGGGGGTGGTCGAGCAGGCGGCGGCGCTGGCGCGGGCGCAGGCGCCCGACCCGGAATGGCTGCCTCTGGCTGAGCCGGCGCAGGTGGCGGAGGCGGATCGCTGGTCACCCGCCACCGCCGCCAGCACCCCGGCCCAGCGCGCCGCCGGCGTGGCCGAAGCCCTTGGCGTGGTGGAGTCCGCCGGGCAGACCGCCGCGGGCATCTACTCGGCCGCCCACGGGGCCGAGGCCATTCTGAACTCCCGCGGCGTCTTCGCCTATTACGCCGACACACTGGCCCACTTCTCGATCACCGCGATGGATGCGGACAGCTCGGGCTGGGCCAAGGCCGGCGCTCCGGATGTTGCGCGCATCTCGCCGGTCGAGCTGGCGCGCCGCGCCTCCGCCAAGGCCGCGCTCTCTCGCCGCCCGCGAGAGCTGCCTCCGGGGCGCTACACCGTGATCCTGGAGCACGCCGCGGTGCAGGACCTGGTCGGGCAGATGTTCTGGGATTTCTCGGGCACCGCCATGCGGGACCAGCGCAGCTTCCTCACCGGACGGCTGGGGGAGAAGCTGTTCGGGGAGAACATCAGCATCGCCGACGACGTCTATCACCCGCTCCAGAGCGGCGCGCCGTTCGACAGCGAGGGCATCCCGCGGCGGCGGCTGGCGCTGGTCGAGCGCGGCGTGCCCCGCGAAGTGGCCTACTCACGCGCCGCCGCCCAGCGCGAAGGCCGCGCCCCCACCGGGCACGGCTTCCCCATCCCCAACGAGTACGGCGAAGCGCCTCTGAACATCGTCATGGAGGGCGCTTCCACTTCGCTCGAGGAGATGATCGCCACGACCCCGCGCGGCATTCTGGTGACGCGCCTGTGGTACATCCGCGAGGTGGATCCTTACGAGAAGATCATGACCGGGATGACGCGCGACGGCACCTTCCTCATCGAGGACGGAGAACTGGTCTGCGGCGTGAAGAACCTGCGCTTCAATCAGAGCTTGCTGGAGATGCTCTCCAGCGTCGATCAGCTCTCCCCGGCGGCGCGGGCCGCGGGCGAGGAGAGCTTCGACATGGTGGCCCCGGCGCTGAAGGTGCGCGAGTTCAACTTCACCGAAGTAACGCGCTTCTAGGCGCGCGGCCGTGGCGCGCGGATTCCAGCGGGTTGCGGTGACCGTCATGGCCGGGATCCAGCGCCGGCAGGCCGGGATTCAGCGGACCCAGGCGGAAGGTTTGGCCGCTCACGAGGAGCGTATGCGCCGGGTCGAGACCAACCTGGCCGGAATCAGCGGCAAGCTGAATGGCCTCATTCGGCACATCCCCAGCTCGCCCCGCCAGGAACCTCCAGGCCCGCCGGTGCAGCCTGGCCAAGACGCCTCCCCCTGTAACATCTCCGCTCGGTTTGCCGTCTTCACAGGGACGTGATATGCTCACGCTGGAGGTTAGGAGTATGTCCATACGGATGTTACTGAAGGTCCTGTGCCTGGCGGCCATCGCCCTGACGGTGGCCTGGTCCGGCGATGTCAGCGGCAAGTGGAAGGCCGAGATGCAAACCCCGGACGGTCAGACCCGGACCAGCATCTTCACTTTCCAGGTTAGCGGTGACACGCTGACCGGCACCGTGGCCGGGGCCCGAGGCGAAACCCCGATTTCCGAGGGCAAGATCAGCGGCGACAACATCTCCTTTGTAGTGGTCCGCAAGTTTCAGGACAACGAATTCAAGATGAACTACAAGGGCAAGGTCGCCGGCGACGAGATCAAGATGACCGTGACCGCCAACTTCGGCGGGGAGGAACGCACCTTCGAGATGACCGCCAAGCGCGAGAAGTAGCTCTCCGAGCCGCGAGATTCAGGCTTTCAGCGTCGCTTCCACCAGGGGCGCCGCCGGGTCCGCCAGGGCCCGCATCTCCTCGAGCATGCGGCGCTTGAGCTGCGCCACGAGGTCGCGATTGCCCTTGTCCAGCGCCAGGTTCATCATCTCCCGCGGGTCGGTCTTAAGGTCGTAGAGTTCCTCGATGTCGGGCGGGTTCAGGTTGAGAATCAGCTTGTAACGCTCCGTGCGCAGGGCCTTGACGGTGGGCTTCTCCGGCGTCGCCTCGGCGCCGAACATCTCATAGAGAAAGGCGTCCCGTCTCCGGTAGGCGCCCGGCTGGCCCCCGACCAGCGGCCGCCATGAGCGCCCCTGCATCGGCTGGGGCTGCTTCACCCCGCAGAAATCCAGGATGGTGGGCGCCAGATCCACGTTCGAGACGAAGGCGTCCACTCGCTGGCCCGGACGGATCGTCCGGGGGCAGCGCGCCAGCATGGGCACGCGCAGCGACTCTTCATACGCCTCCATCTTCCCGTGCAGCCCGTGCTCGCCGTGGAAGAAGCCGTTGTCGCCCGCGAACACGATGATGGTGTCGTCGGCCACCTTCATTTCCTCGAGCGCCGCCAGCAGGCGGCCCACACTCACCTCGACGCCCATCAGGCAGCGGTACTGGTTGCGCTCGCGCTCGCCCCACTGCTTCGGGGTCATGGCCTCGGCCTGGGCTGCCGGGCGGCGGGCCTGCCGGGCCGCCTTCTTGGTTGGTCGCGTGACGGTGGCGCGTCCCTTGCCCCGCACCCGCTGGGGCTTGCCCGGATCGTCGATGAAGTACGAAGCGGGCGGCTTGAACTCCACGTCCGCAAAGGCGTTCTCGTAGCCCGGCGCCGGCGTGAACGGCCCATGGCAGGCTTTGTAACCCATCCAGCAGGCGAAGGGCTGCCCCGGCTGGTTCGAGCGGATGAACTGAATGGCCTGCTCGGTGATGAGCTCCGTGTCGTAGCCCTTCAGGTCCACCCACTGCCCGTTGATGTTCTTGCGCGGATCCACGTACTGGCCCTGGCCGATCTGCGCGGCCCAGTAGTCGTAACCAGGCTGTAGGCGGTCGTCGCCATCCATGTGCCACTTGCCTATGTGGGCGGTGCGGTAGCCGGCCCCATGCAGGGCCGTCATCACCGTGGGCAGCCGCTGATTCCAACGGATCTGGTTGTTGTAGATGCCGTTCGCGTGCGGGTACAGCCCGGTCAGGTTGCAGGCCCGGCTGGGCGCGCACAGCGACATGGTCACGAAGGTGTTGGTGAACAGCACGCCCTCGCGCCCCAGCCGGTCGATGTTCGGCGTCTTCATGAACGGGTTGCCGGTGAGGCCGAGGGTGGCGTAGCTCTGATCGTCAGTGAGCAGGAACAGGAAGTTGGGGCCTCGCGCGGCGGCCGCGCGCGAAGTGCGGATGAAGGGTCCGAAAGCCGCGCCCAGCGTCAGCAGGCGGCGGCGGGTGATGGGGTTCGCCATTCCCCGATTCTACCCGCCGGCGAGCTTCGCTTCCACCTCCCGCCACACCTTGGCCACGCTCTCCTCGACGGTCTCCAGGTCGGTCCGGCACTCCACCTCGGGCGCCAGCGGCGGCTGGTAGGGGTCATCGATGCCGGTGAACCCCTTGATCTCGCCGGCGCGCGCTCTCTGGTAGAGGCCCTTCTGGTCACGCTGCTCGCAGACCTCCAGCGGGGCATTCACGTAGATTTCGAGGAACGCTCCGATCTTGCGCCGCACCTCGTCCCGGATCTCGCGGTAGGGCGAGATGGCCGACACCAGCGCCACTACGCCGTGGCGCGTGAGCAATTCGGCCACGAACCCGATGCGCCGGATGTTTTCGTCGCGGTCGGCTTTGCTGTAGCCGAGCCCCTTGGACAGGTGCTGCCGCACCACGTCGCCGTCCAGCGGCTCGACCCGGTAGCCCCGGGCCATCAGTAGCTTCTCGAGTGCCTGGCTGAGAGTGGTCTTGCCCGCCCCGCTCAGCCCCGTGAACCAGACGGTTAGACCTTGGGTGTTTCGGATGGTCAACGCTCCAGTCTACTTCGAAAACAGCAGGCGCCACCGCGCCCCTGGTAGGATACACTCGGAGAGGAGCCTCGAACGTGTTGCCCGATAGTGCCCTCCCCCGCCGCCGCTTCATGAAGGCGCTGGTCGCCGCGCCTGCTCTGATGCCCGCCTCCGCGCTCGGCCGCGGCGGCGGCCCCCCTCCCAGCGACCGCATCGTCATGGGGGCCATCGGCGTCGGCGGCATGGGCGGCGGGCACGTGCGCGCTTTCCTCCAGCAGCCCGACGTGCGCCTGGTGGCGGTGTGCGACGTCCGCGAAAGCGCGCGCCTGAAGAACAAGGCTGTGGTGGATGCCCACTACGGCGACCAGGCATGCGCCGCCTGCACCGATTTCCGCGAGCTGCTGGCGCGTGACGACATCGACGCCGTCATGATCGCCACGCCCGATCACTGGCACGTGCTGGTGGGCCTGGAGGCCGCGCGCCGCGGCAAGCACATGTACTTCGAGAAGCCCGTGGGCATGAGCGTGGCCGAAGCCAAGGCCCTGCGCCAGGCGGTGCGCCGCTCCGGCGTGGTCTTCCAGTTCGGCACGCAGCAGCGCTCCGACGAGGGTTTCCGCTTCGCCTGCGAGCTGGCGCGCAATGGCCGGCTGGGCCAGCTCCAAACCATCATGCTGGGCGCGGCGTCCTACACACAGGTCCCCAACCAGCCCATCCAGCCCGTGCCGCCCGGCCTCGACTACGACATGTGGCTCGGCCCCGCTCCCTGGGTTCCCTACACGGAGCTGCGCTGCACCCGCCAATTCACCCTGCTGTATGACTACTCGCTCGGCTGCATCGGCGGCGCCTGGGGCGTGCACGACGCCGACATCGCACAGTGGGCCGTGGACGCGGACGACACCGGCCCGGTCGAGGTCGAGGGCTGGGGCGAGTTCCCCGCCGACGGTTTCTACGACACCGCGCCGGTCTGGGAGGTCGAGCACCGCTACGCCAACGGCGTCAAGCTGCTGTTCATGGACCGCGCCACCGCGCTGCGCCGCGCCCCGCAGTTCCGCCTGATAAGCATGGGCGTGCTGCTGGCCGGTAGTTCGGGCTGGGTGGCGGTGAGCCGCCAGGGTGTCCATACGCACCCCGAATCGCTGGCGCGCACGGTCATCGGCCCCAGTGAAGTCCAGTTGCCACGCAGCCTGAATCACCGCCGCAACTTTTTGGATGCCGTGCGTACCGGCGCGCGTCCCATCTCCCACATCGAAGCCGCCGTGCGCTCCGATACCGTCTGCCACCAGGCCGATATCGCCATGCGCCTGCGCCGCAAACTGCGCTGGGACCCCGTCAAGGAAGTCTTCGTGGACGACGCGCAGGCCAATCGCCTGCTCAGCCGTCCCATG
>Ga0194125_10013699_pt1 | contig 10499 bp, 4 predicted proteins | sample TA2KigC250mmetaG_FD_148626 | JGI IMG/M metagenome (GOLD analysis project Ga0194125, IMG submission 148626) | Freshwater microbial communities from Lake Tanganyika, Tanzania - TA2015034 Kigoma Deep Cast 250m | ecosystem: Environmental > Aquatic > Freshwater > Lake | place: Tanzania: Lake... | reverse complement strand
CCATCGCGGCCGACCCGCACTGGGTCCTGATCACCAGCTTCAACGAATGGCACGAGGGCAGCGAGATCGAGCCTTCCCTGGAGCACGGCCGTCAATACCTCGAAGCCACCGGCCGGTACGCCGCCCAGTTCAAAGCCACGCCGCGTAAGACGTACGCTCCGCCTGCCTCCGGCGCGATCGCTCCGGGGGAAAAGGACCAATTGCGCCGGCAATTGGAGAAGCTGCGGATCGCCGTGCTGCCGGAGGCGGAATCGATGGCCTTCTGGTGGCTGCTCGATCTCGGCGTCGAGCCGACGTTGCTGACCTGGGAAGGGATCGTCCAGAACGGCGTGAGCCCCAAAGACCACCCGATCCTGCTCTATTGTGCCGGCGAGACCTACCGGCGCACCGTCCGCACGACCGGCGACGTCGACGACGCCCTCGTCCGTTACCAGCAGGCGGGTGGCTGCCTCGCCGCCCTGCCCTCGTTGCCTTGGCCGTTCTACTACGACGAAACCGGCCAGGCCGTGCGCCAGAGCCACCGCTTCGGCCTGACCCTCCGCATGGGCTGGGAACGTCCGCCCGCGGGCGCGGACCTGCGGTTCGTCCAGCCCCAGCGCCGCCTGCCGCACGTGCCCGAGCGTTTCGGTTTCCCCACCGCCGGCGACCTCCGCTGGCGGCCGTGCTACCAGCAGAACCACGCCGAGTACGTCCCGCTGTTGCAACTGCGCAACCGCGCCGGCGAGTCCCTCGGCGACGGCGCCGTCTACGCCAGACTGTCCACCGGCGGCCACGTCGCCTACGCCTGGTTCGGTTTGCTGAACAGCCCGCAGGGCGAGCCCATCCTCTATGACCTCTTCAGCCTCCTGGCCGACCGCCTCGACCCCCAGCAAATGCGTAACGGCAGGCATTTCTGATTTGCGTTGCCGTCCCACTGCACCTACAATGGTGCAACAACTTGCGACGGGTGTGCGCTATGAGACGGACAAGTTCAATGGAGGCGCATTGTTGATGTCGCGGAAACAGCCGAGATTCATGCATAATGTGATTGCGCTCGTCTACGACTTCGATGGGACGCTGACGCCGCAGCCGATGCAGGAGTACACAGTGCTCCCGCAAATCGGCATCAAGAAGGGGAAGGACTTTTGGAACGCCGTGGCGGAGGAGGCATTGCAGACGGGGGGAGAGGAAATAGTGACGTACATGCGCCTGATGCTCGAAAAGTCGAAACAGAAGCATTACCCGGTCACACCGACTGTGCTGAAGTCCTTGGCGAGGAACATTCAGTACTATCCGGGAGTCGCGGAGTTCTTCCCGCGAATCAGTGCCTATGTCAAGACCTTGGATGTAGATGTCGAACTGCGTCACTACGTCCTCTCCGCTGGTTTGAAGGAGATCATATCTGGGACCAGCATTGCTGAGTGCTTCTACCGTATCTTTGCGTCGGAGTACTACTACAATGAGTACGGTGAGGCGGTCTTCCCCAAGGTCATCGTGAACGATACCTTGAAGACGCAGTTCATCTTCAGAATCAATAAGGGAAAGGAATCGCTGCACGAGAGCATCAACCTCCATATGCCTCCAGCGGTGCGTCCCGTCCCCTTTCAGAACATTCTATATATCGGGGATGGACTCACGGACGTCCCCTGCATGACAGTCATTCGCAAGAATGGCGGGTATGCCATAGCGGTCTATAAGCCGGCTGATACAAAGGGTCTCAAAATGTGCAAGGAGTTGCTGAAGGCCGGCCGGGTGGATTTCGTAGCCCAGGCAGATTACAGAAGTAACAAAGAGGTTGACCGCCTGGTAAAGCTGCTGTTAAATAACATCGTCGAAGGCATTCGGTACGCAAGGGAATCGTTCGATCAGTCGAACAAGTATCTCTCCTAAGGGAAATGAGGTTGAATGTGAGGAAAGCCGGTTCCGGAGCCAAGAAGTGTGTGGCCCCCAGCCCCACGGTGCCCAAGAGCGTCAAGACGAACAATACGACAGTCTCAGCGGCAGCATCAGCCTTGCCATTTGCGCATAGGACCCCGACCCAACTTCATGCTTCAACATATGCGCTCAAGCGGAGTTGAGGCAACTTGGGGGGCACGTGAAGACTCGGAGAGGTGGGAAGGAGAGTAGCCGGTATCATGTGTTGCGCTGTCTTCGTGCCATGCCTGCCGTCTCTGCCGTAGCCGTTCTACTGCGAGGAAACGGGCATGGCGGTGAATCGGAGCCACCGTTTCGGCCTGACGCTCCGCATGGGCTGGGAACGTCCGCCCGCGGGCGCGGACCTGCGGTTCCTCCAACCCCAGCGCCGCCTGCTGCACATGCCCAAGCGTCTTGGTCTTCCCGCCGCCGGCGATCTCCGCTGGCGGCCACGTCGCCTACGCTTGGTTCGGCCTGCTCCGCACCCCTCAGGCGGAGCCGCTCCTCCACGACCTGTTCACCTTTCTGGCGACCAGAATCGGTCCATGAGCCGAGTGTCGCTCCTGAGTGGGTGTGTGAGAAGTGGCACGGGCATCCTGCCCGTGGGGCTTCGTCGCATCGGCATTCTGCCGATGATTCATGGGCTGGAAGCCTCACTGTTCTAAACATCTCGGCTTTGTCGCGAGGGGTGGCATCGCCAAAGGCTCTGCCTCCGACGATGGTTTGTGTCGCGGGCCTCTTGTGCTCGCCGCGCGGGCAGGATGCCTGCGACACGCAAGGGCGCGGGGGCATCCTCGCTGATCGACAGCCGGGGGCGGCTGTCCCACATGGGGATCCCGAGACGCCCTCGTCACGCGGAGGACTCCACCGAACGGCGCTTGCGGCTGCCATCCGGCCGCAACGGATCGTCGAGCGTCGGGCGGTGGCGCGGCTCGTGACGTCAAACGTCCTACGTCGGACGAAACGCCCGACGTGACCGCAACCGCTGGACGGTCCGTGCTGGGTGCTTCGTCGCGATGTCCACGCCTTCGTGAGGGCCCGCTATGGGCGTGCCTGCCACGGATGGGCGTAGGGTCCCATCTCCTCCAGCGGGATCGGGTCGAAGAGAAGGGGCCTCAGACGCGGATCGTTGCGGACGCGTTCGTGCTGCGACACCGCCTGCAGGTCAAAGGACTGGGCGGTCGTGGCATTGAGCGCCGCCTGCTGTGTGCCGCCATCTCGCAGGAAGACGCTCGGACAACGGACGAAGAGATTGCGGCTGACGAGATTCAAGTCCGCCTCCGTCCGGAGGCCAGCCAGCGCGGGATAGCGGCTCGCATACGGCTCCTGACCTGCCTGCGCAAAGAAACGCGAAATGGATTCGAGCCAGCGTTTGGCGCCCCAGCGGGAGAAGCTGATCCCGGCCTGGCAATCCAGGAAGAGGTTGCCGTCCACGAGGTTCTCCTTGCCGCCGTGGATCTGGACGCCGCCGAAGGCGACGGCGCCGCACCGCTCGAAGATGTTCCCGTGGACCGCGACGCCCGAGATCATGTCGTCCAGCCGGACGCCGGCCGCCCCGTTGTGGGTGCCGCCGCGAATGTCGCTCCAGCGGTTCCAGCGGATCACGACGCCCCGATAGAGGGGATTGCCGAACATGTCCAGGCCGCCCTGGTCGTCCGATTCCTGCACGACGTTGCGGATCGCATTGAGCTCGATCAGATGGTCGTTGCCTTCGATCCGCAGGGCCGAGGAGGGCATCCTCTCGAAGAGATTATGCGCGATCCGGTTGCCGCAACCGTCGAGATGGACCGCGGGCGTATAGGTCCGCTTGAGCCGGGAGATGTCGAACACGGTGCAGTTCTCCACGAAATGGCGGCCCGGGGACAACGTCCGGCGCTCCCCGCCGGCCACGCGGGCTCCGCCGCAGCCGAGGGTGTGCATGGTGCAGCCGAAGATGCCATGCCGCTGCCCGCCCTCGACGACGATGGCGTCGCCGCCGCACTGGCGGATCGTGCCGCCGGCCACGAGGCAATCGGCTCCGCCGCGCAGGCGGATTCCATCCCCGCGCCCCTCCTGCAAGGTCAGACCCAGCAGGATCACGTGCTCGACCTCATCCAGGGTTATGAACGGTTGGTCGAGTACGCTCAGGATCGTCTCGGCTTTGGACCACTCGAGCCCGGCCGGCGGCAGCCAGTAGATCCTGTCGGTCCGGCGGTCGAGGTACCATTCCCCCGGCGCGTCGATCTCGCCTAACACGTTCACCGCATAGTAGCGCTGGTTCTTGCGGTAGCCATATCGGGAGTAAGGCTGCGACAGCGTGAAGGTCTTGGCGTCCGCATCGATCGCAGCGACTGTCTGGTACTCCTCGAACCAATCCCAGAACCAGTAGCCGTAGAGGCGGACATCCGGCTCCTCGACCCAGCGGCTGGGCCGGTCTTCCACGTAGTGGAACTTGCCGTCCCGGCAGCCTTCGATCGTATTCCAGACCTTGAATCTCTCCTGGCCGAGGATCTCGCCGGTCTTGACAAAGCCTTCGTTCGGCCAGCGGGCCAGTGTCTGGGGCTCCCCATTGACGAACAGCTCCGGCCGGCTGCGCAGCGCGGTCGCATCGCCCCAGTTGGTCACACCCAGTGCCTTCAGATCCGCCTCCAGGACACGGCCGCGCACCGACGGATCGAGCCTGTCCCGCACGCCTGCCTCCGCGAGCGGTTTCCAGCCGGTGATCCGGGTCCCGCCGCGAAAGATCGGCGTCTGCCCGGCCCGGGCCTGGTAGACCACGGGAGCCTCGGCTGTCCCTGAATCTTCGGCGGTCAAGGTCCAGGGTCGTTCCACCGCATAAGATCCGCCCGCGATCATGACCTTCACGCCCCCTGGGGGCAGCGTTCCGCCCCGAGACTTCTTCAATGCCCGCACCGCGTCACGAGCCTTTTCCAGGGTGCGAAATGGACTATCCGCGGAACCGTCCGCGGTATCCTGCCCGGCGGGGGCGAGGTGGAACGTGACGGCCGGTGCAGGCAGGGTCGGTAAAGGCGCCCGATAGGCAGCAGCATCGCGCGCGGACAATCCCTGTTGCCGTCGCTCTGCCTCCTCCATGCGGCGGCGCGCATTATCGCGGTAGAGCGGCGGCAGCGCTGTATCGGCGGCCAACCGCTCCCATGCCGTCTTGGCGGCCGCCATGTCCCGGCCGGCCAGTGCCGTTTCCGCCAGGCTCAGCAGGGCCAGGCCGCGGACGAAGGGCGGGGCCGACAGGTCTTGGGCCACGGCCTCAAACTGCGTACGGGCATTCTCCTGGCGTCCCTCGCTCAGCGCCCGGGTTGCCGCTTCCAGGGCCGGTGCAGAAGAGGCCGGCAAATCCGTACGGGCTTTCGGCGGCGCCGCGGATGGGGTGATCTCCCAGGCGACCACGCTGCGAGCGGCCAACTCTACCTGAGGCTGTTGGCCCGCCTGAATCTTGAGCGTGTCTTTCGTTCCATTGGGTCGAAGGGCAACGGCTGTCAACGGCGTGCCGGAGAGGCTGTATTCCTTCGGGTCGAACTCCAGCCGGGCGGCAAAGGGCTGGTCCGAGACATTGGCGAACAGCAGCACCACCTTATTGTCCTTCGGGATCTGCCAGGCCCCGGTCATAACGGCCTCCGCGGTAATCGGCCACTCACCGCGCCATTGCCAATCCGCGGTGACAGTCGGGATCTGCTCAACGAACCGGGGCGGGCGCGCCATCTGGCCGCGGTAGAAGTACTCCTTCAACTGCCAGCGAAGCTGGATGCACTCGCGCAGGAACGCGCCGGAATTGGGACGGTCGATGATCTCCGGGCCGAACCAGCCGATCTGCTCGCCGAAGACGAGTTGTTGTCCGGCCTTCATGCGGTGCGCGAGGTCCTGCGTCGGCCCGCCGCGGTAGGCCCGCCCGAACATCTGGATGGCGCCCCCATACACGGCGGAGAACGCCGGGACCATGTTCTGTTCCTGCCAATGCCACGTCAGGTAGCCATCGAACCATTTGATGTACGGCTCGGCATTGCACTCGGTGGTGAGCATGGCGTCGGCGGGTTTGGCGGATCGCATGGCGTCGAGCATGGTCCAGTAGCCCTCCGTCCACCAATGCCCGCCACCCAGATCGTGGCCATGCGAGGCATCGAAACACAGACGCGGCTGGGCGGCGGCGATCTGGTCGATGTAGACGCCGCTGACGCCGCACTCCTGGAACAGCCGCAGCACGATCTCGCGGACCTCGTTCTGCCACAGGGTGGTCGCCGGGCACATGGCCGCCAGGCGGACGCTGTTGCCGTCCGTCTCTTTGCTGCCGTAGGTCTCGGTGTAGGGTTGGCCCTGCTCATCCTTGCTGGCCGCCGGCAGAGCCCGCTGGGTGAACTGCCAGTCCTCGGCGCCCTTGTCGCGCGTGTCCCAGAGCCTGCCATTGATGTACGGCATCGGATAGACGCCGGCCTTCTTGAGCTCCGCCACACCCTCGGCGAAGCCCTCCTTGGCCGGGAAGTAGTGGGGGTAGTCGTTGTCGAAGGGGATCTGGTGCCAGTTGTACCAGTGAAACCCGACCGGCAGGCCGAGCGTCCGGGCCAGGGCCTTCACGCGGGGGACACACTCGGAGGCGGGACCTCCCGTCAGCGCCCAGGCGGGCAGCTCGCGCATCCATTTCGGCGTGTCCTCCCGGCCGTCACGCCCCAGGGCCGGCCACCACTTCGCCTCCCGGCTGACCCAGGCGCGGTAGATCCGGGCGGCATCGAACCAGTCCCCCCGCAGCAGTTGCCATCGGGCCGCGCCGGGCAGCTCGAAACCGGCGCCGGCCTTGCCCATATTGGGAACCGGATGATCGAAGCGCAGGGTCACCGCCTGTTTGGCCGGCTGGCCTTCGGCCACGATGTCCTTGGTGGAGCCGAAGGGGTCATGCACACCCAGGTAAAGCCCGGTTCGAGTCGCCCGGTTGTAGGCGGCCAGGTACTGCATGCATGTCCAGCCGCTGGGATAGGTTCCGCCTTTCCTGCCGCCCTTGCTCCACAGGTCCGCCTGCTCAATACCCGCGGTCACCGGCACGAAGACCCGACCGCCTTCGCCGAGGTCCTTGATCGCGACCTGCGGGAACGTGACGCGCCACAGGGCCCACTGCGGGTTGTCGGCAGCGATGCGCAGGTCCCACGTGATGGCGCTCTCGGGCTTTTGGGCAGCGAGTGTCACTTCGATGCGGATGCCCTTGAGGCGGTCATCGACCGGTGCGGCGAAGGTCAGCTTGCGGTCACCCGCGGCCTCGCCCGACACGTCCACTTGCTGCCAACCGGAATCCGCCGTGAGGGTGTGCAGCTTCTTGGTCCCAGTTTCCCGCACCGTGACGGAGAACAGCCCCAGGGGCTCCTCGGCCAGCAGCTTCTGGCCGGCGGCGGTGTCGGCCAGGCTTCGCACCCGCAGCCCCTGCGGCGTCTTCTCCAGCACCAGGCGCAAATCACCTGCTTCTACCACGACCTGTTCGGCCGAGGACGAACCTGGTGTGGCCGGGCCGGCCGGTTGAGCCGGTGCCACGCTCGCGAAGAGAAACCACCAGCCGAGGCACGCCAGGAACCGGGTTGAAAGGCGCAGGTGCGTGTTCTTCTGTCTGTGCATACGTATTCCTCCAGATCACTGTCTCCTGCGATTGTAGCCCCTGGACGGCGCCGTCACCAGCACAAATGACGGACGGCAAGGCAAAGGACCGAATGGACGCCGCGCGGCCTTGCCCCTGTCCACCGCGTCCATTCTGTCCACCATGTCCATTCCGTCCACGAATTCCCCCGCCAGCCTGCCACCCGCCTCCATCCCTGGCAAGCCCCCGGTCCCGGATGCCCGCGGAGGCCGGAGCCGGCCGCCCGCCGGCGGGCCTGAGAACCGCCAACTGCGGACCCGGTCTCAGGGCGAACAGTCCTCAGCGTGCCCCGGTCTTCTGCTCACCCGCCCCTTTGCCGAACGCCGCCACCAAGGCGTCGTACTGCCTTCGGCTGATGGGAATCATGCACCCGTGCCGCACTTTCGCCGGCACCGCATACTTGTCCCAATCGGGCCGCTGCCCGCCGGCGATCTGGACCCAGGGCCCCTGGAGCTCCGCGGCCACCGACAGGCTGTACGCCACACCGGGATACTGCTCGTAGTAGAGGTACCAGGCCTTGCCGTTGGGCGACGGAATGAGGGTCGGGGCCTCACGGAAGCTCGGGCTGATCGGCGGCCCCGGCTCCGAGTACGGACCCAGCAGACTCGGCGCACTGGCGATGCGAATGGTCTTGCCGGTCGTCCACTCCAGGGTCGGATAGCGTTCGTCCTTCAGGATGGCGTAGTAGCGGTCGCCTTCCCGCCGGATAATCACGTCGATGGTCGCCATGTCCCACGCAAAGAGCTTCCGCGGCGGGTCGGAAAACGTCTTGAGGTCCCTGGAGGTGACATAGAGCGTCCGCTGGCTGGCCCAGTACGGCTCCGGCAGGTTGGTGCGGCCGAGGTCGTGCGGCGTGTGCCACGTGAGCAGGTACTGCGAACTCGCGGCATCGAAGAACAGCTTCGGCGCCCCGATCCGCGCCAGGGTCTTCGGGTACTCGGGCACGCGCTTCAGGTCCGGGACATAGTCGCCGTACTTCTGCCACGCGATCAGATCGTCCGAGACCCAGAAGTTGATGTCCGGCCGGTCGTCCCCGCGGTTGCCCACGAGGTAGTACCGCCCCTCATGCCCCCGGCAGATATCCGGATGCCCGCGGTATTCCTCGTTCACCCGCCGCCCGCCGTGGAGCATCTCCCAATGCAGCCCATCCAGGCTGACACTGTAATACAGCCGCCAGTAATCCCCATGCAGCATGTGCGCAAACAGATACGCCTCATACTCCGCCGTCTCCCCCGCCCCCACCTGTCCCGGCGGCTCCGGCATCTGCGCCCATCCCGCTGCCCCCCAGAACAGGCTCACCGCCATCAACCACACACAACGCAGATGAAGTCGCACATGAATCAACATTACTGCTACCATACCGCTCACCCCCGATTCTGGCAAGGCTGCTCGGACCAAGGTAAATGCCGACCCTCGTATCGTCATTCCCGCGCAGAGCCTGTCGTCAGCCTGGTCGGGGGCGAGAATCCAGGCTCTTCACGAAGCCACCAAGAAGGAACTCGATCGCCGCATTGCCCGAGTTACCGGGCGCGGTGTACCGTCGATCGTTCTTGGACGGCTCTGAACGTCCCGCGGGGCGCCCTAGCGGACTTGCCGACAATGCTCGCTGGAAGTATACTATCCACACGGCTCTTGGTGCCTTGCTGAAGAGGAAAACGTCCATGTTCGCGGGAGGCGGTTGAACATGAGAGCAAGAAGGTCTTTCTGGCTGGCGGCGGCGGCAGTGGTGGTGGTGCTGTTGGTCGGCGGGTGCGACCGGAAGCCTCGGTATGCCAAGACTCCTTTGCACCGGGCCGCCGCAGAGGGCGATGTGCAGAAGGCACAGGCGCTTATCGCGCATGGGGCCGGTGTCAACGCGCGCGACAAGGGGGGCGGCACGCCACTGCACGCAGCAGCGGATCGTGGGCACAAGGACATAGCCGAACTTCTGATCCGCTGTGGTGCCCGGATTGATCTTGCCGACAAAGAGGGCTGGACGCCCGTCATGCTGGCCGCGCGGTATGACCGTAAAGAGATGGTTGACCGTCTTATCCAGTTGGGAGCCGCCGTGACCCTGCCTGTCGCCGCCTGTCTGGGTGACATCGAGAAGGTCAGAAGCCTGATCGATAGGGGTATGGATGTCAATGTGCGGACGCCGAACGGGTGGACCTCATTGCACTACGCGGCGTGGCATAATCACACGACGATCGTCGAGCAACTCCTCACCGCCGGGGCTGATATCGACGCGGCGGAGAAATTGGGGTTTACTCCGCTCCATCTGACGGTCTACCGGGATCGTGGCGACATGGTGCGGCTGCTGGTCGCCAAGGGCGCAGATGTCAATGCCGCGGACTGCCATGCGGAGACACCACTGCACAAGGTCGCCCGGAAAGGCTATCTGGACCTGGCGAGAATTCTGGTGGCCAGTGGCGCTGCCGTCAATGCACGAAGTGATAACGGCGTGACTCCGCTCCACTATGCCGCACTTGAAAGGCGAACCGCTGTCGTCGAATTCCTCCTCGGCAATGGGGCCGACGTCAACGCGGAGAGCACTGACGATCGCTACAGGATGACACCTCTGCATACAGCCGTCAACCAAGGCTGCCTTGAGGGGGTGAGGCTGCTGGCGCCCCGGGTCAAGGATATCAACAAGCGGGATGAATATGGTTGCACTGTACTGCACCACGCTGTGGCCTCCGACGTCTCGCGCTGGATCCATCTGAGACGAACAGTGGACATTGTAGAAATGCTGTTGTTACAGGGCGCCGATGTAGCGGCCAGGGACAAAGAGGGTGAAACACCGTTACACGATGCCGCTCGTTATGCGGGCCCCGACACGGTGGGACTGTTGATCGCGCGCGGCGCGGAGGTCAACGCCGAGAACAACGAAGGAGCGACACCGCTGACCTGTGCTTTGGAGTGTGGGAACACCCGTACCATAAGAACCCTTCTGAATGCCGGGGCACGGATGGTCAAATGGAAGCATGTGCCTGGGCGGGGTCACGTGCTCCACAGTGCTTGG
>Ga0194125_10013693_pt1 | contig 10503 bp, 7 predicted proteins | sample TA2KigC250mmetaG_FD_148626 | JGI IMG/M metagenome (GOLD analysis project Ga0194125, IMG submission 148626) | Freshwater microbial communities from Lake Tanganyika, Tanzania - TA2015034 Kigoma Deep Cast 250m | ecosystem: Environmental > Aquatic > Freshwater > Lake | place: Tanzania: Lake... | reverse complement strand
CGAACCTCATGGAAACTGCGTATCGGATGCTCGGCAAACAAGAAGCTCCTTTGCTGTCGAGCGCGCGAATCAAGTTCCTCGGCTTGAATTTGGACTACAGCATCGACAAGGCCCGGCGACTACTGGGGTACGATCCTCCGACCGACTTCACCGAGGCGATGCGCACGACGGTTGCGTGGTCTCGCGAAGCCGGATTGGTGGAATGAATCCGCCCCATACTTTCGCGGCGGCCAGCGACTGCGAGTTCACGGCGCTTGAGGGAGCGAGTCGGATTCGATTCCCGGAACTGAGGCGGAAGCCCGCGGAGCGTCACTGGTGTGCACGACGGAGTCTTCGGGCTGTGGCGTCGCGGAACCTGCGAAATCAAACCGCGCCGCGACGAGGCCGTCGATGTTGAGTTGCGATTCGTCGATGGACATTCGCCGGCCAGTCGACGGAGCAATGCGAGTGATCACGTCAATTTCAGGGGGAACAAGAATCCCCTCCAATTGCCAGTCGATCGCTGATTTCCAATTGGTAGGGAGCCGCCCAGTCATCCAGGCTATCAACGCGGGACGAGTCTCCCCTGACGCCGAACGGCTCAGGTCAAAGACGCAATTTGTGGCAGCGAGGGTCAGTCGACTGAGCGGCGTGGTCTCGTGAGTTGTCCACCAGCGCAGCAGGGGGCCAGTGCCGCGCAAAGTGACGCGCCGCAGTTCATAGATGCAATCGGCGGCACCGGGGTCACTCAGTTGGACGAAATCGCCGTGGCCGACTTTCAGCACGTTCTCGGCAGTGAATCGGTTGGGCGGAGTATTCAGGTACACGCCAGAGATGGTTCCGGTGAACACGACGTTTCGCAGGACAACCTGTGTCTCGCGGCGCGATCGAGATTCTTGTGGTCGCCACGCGAGTGCGGCCCCGCGATGACGAGTCTGAGTCGAGTCGTCTCCGATCTGATCGAAGCGACATTTGTGGACTTCCAGTTTTTGGCAGTCGGCGATCAACATCGAGGGCGAAGGATCCCTCGCGGACGGCTGCTTCGTGAAACGCACATGACTCAGTTGAATGCGTTCGGCCCACAACGACAACGCGCGATCGGAAATGACGATCTCCGCCGGATGTAATTCCTCACCGACGATTTGCAAGCTGCCACTGCCAGCGATGTCTTCGGCCAGATAACGACCGTTTGGAACCAGCACGATGCGACCGGACGCATCCGGCGCAGGCAGCGGTTGCGGTTCGCGGGCAAAGTTCGGTGATTCCTCGAACGCTTGACGATGTGTTTCGTGAGTGCTGATTTCCGCACGAGGTCGCGTCAGCGAGAGCACGAAGTTTCGAGCCCCTTGATCGAGCAGCGACAACGCGGCTCCCGACATCACGAAGATGGCCGCGACCGTCAACGGCCAGCGTGAGTTCGATTCCGTCCGCGGCTTGCGTGGCGTCGAACGATCGAACTCGCCGCGAAAACTCGCTAACAGACGTCGTCCACCGTGAGCCGGTCGACCGAAGTCAATCGCCGCCTCGCACAGTGAACGCGGGCGCGCGGCGGGATTCGTGGCCGTCCAACGCAGCAGCGTCTTGGCCAGCCATTCGGGAGCGTCAGGAACCCACTCGCGCACATCGGCGATGGCTTGTGTTTGATGAGCCGCGACCTTGGCCAACGGGTCTCCCGTTGCAAACGGCGGCCGTCCTGCGAGCAACTGCCACAACAAGCAACCCAGTGAGTACAGGTCGCTCAAACTGGAGGGAGGCAGGCCAGCGGAGATCCGCTCGGGGGCCAATCCGTCATAACGCTCCGCCGAGCGGATCGTGTGAAAACTGAATTCAGGCCGAAACACGGAGACCAACCCCGCATCGACCAACACCGACTGACCCTGCGGAGTAATGCGGACATTCGTCAGCGAAAGGTCGCCATGCACGAGGCCGCACTTCTCGAGTGCAGTCAGACCATCCAACAATTGTCGACCGATTTCGATGACGATTGACGTTGGGAATCGCCCCCTTCGTACCAGCAACTCGGCCAGGTGCGGACCGCGTACATGCTGGCTGATCGACACTAATCGAGTGTCACCAGCCGACGGCCACTCGACGACCTGTGTCGCCTGCGGCAACACGATCGCCGGATGTGAAATGTCCGATCCAATAACGACTAAATTGGAGAGCAACTCACTTTGGGAACGGAGTTGTTCCGGAGCGGTCGAGGTCAGCTTCAGCACACAAATATCATCGGCGTCGCGTCGTCGAGCCAGAAACGTCTCGGCAGTCGCGGTGCCGCCAAGTCGCTCCAGCAAGAGGCACGGCCCCACTTGCAGGCGATCCCCCTGCGACATTTCCAAAGACTGCCCTTGAAAGGCGGTCAGCCGTCGCGACTGCACCAGGGCGTCGATCCAAATCGAATCGAACGCCGGCAGGTCGCGTGTCAACCGCCGCACGTAGCCTCGACAACGCCGCAGATCGCGCGGCGAGCAAAGCTTCAGCGTCGAAAGCGTCTTGAGCAGCGAGGTGGAAGGAGGCTCCAACACGCGGACATCCTTTTCCGGGTAAGAGTGACGATCGGCCAAGATTTATCCCACATCGCCGAAATGCGAACAAGATGGGAGTTTGCGTGGAGCAACTGTCGCGGAGCAGCGATGCGTCTTGCCCTCTCCCTTGGGGAGTGGGTTGGGGTGAGGGGCGCAAATTGTAGAATGTGAGCAACTGATCATTGAGGCCCTCCTCCGGCCTTCGGCCACCTTTGCCCAACTGGAGAAAGGTTGAATCGGGGCCGTGACTTGCGACTCGCGCTTCGCCGAGTCACTCTTCTGGAGCGCGATCGGAACCGAAATCTGCGAGGTGAGTCTTGGGAAATCTCGTCCAGTGGCTGTTCAACTTGCCGGGGCTGCGGCTGATCACCAAGCCGCTCACTCGGATGTTGTTGAGGCTGATCGCGATTCCGATATTCCGCTTCCTGCTGAAGTACCTGCTGCGCGTCGACGTAATCAGCCAGGAGTTGGAGAAAGACCTGTCGCAATGGTTTCGGGCGTCCGTGCTGCTGCTGTTCGCGACGCACAACATGGAGGAAATCCTGTTTCAGACCAAGTGGCACGAACAGGAACTGGACGTGGTGCTGTTCGCGCTGCGACTGTTCCTGGCCATCGGTTGCATCGAAGGGATGCCGGATCAGGAGTTGTTTCGATTTATTCATCCTGGTCCCCCCAAGCTGAAATCGACGCGGTTTTTTATGGCCTGTCGGGAGGTCAGGCAGACCTGGCGGGCGTGGCTGTGGGGTGTGGCGAGTGTGCATCTCAGTCGGTCGTCGCCGGTGTTTGCGATTGTCACAGTGTTCAAACTCGGCGCAGCGGGTTGGGTGTGCTACGGCTTGGCGGTGACGCAATACCTCATCATCGGGCTGGCGACTTCGCGAGACAAAGCGATCGACGTGGTCACGTCGTTTGATGCCGAGGTCGCCGCGCGGCGAGCGGAATTAATGTCCGAATTGCAGGCTCCGGCTGTGGACGACACGAGTTCAACGCCACAAGAGTCGCCTTCGCCCGTGAATTGAGCAATTTGCTGGCTTGCCAGCGAGTTTGGTTCCGCAAAAATTACGGCAGGAACGCTCACAATCGAATCGCCCGATGCTCTCTTGAGTGTGAGCCACAGTGTTTGCCGCAGTGTTGGCCGAAGCGCGAGGAACCCAATTGACGGAGTTTGACGGCGGGGGTACATCTCCCTTGGCAGTCTCTCGGAACGAGATTGCCCGAACCGCAAGGAAGTGGTCCGAGGAGTGGCACCGCGACACCTCTTCTCGCTCTTGAGGTTGATTTGCGTCCGGTGACGTTCCGATCAAAAAGGAAGAGCGCTGTGAGAGTCACGATCGCTTGGTTCTGCCTGCTCGCGTTTTTGCCCGCCATCGATGCGGCGGATTCTCGCGTGGAAGAGACCGCGAGAAAGACGGTCGCGGAAGAGGCCGATGCCCCCAAAGGTTCGCTGGTCATCATCGGCGGGTCGGAACGATTTCGTGAACGCGAATTGTGGGACACGATCGTGGAACTCGCGGGAGGCGACGGAGCGAAGATCGCCGTCTTTCCGACAGCGGCCAGCGGTCAACCAGCCAAGTCGTGCGCGAAGCTCGTGCAGACTTTGAATCGTGCGGGAGCGGAAGCGTTTGTCGTGCCAGTCTCGTGGAACGAAGTCGATCTCGACGTCAAGGATGCCGTCTTTGATCCAGAGTTGGTGGACCGGGTTCGTGCCGCGACTGGAGTGTACTTCATCGGCGGAGCTCAAGGACGAATCGTTGATGCGTTGCTGGACGACGATCGCCAACGAACTCCGATGCTCGATGCGATTTGGGATGTGTACCGTCGCGGCGGCGTCATCGCTGGAACCAGCGCTGGGGCAGCGATCATGAGTCATGTGATGTTTCGCGACGCACCGCCGCCGCTGAAAATCTTGCAAAACGGCGTCAGCATGGGTGAGGAACTCGATGATGGGTTGGGATTCCTGGACAAGCGCTGGTTCGTCGAACAGCACTGCCTGGTTCGCGGCCGATTCGCTCGCGCCTTGGTCGCGATGCACTCGCAGGGAATTCCATTCGGCATCGGCGTCGATGAGAACACTGCACTCGTCGTGAAACGGGGCTACGAAGCCAGCGTCATCGGCTACAAAGGGGTGCTGATCATGGACATCTCTCAGGCCGAGCGAGATCCGAGCATGGACATTTTTGCTCTGAAGAATGTGAAGCTGAGTTACCTGGACCGTGGAGATTCGATCGATTTGCGCACGCGCGTCGTGACTCCTGCAGAAGAGAAACTCGACGACATCCTGCTCGATCCCAATGCCGACGACTACGACCCGTACTTCGACCATCGCATGTTCTACACCGACATTTTGGGAAACGCGGCCGTGGCTGATCTGCTCGGACGCCTGATCGATAACCAGAAAGCGGAAGCGATCGGCCTGGCCTTCAGCGGGCTGGATGCCAAGAACCAACCGTCTGATGGCTTCGAGTTTCGGTTCTATCGCGGCCCCGACAGCAAGGGTTGGTACACCGAAGAGTTCGGCGGCGAGGACTACACGGTCCTTGATATTCACCTCGACATTCGCCCGATTCGCATCGCTGGTCCGCTATACGAGCACCGCATCGCAGTTGAAGAAAAACGCCGCGAAACAACCAAGCCCACGAAAGAGTAGGGCGGGACTCGGCTACTTTGCTGCCGGCCGCGCGGGGAGGAACTCCAGCAGGCGAACCAAACTGAGGTCGCGGTTGTTGAACTTTTCGAGGTTCTTGGTTTCGACGGCGAACACAAACGAAACTTGCTGCCCAGTCGGTGCGGCACAAAGATGGTAAAACCACGTCATCGGCACGCCGTCGGCCGAACCGTCCACGGTCACTCGAAATAAAAATCGCTTGTCGGTCGCATTGCGGGGCTTGAGGGACTCGGCCTTGGTAATCGATTTGAGTTTCTTGTCGAGGCTCTGCCGGATGTCGGTTTGAAACTGTTCCTCGGACGTGTGGCTTCCCGAGGCGGCGGCTGGGATTGGCGAGACATTGACTTGCGCAAGCAGGCTGCCATTCTCCATCAACCGCAAGACTGCGACATCGTTGGTTTGATGAAACTGGTGCCAATCGCGGTCATGATAAAAGCGAGTGCCCCACGACTCGAATCGCAGGAACTGCATTTCGGGTGCAGGCTCGACAGGAAGCTCTGCCACCGCTGCATCGCTGAGTAACTTGGCTTCGGAACTGTCCTCCGCCAGCGTGCGTTCAAGAGTGACGGTGGCCGTCACCTCCAACCCCGGCTTGGCGGCACCGATCGCACGAGCCTCCGTCTGCTTGACACGCGCGCGAGTTATTAGCTTCGCGATACGATCAAAGTTGAACTCTCCCGTGAGTTGCATGTTCGTCGGTGCGCCCAACGTTGCACCCTCGGCTGCGCCGCTGAATGTGACACGAGCCGATTTGGGATCCGCTTCTTCCAGCTTGCAGGTGATCTCGCCTTTGGTCATGGCCTCGATGCCGCACAGCATCTGCACCGCCCAAGTCTCTGGTTTCCAAGAGTCTCCGGCGGCAACTTCTTCGCGTGGCAAAAGACTCAAGAGCGACAGGCTGTCGCCCGGCGTGCTGATCAGATCGAGTTGGTCGTAGGTCAACGTCGCGGTTGGGCTATAGAGCATTGCTCCTTCGCGGCGTCCATGTGCGACGATCAGGTGCTTCGTTTCGGGGAGCTTTAACGTCGATTTCTTGGGGACGGTTCCAGCTGGTAAATCCGCCGGAGCGACCTCGGCTTCGTTATTGGCAAACCGGTAAAACCGCGCCGTTCGCAACGTCTCTGCATCGCGACCAGCGCCGCTCAGACGCCGTTCAAAAAAGCGATATTGTGCGTCAGCATTGAGTTTGAGCGAAATCTTCTTGCCGCCTCCAGCGGCCGTTTGAAGCTGTCCGCTGACCTGTACATGGCTCCGCACCAACCTCACTCGCGAGTCCGCTTCGGGCTCAGCAAGGTCGATCTTCTCAGCGGCAAACGCGAATGCGTTACACAATGTCGTCGTCAGGATCAGGCATCCCGGCCAACATACTCTCATCGTTCATTCTCCATCCAGCGGCGTACCGCGGCACGCGATGACCGTCTCGAAGTCAAATTGGCCATCCTCAGACCGCTGGATTGTAAGCGTCGCTGTTGTTTGGCGAAAAACCTGTCGCTAGAATCTTCCTCGCTTGGGAAGCGAGATTCGACCGTTCCGGCCTCTGACCGTTGGAATGGTCTCATGATTTCTACACGACCAATTAGTGTTGCTGTCTGTTCCGGTCCGACTTCGGCGATGCAAGCCAGCGTTTTGGCTCTGAATCGAGCCTACGCTCCGGTTCACGTTGTGTCCGTGCGGCGAGCATTTACGCTGCTTTACAAAAGTCTGGCCGAAGTGGTCTCCGTCGAAGATGGTCAATTCCAGACATTCGATTTTGACCGCTGGCGCGAATTGAGCGACGCCAAGTATTGTCTCGAAGAATACTGCGAATGGGACGATTGGATACGGACCGTGTCATTCGTCATTCAAGTGCCTCGCGTGATCCGGCTGTTGGATTACGACCGAGTGCCGCGCAACGTGGTCAAGTTCAATCGCCGGAATGTTTTTTTGCGGGATGAGAACCGCTGCCAGTACTGTGGGAAGAAATTCGGCAATAACCATCTCAGCCTGGACCACGTTGTGCCGCGTAGCCGTGGCGGGCCGTCTACCTGGGACAACATTGTCTGCGCTTGCTTGAAGTGCAACGTCCGCAAAGGAGGACGCACTCCACAAGAAGCCGGAATGCGACTGTTCCGAGCACCCACCAGGCCGGCTCGCAGTCCATCGTTGTCGCATCAGCTCAGCTCGCGCAAGTACTCAACCTGGCGTAACTTCCTCGATTGACACGCACTTTCCGATTGATACGCTCCAGTCTCTTTCGCGGGCAACTCGCAACTGTGGCCGGAGATCGCTTTATGAAGAACCCCAAGGTCGAATTTTGTAGCACCGCCGGCTCATCGGCCTCCATCCGATCTGGGTTTACGTTGATCGAGTTGCTGGTCGTGATTGCAATCATCGCGCTGCTGGCCGCATTGCTGTTGCCGGCTGTGCAACAAGCCCGCGAAGCGGCTCGACGTACCGAATGCTTGAATAACCTCAAGCAAATGGCCCTTGCCTGCCATAACTACCACGACGTGCATAAGTCTTTCCCATCGGGTCTCATCACCAGTGCCCAGCCGTCGATTGCACTGGCGTTCCAAATGGCTCCGATCACGATTCCGCTTGGCCCGCAAGTCAGCGGTCAGGTGCAACAAGTGCAACTGGTCGACTGGGTTTACTCGGACAGTTGGAGCTGGCAATCGATGATTCTGCCTCAGATGGGATTGACGACCGTCGGCGTGAACTTCAACAGGCCAAAGTTCGACCAAATGAACCCGATGGCCACTGATAATATGGTTGCCTGCCAACAGTCGATCAGCAGCTACACCTGCCCATCCAATTCACTGCCGCCGAGTCGGCCACAGGGATACGGCTACTCCAATTATCGTGGCAACATGGGGACGGCTCCGGGCACTGGCATGTTGTATCCGGACAGTGCCGTCTCATTTCGCATGATCCGCGATGGAGAATCGAACACGCTCCTGCTGGGGGAATCGCTGATGGGCTTCTGGGGCGACGGCAATAGTTGTTGTGCACGTGTCGCCGACGACAATAACGACGACATTTCGGATCGCGGAACGGATGGCCAGCTTCCGACGATGCGACCCGCCTCGTTCGACACCTATTGGACAACTTCAGGAATTCATTTCTTCGGATTCGGAAGTTGGCACTCGGATAGCTGCAATTTCGCACTCGCCGATGGCTCGACTCGCGGGATCTCAAAAAATGTGAATTTCAAAATCTTAAAAGCTCTGGTGACTCGTGAAGGTGGCGAACGCATCGGCGAATACTAACTCCGCAAGTCGAAGTAATTCCCACAATGACTAAACCTCGGCGAGGAGCAATCCTCGCCGCTTTTGTTGAGCGAACGCTGGTCGTCACGACAGCTTGTCCCAATTCGGCCAGAGCCGTCGAGTCAGGATTCGTCGGCCTGCCGTGGAGTGAGTCCGATGGGCGAGGCCAAGATTTTTGAAAGAGCCTTATGATCGCTGCGTTGAGAGCAGAAGTTGAGCAACTGCGAATTGAACTCTCGCGGCACAATCGGCTTTACTACGTCGAAGCGAAGTCGGAGATTTCGGATCTCGAATATGACCGGTTGCTCCAGCGATTACAGCAGATCGAACGAGAACATCCGGAACTCGATGCTTCCGACAGCCCGACCCACAAAGTCGGCGGCGAACCGATCGAAGGTTTCACGCAGGTGGAACATCGCGTGCCAATGCTGTCGATCGAAAACGTCTACGAGGAGTCCGGTGTCCGCAAGTTCGATGTGGACGTCCGCAAAGGGCTGGGTGAAGACGTACAGCCCGATTACACGATCGAGTTCAAGATCGACGGTGTCTCATTGGCGTTGGTCTACGAGCGTGGTTTGTTGACAACGGCGGTAACTCGCGGCGATGGCCGCCGCGGTGACGATGTCACAAACAATGCGCGGACAATCGGTGGCGTGCCGCTGCGGCTGGAAGGGAACGATGTCCCGCCGGTGATCGAAATTCGCGGCGAGGCTTACATCGCGAACTCCGACTTTGCGCACATCCGCGCTGAGCAGATTCGCGCCGGCGAAGAGCCGTTCGCAAATCCGCGCAACGCATGCGCAGGGGCGCTCAAGGTGCTCGACCCGAAACTCTGCGCGGCACGGCGGCTGCGATTTTTCGCTCACAGCGTCGGTTTCAGCGAAAACGCCGTCTATCAAACGCACCACGAATTCCTGGCGGCTGTGCGACGTTGGGGCGTACCGACGACACCGCGCGTGGCGACTCTGCCCAGCATTGACAAGACTTTGGATTACGCCCACGAGCTGATGGGCGAGTTGCACTCACTGGACTTCGAGGTCGATGGGCTGGTCATCAAAGTGGACTCGCTGGAGCAGCGCGAACAACTGGGACGGACCAGCAAAGCTCCGCGATGGGTTATCGCGTACAAATGGGAAAAGTACGAAGCCACGACGCGACTAGAACAGATCGAAGTGCAAGTTGGCAAAACGGGCGCGTTAACTCCGGTCGCGCATCTCACTCCTGTCGAGATCGCCGGCACGAAAGTTTCGCGAGCGAGCCTGCACAACCGCGACGAAATCGAACGGCTCGGTTTGCGGATCGGCGATTGGCTCGTGGTCGAGAAAGCGGGCAAGATCATTCCGCACGTCGTGCGTGTTGAAGAACATCGCCGCGACGGCAGCGAGCAGCCGTTTAAGTTTCCGACTCATTGTCCAGTCTGCAACACCGAGGCGACTCAAGATGACGGGAGCGTCTACATTCGCTGCCCGAATTCCCAGTGTCCGGCTCAACTGCGTGAGTGGTTGCGGTTCTTCGCTTCGCGCGGCGCAATGGACATCGAGGGACTCGGCAGCAAGTTGGTCGAGCAACTGACCGACAGCGGACTCGTCAAGTCGCTGCCGGACATCTATCGGTTGCACGAGCGCCGCCAGGAATTGCTGGCTCTTGACCGAATGGGTGAAAAGTCGGCCGAAGGTTTGTTGAAGGGGATTGAAGAGTCGAAGTCCCGTTCGTTGTGGCGGCTGTTGGTCGGATTGAACATCCGACATGTTGGCACGCGGACCGCCCAGATTCTGGCGGATCGCTTCGGCACACTCGATGAGATTATGCGGCAGGGCGAGGAGCAGCTGGCAACTGTCGACGAAGTCGGCGTCGTGATCGCGAAGTCGATTCATGAAGAACTCACCTCGGAATCAGGACGCCAATTGATTGAAGAACTGCGGGGCTTCGGTCTGTATTTCGGCGAACCGATCCCCGAACGCCCGACAGACTCCAGCCCGCGCAGATTCGAAGGGCAGACAATTGTCGTCACCGGCACTCTGACAAAATTCTCGCGAGACCAAATCAAAGAGCTGATCCATCAACACGGCGGTAAGCCGTCCGACAG
>Ga0194125_10013690_pt1 | contig 10506 bp, 6 predicted proteins | sample TA2KigC250mmetaG_FD_148626 | JGI IMG/M metagenome (GOLD analysis project Ga0194125, IMG submission 148626) | Freshwater microbial communities from Lake Tanganyika, Tanzania - TA2015034 Kigoma Deep Cast 250m | ecosystem: Environmental > Aquatic > Freshwater > Lake | place: Tanzania: Lake... | reverse complement strand
AATATGCCTTTTTTCTTATAGATTAACCCTCAGAAAGCGTCCGGCAAAAGAAAATGTCCTCCGTCATCCGCAGGAATTTCAAGCTCTTTTCCCTCCTTTTTCTCGGGGCTTTCTTCTTTGCCGGCCGGCCGGTCGAGTTCGCCCAGGAGGCGTCCTTTTTCCAAGGTTTCCTGATTCCCAAGCCCATCATCCGGGTGGCTTTGGACGTCAACCTGGAAGACGTCGAGATCCGGGCTTCCTCCGGGATGAAGGTCTACCTGGCCAACTCCTCTTACAAGCTCTTGGCCGACGACGTCGCCGAAGCCCGGGTCCGGGGGACCAAGGAGACGCTGAGCGAAAAATTTTCCGTCGTCCTGGCCCAAACGCGCCGGCGGGACGAAGCCGACCGAACGGCCAAAGAGCTGCGGACGACGGTTCCCGGCCGGATCTTCGTCCAGGAAGACCGGGACGGAGGCTTGGAGGGCGTGTTTCAGGTGAGAGCCGGGGACTTCCTGACCCGGACCGAAGCCTTGAATTTCTTGAAGCGTCTGGGACGGTTCGGGCTGGGCGAGAACTGGATCGTCCGGGATGAAGTGACCGTTCCGTCTTCTAAACCCCGCTGGGTTCTGGTCAACGATGAACTTCTGGACCTCGACGAGCGGACGACGCTCTATTTCATCCCCTCCCATGCCCAGAGTTATCTGGCCTTCGGAGGGAAGTCCTACCGAGGAATTTTCGTCCTCCGGGGGAGCCGCCGCGGCGTCCTCCTCATCAACATCCTGAACCTCGAGGATTATCTCAAGGGCGTCGTCCCGGTCGAGCTCTCGCCCGTAGATTTCGGGGAGCTCGAAGCTCTCAAGGCCCAGGCCGTAGCCGCCCGGACCTACGCCCTGAAGAACCTCCGCCAGTTCGACGACCTGGGGTTCGACCTCTATGACACCCCCACCTCCCAGGTTTACGACGGCCTGGGAGTCGAACATCCCTTGAGCAGCCGGGCCGTCGAGGAGACGCGGGGGCTCGTCGCCGTCCACGGCGGCGAGCTCATCAACGCCCTCTACATGAGCACGTGCGGAGGCCGGACGGAGAACGCCGAAGCGATGTTCGGCGGGCCGTCCGTGCCCTATCTCAGGTCGACCGACTGCCTTTGGGAAGGCGCCTCGACCTGGACGGTCACCGCCCCGGAAGTCCTTCCCGCCGCCTTCGCGGACGGCCGCAATCTCCTCCTTCCCCTGGCCCGGCTCAGAGCGCTCGGTGTCATTCCTCCGGCGATCGGGCCGAAGGAGTACGGAGAAGCCGCGACGGCCGAGGAGGCCGCGGAATGGGCCCGGAAAGCGGCGGCCGCGGCCGGGAAAAAGCCGGCCCCGGCCATCCCCGCGCCGAAGGAGGTCACGGTCCCCGCCTGGGGCCGCCTCTTGGCCGAGGCTTTCGGCTGGGACGACAGGATCCGGACTCTCATCGGAACCGAGGAGGCCAGCCGGACGACCGCGGATTGGCCCGACCTGCGTCCCGCCGACCGGCCGCTCGTCGCCTTCCTTCTGACGTCGGGAATCATCGGTCCCGACCTTGCCGCTCTCGGGAAAACCCCCCTGACCCGGGCCCGGGTCGCGGCCGCCCTCGACCGGGCGGTCGGCTTCAGCCAGGACCCGTATCGCCGGGGGACTTTCCGAGGGTCGGGGAAAAACGAAATCTCAATCCTCGAGGACGGGTCGGCGAAAACTCTCCCCCTCGCCCCCGACCTTCTCTTGGTCCGGACCGTCGATGGCTCGTCCACCTCGGTGTCCCAATTCGAGTTCCAGGGCGGCGAGAGCGTGAGATGGGTCGAAACCGAAGGACGGGTCAGGCTCCTGGAGGTGTCGGTCGCCTCTTTGACTTCGGTCTTGGACGGCTCGTCCCGGTACCACCGCTGGCAGGTCCGGGCCTCGCGGCAGGACCTGGAGGACCGCCTGAATCAATACTATCCGGTGGGCAAGCTCATCGACCTCGTCCCGAAGACCCGAGGGGCCTCTCAGCGCCTCCTCGACCTCCTCGTCGTCGGCCAGGAAGGACAGGTCCACATGACGGGGATGAAAATCCGCAACATCCTTGGCCTGAGGGACAATCTCTTTGCCATCGACCGGGACTGGGACGCCGAAGGCCGGGTCAGCCATTTCCTCTTCGACGGAAAAGGCTGGGGACACGGCGTCGGATTGTGCCAGGTCGGGGCGTTCCGGATGGCCCAGAAGGGGGCGGGCTACGGGGACATCCTCAGGAAATACTACCGCGGGATCTCGCTAAAAAAATCCTACTGATTCCCCGTCCGGGCTTCTTTCTTTCTCTTCAGGCTCCAATAGACGTACCCCGGAATGCCGACCGCCACCCAGACGAGCCCCATCAGGGAGTTGATGATCGGGGCTTTTCCCGTCTGGAAGTTGACGATGTCCGAGTAGAGGGTGAAGACGATGTAGACCGAGGCGAAGAGGACGAACAGGACGGGCGTGACGGGATAGCCCCAGACCTTGTAGGGCCGGGGAGCGTCGGGCATCTTCCGGCGGAAAATGAAGACGCTGGCCGCGGCCAGGGCGTAGAAGATCCAACTGACGAAGATGAGCATGTCCGTGAGCTGGTCGAATGTCCCGCTGAAGACGAGGACCGAGGCCCAGACGCCCTGGACGGCCAGGGCCGTACTCGGCGTCCGGAAGCGAGGGTGGACCCGTCCGAGCCCGCGGAAGAAGAGCTTCTCCCGGGCCATGGCGAAATAGACCCGGGCCGAGGTCATGGCGATGCTGTTGACCGCCCCGAACGTCGAGATCATGATCGCCACGGCGATCGCCGCCGCCCCCCAGCGTCCGAGAAAGCTCTTGGCGGCGTCCACGGCGACGAGGTAGCTTTCCGTGTATTTGGCCGCCATCTCCGGGACGGGGATGATGTAGATGTAGGCCAGGTTGATGAGGACGTAGACGGCGATGACGATGAGCACGGTCAGGGCCATCGCCCGGGGCAGGTTTCGCTGGACGTTCTTGATCTCTCCCGACATGAAGGTGATGTTGATCCAGGCGTCGTAGGCCCAGAACGCCCCGGCCATGGCCATGATGAACATCAGAAAGACCGAGGGCGACCCCGCCGCCGCGGGGACCGAGGCGGTGAAATTTCCCCAGTCGCCGTCCCCCAGGGTGAAGGCCAGGATGACGATGGCCACCAGGACGCCGATTTTGAGGGCCGAAAAGACGACGGCGATCGCGTTCCCGAACTTGACCCCGAAATAATTCATCGCCGTCAGGAAGAGGACGAGGGCGATCGTCGTCAACTTGAGGCCGATCGACTTGAAGGGCGTCATGGCCCCGATGCCGGGAATGGGGATGGCGAAGCTCTCCCAGGCGGCCGAAAGCCGGGGATACTTGACGAAATGCCCCAGCGAGTCCGAGAAGACATAAGCGATGGCGGCCAGCGAACCCGTCTGGGTGACGATGAAGACGGCCCAGCCGTAGAGATAGCCGACGAACCTGTTGTAGCCCTTGTTGAAGTAGGCGTACTGTCCGCCGGGGTCCTGGAAGAGGCTGGACGTCTCGGCGATCGAAAGGGCCCCGAAGAGGGTCATGATGCCCGCCACGACCCAGACCAGGATGAGGAGCTCGGGGGAGCCGAGCTGGGAAGCCATGAGGGCGGGCTTCTTGAAGATCCCCGACCCGATGATCGACCCGACGCCGGCGGCGACGGCGGCCAAGAGGCCCAGTTCGCGGACGAGCTCAGCCGGCTTTTTTCCCGGAGGAACGAGGTCGGCCATGATTCCGCCTTTCGGCGACCGATTATATGTTCATAGCCCGGCCAAATCAACGCCGCCGAGAAGCCCGGGCCGTTGCTTTTCTCCCGGCCTTCGATATAATCGCTGTCCTCGCCCAGGCCGGCCCCCCGGGAGACCGCTTGGGGCGCGCCCGGCGTTCGTCCCCGGAGAATTCTCGGCCGAGGTGGTCCATGACGCGTCATGCCGCAGGAGCCTTGATGATCGCCGCCCTCATCCCGGCGGCCGTCCGAGCCGAAAGCCCGGTCGTCAAGGCCGTCCGGGTGGATAAAGGCCCCGTCGTCGACGGGAGACTCGACGACCCGGCTTGGCGATCGGCCGAGGTTTTCGACCGATTCCGCCAGGTTTTCCCCCGTCCCGATTCCGACCCGTCCGAGCGGACCGAAGTCCGGTTCGTGTTCGACGATTCGGCCCTGTTCATCGGCTTCCGCGGCTTCGATGCCGAGCCGGCGAGGATCGTGGCCAACACCCTGGCCCACGACGGAGCCGGCGACGACGATGACGCCGGCGACGACATGGTCCGGATTCTACTCGACCCCGTCCAGGACAAGCGGAACGCCTATCTGTTCATCGTCAACGCCCGGGGTGCCCGGACCGAGGGCTTGGCTTTCGGCGAGCACTCGAGCTTCAACTGGGACGGCATCTGGCAGGCCCGGAGCCGGATCGACGGGGACGGCTGGACGGCGGAGATCGAGATCCCGTTCAAATCGATCGCCTTCAAGCCCGACCTCGCGAGCTGGGGGGTCAACGTCGAGCGCTACATCCCCCGCAAGCAGGAGACGATCCGGCTGGCCGGCATCCGCCGCGACGCCTTCTTCAACAACGCGGCCGAGGCCGCGGCCCTGGAAGGGATGGGCGGAATGAAGCAGGGGCTCGGCCTGACCTTCCGCCCGTACGGGACGGCCGGGACGACGAAGGCGGCGGACGGCTCCGAGGAACGGGGTTGGACGGCCGACGCCGGGTTCGACCTCTACAAAAGCTTCACCCCCAATTTCCTCGGCGCCCTGAGCTACAACACGGACTTCGCCGAGACCGAAGTCGACGAGCGGCGCCTCAACCTGACCCGGTTCGCCCTCTATTTTCCCGAAAAGCGGACGTTCTTCCTCGAAGGCTCGGAGATTTTCAACTTCGCCGGACAGACCGGCGGGGGGGGCCGCGGCCCCGGATTTGTCCCGTTCTTCAGCCGTCGGGTCGGCCTCTTCGAAGGCGAGCCCGTGCCCATCCTCTTCGGGGCCAAGGTCTTCGGCAAGCTCGGGGACACGAACATCGCCCTCCTCGACGTCCAGACGCGGCGCCACACCCTGTCCGGCGAGGACGGGGAAGCCTTCGCCCTGGGTTCGCAAAATTTCATCGCCGGCCGGATTTACCAGAACATCTGGGCCGAGAGCAAAGTCGGGCTGATCTTTACCCACGGCAGCCCGGACGGGACGCGGAACACCCTGGCTGGGGTCGACTTCACCTACCAGACGTCTCGCTTCCGGGGCGACCAGAATTTCTCGGCCACGGGCTGGTACGTCCACAACTGGAACGACCGGCCGACCGGTAGCCGCCGGGGCTTCGGGTTCAAACTGGACTATCCCAACGACCTCTGGGATGTCGTGACGAGCTATTCCTACTACGGGGACGCCCTCGACCCCGGCCTGGGGTTCCTGCCCCGCCCCGGCGTCCAGATGTACAGCCTGGGCGTGAATTATATGCCCCGGCCCGAGAAAGGCTGGGTCGGCGAAGCCATCCGCCAGTTCTTCTATGAGCTCAGGCTCAATTTCTACTGGGATTTGGACGGCCGCCTCGAGACGCGGCGGGTCTTCCTGGCTCCGTTCAACGTCCAGACCGAAAGCGGGGAGCACCTGGAGTTCAACATCACCTCCAACCGGGACGTCCTGCCCTACGATTTCGAGATCTCGGACGGCATCGTCCTCCCCCGCGGCCCGTACGATTTCACGAATTTTTCCGCTCAGGTCGGCACGGCCGGCCATCGGCCTTGGGGAGTCGACTTGGAATACACCTTCGGGCCGTTCTATTCGGGTCGCTACCAGACGGCCGAGGTCGGATTTTCGCTCCGGTTCAAGGGATACGCCAACCTCCAGTTCAGCTCCGAGCTCGTCCGGGCGAACCTCCCTCAAGGCCGTTTCCGGGAGAACGTCTACCAGCTCAAGGCGGATTTCTTCTTTTCGCCCGACCTGGGGCTGATGAACTACATCCAGTACGACGATGTCTCCAAAAACCTCGGAGTCAACGTCCGCTTCAGGTGGCAGCTTTCCCCGGGCAACGAAATCTTCTTCGTTTATACGAAGAATTGGGAGCGGCGCTGGGACCCCGAGAGCCGCTTCTTCCCCTTGGGCGACCGGGGGGTGCTTAAGATACAGCTAAGTCTTCGCCCATAGAATTCGGTGACAGATAGAATTCGGTGACAGATATCTCAATCACCGAACTATTGAATTGCCCGAGAAATCAGGTATCCGCTCGTCCAACCAAGAGCCTTTTCAGGGCTCGGCTCGGACGACCGGTCGGCTCCAAGCCTTGAGCCGGGCTTATTTTTGGGGGACGAGGGCGAGAATCCGGTCGAGGAGTCTTCGGTCCTTGGGGAATTGCCCGGCCGCCGGGAGCCGCCGAAGGAGCTCGGCCCAATTGCGGTCGACGGCGAAGACTTTCCGGAACAGGGGCAGGCTGTCCTCGACCTTTCCGGTCGAAGCCAGGGTCACGGCCGGCCAAAAGATCATTTCCGGATTGTCGGGGTAGATCTCCATCCCCCGGGTGTAGGCTTTCATCGCCTCCTCCGTCCTCCCGGCGGTCAACAGGTCGTCTCCCGCGTTCATGTGGTTGTAGGCCTTGTTCAGCTTGATCAGTCGTCGGAGCTCGGCCAAGGGCTGGGCGTGGTCTTCGACCCGGAGGTCGTAGACCCGGTCTTTCCAGGGCATGCCCGTGGTTTTTCCCCGGACGACGACAACCGCCGCCGACTGGCGGCCTCGGATGTCGCCGCCTTCTCCTTCGGCCGCTTCCAGGGCGGCCAGCAGTCGGTCGACAAGCTCGCCGCGTGCTGACTCGAAGGCTTTAGCCATGGCCTTCCAAACGGTCTCCTTGAGCATCATATTCGCTTGGCAGGCGAACCCGGCCCCGAGATAGTGGCCGGCGGCGGCGATACAGCTCTTCCCCGTGTGGGCGGCGACCCGGCCGGCGGCGTCGACCATCCCGACCTGGCGGACGGCCTCGTTTTTGTCCGCCCGCAGGAGGCCGGCCAAGGCCTCTTCGGCCGTCCGTCCGGCCCTCATGAGCTCGAGGCCGAGAGGGCCGTAGGAGGCTTCGACGAAGGATTGAGTGCAGACGGCTCCGACCCCGGCCTCGACCCAGGGAACGAGCGCCCCGACGCTGAACCAGTGCGACTGGACGGCCGCCCCGAGTTCGCCCGTGGCTTTGTCGAGAGCGACGATGGAGTAGGTGTGGGCCGGCCGGACGGGGAGGGGAGTCGAGGCCGGGATCGTCCTCGCCGCAGCGGCCAATATCAGGAACAGGACGGATTTCTTCATGGCGCCTCCTCCCGGTCATTGTAGGCCTGGCCCTCCCTTTCCGCAATACGGCCGGCGGCGCTTGAAACCCCGGCGGATAAATGCTATCTCTGTTCTCTGGCCCGGCGTTCGGTCCGGGCGGAACGGTTCCGTAAGTTCGACGGGAGAAGGCCATGACGAGAAAACGAACGTTGTGGATTGCAATAGCGGCGGCTGTCCTGACGGCCGGGTTCGTCGTCGCCGCTTCAGGCGTCTCGGAAAAAGCTCTCGTCCGGGTTGATAAGCGGGACCTCATGAGGCTCCCGGAGGAGGCCTTGGCGGGCCTTCAGGGGCTTCAGGAGCTCGAATCCTCCTGGATCATCCTGGCTTCAGAGAGCGACCTCGCCGAGTTCGGCGCGCGGCGGATTCCGGCCGAAATCCTGGACGCTCGCCCCGGAGGAAAAGCCCATTTTCTGGTCTTTTCTAGGTCGGCCGAGGACATGGCCCGTCTGTACGCTCATGGAGAGGTCCGCCCTCTCGAGGGCGGGGCCGTTCTTTTCTGGTCGGGCGGGAACGAGGCCAGGGAAATCCTGCCGGCCGAATTCAGCCTCAAGAGGATATCGACCGAAGACCGTTTTCCGGTCACCCGCCCCGGCCGGGCGAGCCGAACGCCCCGGCCTCTGGAGGTCTTTCGGCCCGGGGGCGAGGCGGCCGACCTCATCCCCCAGATGGTCGGGCTGGTCTCCAAGGCCAATCTGACCAAGAACATCCAAGACCTTCAAAACTTCCAGACCCGTTACGCTTCGACCCAGGCGTGTGAAAACGCCGGGACTTCGCTCTATCAATTTTTCTCGTCGCTCTCCAACCTCCAGACGTCCTATGTCCCGTTCACCTACAGCGGAAACCGGACGACGCGCAATATCGTCGCCGTCTTGCCCGGGAAATCGAGCGCCTCCCGTTCGGTCATCCTCTGCGCCCACTACGATTCTTACAGCAACCAGGCCTCGACGAACGCCCCCGGCGCGGACGACAACGCCAGCGGAACTTCGGCCGTCATGGAGATCGCCCGGGTCCTGTCGTCCTACGCCTTCGACTTCACCCTGAAGTTCATCTGTTTCTCGGCCGAGGAATGGGGCCTCTACGGCAGCAAAGATTACGCCCAGAAAGCCAAGGCCGCCGGGGAGACGATCCTCGGGGTCATCAACATGGACATGATCGGCTACGAGGACCGGGCTCCCGAGGACGTGGATGTCATCGTCAATTCGGCCTCCGAATGGCTGGGCGACCGGTACATCTCCGCCGCCCAGCGCTACGCCCCTCTCCCGACCCTGAAAATCATCAACGGAAATTTCCGGGGAAGCGACCACTCGCCCTTCTGGGACCAGGGCTATACCGCCCTGTGCGGGATCGAGGACGCGGGAGTGCCCAACCCCTATTACCACAAAACGACCGACACCCTCAGCACTCTCAACATGGATTTCGCGACGGCGGTCGCCAAAGCTTCGCTGGCCCTCGCGGCCGAGCTGGCCCAGCCGGTCGCGACTCTCCCCGCGCCGTCAGGGCTGCAGGCCCGCAGCCAAGTCCTCAGCTCTTTGTTCTCGAGCGTCAAAACGGTCTTCCTGACCTGGCAGTCCACCTCCTCTCAGGCTGTGGGGTACAACGTTTACCGGTCGTCGAACAGGACAAGCTACGAAAAGGCCAACGCGTCCCTCCTGACGACGACGGCCTTTACGGACCGGCTGCGTCCGGCCGGGGTGAACGCCTATTACGTCGTCGCCGCCGTCGATGCCCAGGGCAGGGAAAGCAACTTTTCGGCCGAAGTCCGCGACGACGGAAATCTACCCTGACGATGAGGCTCGCCATGTTCAAGACAACCGCCTTTGTAGCCGTTTTCGTCCTGGCTGTCCTTCCGTCGGCCGCCGCCGCTTCGTCCTCCGAAGGGCCGGCCTGGAGGGGATTCTGCGTCTTGGGAGGAGGAGCGTTCTATCCAGGTCAGAGCCCGGTGCGCTCGCTGTATGGCGATGTCTCCTTTCCAGCCCACGTCCAGCTCGGCCTCCGTCTGAGCGGGCCGCTGTCGTTGACGGCGGGCTATCGCTATCTCGGAACGGCGGGCACGACCCAAGCCGTTAAGCCGGCGGTTGATGACGAAAGCTACGACCTCCGCATCGTCGTCCATTCCGTCCGGGCCGCCTTCCGTCTCGATTCCTCGCCGGGGGGATCGCCGCTCTTCGTCCAGGCCGGTTATGCCTACAATTTTTACCGGGAATCATGGGAGGGTGCTTCTCTGGACGTCGACGGCCGGGTGGGCGGGGCGTTTTTCGCGGCCGGAGCCGAAATCCCCCTTCTCCGGCCGCTGGCGCTGCAAATCCGCCTGGAATATGCCCTCATCCCGACAAAGGAAGGCGGGGCTTTATCTCCCGAGGTCGACCTGGGCGGATTCGACGCCGTCCTCGGCCTCGTCTTCCGCTTCGGCGGCCGGCGTTAGACGAGCCGGCCTTCGGCTTTCCGCCGGCAGAGAACGGTGATCATGTCCTGGGTCATGGCCGCCAAGTCATAATCGGGACGCCAGCCCCATTCTTCCCGGGCGGCCGAGTCGTCGATCGATTCCGGCCAGGAATCGGCGATCGCCTGGCGGAAGTCGGGCTTGTACTCGACGACGAAACCGGGAATGTGCTTCTGGATTTCGGCCGCGAGTTCGCCCGGCGTGAAGCTCATGGCCGCGAGGTTGAAGTCGGCATGGTGCCGGAGGTGGCCGAAATCGGCGGCCATGAGGTCGACGATCGATTTCAGGCAGTCGGGCATGTACATCATCGGCAGCCGGCTGTCTTCCCGGAGGAAGCAGGTGTAGCGGCCGGCTTTCACGGCCTCGTAGAAAATCGCGACGGCGTAGTCGGTCGTCCCTCCGCCGGGAGGGGTCTCGTAGCTGATAATCCCGGGGAAGCGGCCGCCGCGGACGTCGAGGCCGAACCGGCGGACATAGTATTCGGCCAGCAGCTCGCCGGCGACCTTGGTCACGCCGTAGATCGTCTTCGGCCGGAGGACCGTTTCCTGGGGCGTTTTGAGCCGGGGCGTTTCGGGGCCGAAGGCGGCGATCGAGCTCGGGATGAAGACCCGGACGCCGCCGGCTTTGCGGGCGGCCTCGAGGATGTTGACTGTCCCGTTGATGTTGATGTTCCAGGCCCGGAGGGGGTCTTTCTCTCCGGTGGCCGAGAGGATGGCGGCCAGATGATAGACCGTGTCGATGCCGTAGCGGCGGATGAGGTCCTCGAC
>Ga0194125_10013679_pt1 | contig 10509 bp, 11 predicted proteins | sample TA2KigC250mmetaG_FD_148626 | JGI IMG/M metagenome (GOLD analysis project Ga0194125, IMG submission 148626) | Freshwater microbial communities from Lake Tanganyika, Tanzania - TA2015034 Kigoma Deep Cast 250m | ecosystem: Environmental > Aquatic > Freshwater > Lake | place: Tanzania: Lake... | reverse complement strand
TGTAGCCGCCCGCGCTTTTGTTCAGTAAGAATCAAGGATTGCTCATTCCCGATTTCAGAGTAGGCTGGGAATCGGGAGAAGAGGGTGGTGCCTTGCGTTATGAGGACACAAGGCACCGTGACCCTCGCCTCACACACAGGCAAGGGTCATGTCGAGCATCGCGCTTTCCTGGATTGAGATCAAGTCCTATACGCAATCGATCGGACCGGGCCGAGGGAGGCCCAGACGTCCGGAGGTCTGCGTTCGATGCAAACATACCGGAATCTGGTACGACGGATGGCGGCTGGTTTTCTGCGTGGTATTGCTCGATGGAACCCCCTTCCGTTTTGCCGATGGGATTTGGCTTCAGCGCGTTGCCTGCAGTCTGTGCTGGTTTTCCTGGGTCTGCCGGCCTGCCTTTCTTTACCCTCATCGGTCATTCGCCCCGGATCTGATTGAAGCTGCCGCCCTGCGCTATCTGCAGGATCCCTCCGCCAGCTATGCGGTGGCTGCGCGGGAGCATGGGTGTTCCCTCACGATGCTGTGGGCGTGGCTCAGCTGGCTGTCCGACCTGACCGAACCCGGCGCGATCGTCGCCGAGGCCATGCAGCAAGATCCATCCCTGCCCGCGGCCGAGTTGATCCCCCGGCGTGTTTCCCAGAATCACGTGAAAGCGCGTTCGCCGCAACGGCAGAAGGTTCTGCTGCGTGCGCTTCAGGTGCTGGCCGCGATCCTGGCGCTGGCGCGATCTCAGCGGGTCCCGCCCTCGGATCCGAGTCCCCTGCGGTGGTTTCTCACGGGGCAGTTCCTGGTGTTCCGGCGCAAGGCTTTGGGATGCCGTCCGGGATGGTCCCCGGCCTTTGAAGTGGTGCAGCGCGGTCCGACCGGATAAAACCGCGTTCATGAGCTTTGAAGATGACCATGAAGACCGCCGGCGCGCCATCGCGCTGTTTCGCGAAACCGTGCTGGAGGATTTGAGCGACTCAGAACCGGCGCGCGGGGAGATCTCCGCGCGCATCGCGGAGCTTGCCGAAAAACCACTGGTTCTGCCCGACGGATCGGAGCGCCGTTTCAGCGAGCGCACGCTCTGGTCCTGGTGGAGCGCCTACCGCAAAGAGGGGCTCCTCGGGCTGATGCCCGCCGAACGATCCGACAAGGGCGTGCCGCGCGAGATCACCCCGGAGCTGCTGGCCAAGGCGATCGAAAAGCGGGTGGAAGTCCCGTCGCGTTCGACCAAAACCATCATCGATATTCTGCAACGGCAGGGTATCGTCTCCCAAGGGCGCCTGGCCCGCTCGACCCTCGACCGCCATCTCGATCGCGCCGGCCATTCCCGCCGCAGGCTGCGCACGCTGGGCGACAAGCGCTACATCAGGATGTTATTCGAGCGCCCCAACCAGCTCTGGGTTGGGGACTACCATGAAGCGCCCATTCTGTTCGTGCCGCGCACCGGCCGCTTCCGCACCGTGCATCTTTCCGCCTTCATTGACCATTACTCGAAGCTCGTCCCTCATGGCCAGTGGTACGAAAACGAACAGCTGGCCACTCTGGAAGACACATTCAAGAAGTCCGTGCTCAAGCGCGGCTGCCCGGACAAGGCTTACGTCGATCGTGGCGCGGTCTACCGCTCGGCGCAGTTCGCTTTTGCCCTCGCCCAGTTCAACATCCGGCTGCGTCGTTCGAAACCCTACCAATCAGAAGGGCGCGGAGTCATCGAACGATTCAACCGCACGGTTGCCGATCAGTTCGAACCCGAAGTCCGGGCGGCGCGTATTGCGGAACTGGACCGGCTCAATCTGCTGTGGGAGGGCTGGCTGGAGGAGCGCTACCATCGCGACACTCACGATTCAACCGGCCAGGCGCCGCTGGACCGCTTTGCCCAGGATGGGTTTACCCCCCGATGGGCCGATCCCGCGCTGGTTGCCGATACCTTCCGCGTGCGCGTGAGCCGCAAGGTCCACCCCAAAACCTCCACGGTCGAGATCGACGGGGTTTGTTTCCTGGTCGAAAACTTCCTGCGGGGCCGGTGGGTCCGGGTTTATTACGATCCGCACTGCCTGGAAGATATCCTGGTCTACCTCGGCCGGGAGCGCGTCCAGCGGGCGTTCGTCGCCCAGCCCAATGAACACCCGCAACCGCGGCCTGAACGCCCCACCGCCACGCCTGCGAGCTTCGATTACCTGACGGCGCTGCGCGCCGATTACGACCGCCGCATCGTCCAGCAGGCCAAACATCTGTCGCTCTCGAACTGGACGCCGGATCCCGCCTTCTCCCTTGGCGATTTCCTCCAGCTCTGCGCCGGGATGCTCGGCAAAGATCTGTCCCCTTACGAGCGCGAAGATCTCACGGTTGCCTTTCAGACCGTCGGCCCCTTTTCGGAACCAACCTGCCGCCTCGCCCTTGAACATGCCCTCAAACTACGCGGCCGCGGCCTGCACGTATCGGTCTACTCCCATTATCTGCGCACGTTCCACCTGGCCGCATTGCGCGAGCTTGCGGCCGGAAAACCGGATAACGAAACGCCATAAGGAGAACCCATGATGAATGCCGATCGTCTCATGAACCACTTCAACCTGACCCAACTCCCGTTCGGCCGCGCCGTCAGCGAGGCCGGCCTGCTGCATCACCGCTCTTTCAGCGAAGCCCTGGCGCGTCTTTCGCTGGCGCTGTCGACAAAAACGCCCGCCCTTTTCACCGCCGAGCCCGGCCTCGGCAAGTCTACCCTGCTGGGCAGCCTGGCCGACTCCTTGGACAAGACCGCTAACCACCTGGTCTACACCCCCCTGTGTTCCTGCAACCCGTTTGGCCTCATCGGCCAGCTCGCCGTGCGCTACGGCCTGCGCCCCAAACGCTCCGCCTCCCAGACCGCACAGGCGGTTCTGGATGAACTCGCCCGCTCCGGGCGCAACGAGATTCTCATCCTGGACGAAGCTCACCGCCTGCCCGCCGCTACCCTGGACGAACTCCGGCTCCTGTCCAACCTCGACTTCGACCGCGTGCCTCCTTTCGCTCTGATCCTCGCCGGCCAGAATCCCCTGCGCGATGCCCTGGCTCAGCCCGAACTTGCTTCGCTGCATCAGCGCCTGGCGATTCGAGCTTCCCTGTCCCCTTTATCCGAGCAGGAAACCGCCGACTACATCGACCGCCGCCTGCGCGCCGCCGGAGCCCGTACCACTCTCTTCCGCCCCCAGGCCGCCGCCAGGATCTTCGAGAAGACTCGCGGCGTGCTCCGTCTCATCAACAATCTTGCCCTGGGAGCGCTTCTCGCCACCGCCACCGCGGGCAAGAAACATGTCGACGTCCAGGAAATCGATGATGCCTTCTTCGACCAGGAGAACTCATGAATCCCACGACGAGCTCGCCATCGGACGCCTGCGGCGACCCGCAAACTTTCTGGCCCTCCCTGCTGTCGAAAATCCAAAACAAAATCGGCAGGCATTGCTTCGACACCTGGTTCGTCCCGGTTGCCTTCGCAGGGTGCGATGCCCTAACCCTGCGGCTGAACGTCCCGAACGAAGGCTTCGGCAAAAGTCTGTTGCATGCCTACGGCGATCTCCTGCGGCAGACGGTCGAAGAGGTCCTCGGAGCCCCGCGGGGCCTGCTGATCGCCTCTGCCGCCTGTGAACCACCGGCGACCTCGACCGCCACGCTACCCGTGGTCCAGGCCGCCGCACTCGAGAAAGGTTCAGCCGGCTGCAACTGGCTGATCGAAAAGCTCTGGCTCGCTCAGGCCGTGGGTTTTCTGGGCTCGCCGCCGAAGCATTTTAAAACCTGGTTGGCCATGGAAATGGCGGTTTCGGTCGCTTCCGGAACTCCGTGCCTGGGTTCCTTCCCGGTGCCCACTCCAGGTCCGGTGCTGCTGTATGCCGCCGAGGATTCCGCCTCCGCGGTCCGGCAACGCCTGGAATCCCTGGCCCTGCATCATCGCGTCGATCTCGACCAACTGCCGTTGTGGGTGATCACGGCCGATTCCTTGCGTCTGGATCGTTCCGATGATCGGGAGAAACTTGAGGCCACGGTCGTGCACTATCAACCCCGCCTCCTCATCCTCGATCCTTTGATTCGACTTCACCAGCAAGATGAAAACGCCTCCGGGCCCATGGCCGCCCTGCTCGGCTTCTTTCGATCCCTGCAGCGCAAGGCCAGGCTGGCGATTGCGCTGGTGCACCACAGTCGAAAAAGCCCGGCTCCCGCAGGCGCCGGATACAGTTTGAGAGGATCTTCAGATTTTTATGCCTGGACGGACGCCTTTCTGCATCTGCACCGACGCCAAGGCAAGCTCATGCTTACTGCCGAGCATCGTGCGGCGCCTCCCTTTGGTCCCGCAGCCCTTGAACTCGTCCATCCCGATGGCGGCCACCCTCATCTTGCTCTTTCCGACCATCCTGCCATCGCGGAGGATTCATCACCTGATCCGGGTTCGCTTGCGGTTCGTATCCTTGAGCTGCTCATGAGAGCGTCATGTCCGCTTACCACCGCGAATCTTCGCTCCAGTCTGAGAGTCCGCAACCAGCGACTGGTCGAATCTCTCCAACACTTGGCCACACATAAACAAATCCGACGAACCGAAAAGGGGTATGTACTCCTTCAAGGTGAGTGATTCTTTGCGGTCGAATGGCTCCCGTCGTTCCGTTCCCGTGTTCCCATACGTCGGCACAAACGCGGGAACGCCATTGGGAACGACCGTCTCCAGCAGTCCGGATCGAGCCCGTCGGTCAAAGCGCGTCATATCGATACTGAAATTGTACGTGGGCGATTCACTGCAGATCTTCGGGGGCGGCTACACACGGAGATAGAACTTGTGGGCAGAGGTGACCACCACGAAGCAGTGAGTCTTCTCAAACATCAAGCGCGCAACCGCGAACCCGTCCTTCGCGACGCTCTTTTCGGTGATGCCTTTGATGTCCAGGATAATGATGTCCGGAGGACATGCCAGCAGATCCTCAAGTTTTCCAGCGTCAAGCACATAAAGTCGCTCAATGCGAGTGAATCCTGCCTCCTTGGCGATCGCGATCATCTGCTCGTTGAAGTAGCTCGCTACGTCATCGACGATGCATATCCTGAGGGCCCCTAAACCCATCAGTTTCTTTCCAAGCCTGACAACCAACTTGTCTCTCATCTACGCTTGCCCTCCCTCTACGAGAAGATCAGCATTTACCAAGGTGAACTCCTGTAGAGCCGTCCCGTTGCTCCGCATTGTCTGGCGGTGAGTGATTTGAAGGGGCTCGCCCGGTCTCTCAACGAGGCGGTTGTAATGATCCACGAGGATTGTCGCCCAGTGCAGGCCGTAGCCGAATCCCGGTCCGTCACTCCTGGCCTTTGTACCTCTCGCGAACACGTCCATGCTCTGAGGGAGTGGCTCAGACACATTGCGGAATGAAATGTCGCCGATGTATCGCGACTTCTGATTTGCGCGTACGGTTAAGGTGGTTCCTGGCAGTGAGTACTTCCACGCGTTGTCGATCAGAAGCGCCAACAAGTATTCATAGATGTCGAGAGCGTGTGGCAGCAGAGCAGACTCTGGAAAGTCGAGCGTGAGTTTGAGTCCTGTAGATCGGTGCGCGGATTTGACCATAGAATAGATACCGAAATATTTCTTTGTCAGCTCGGCAAGTGCCCTACGTCCTACTTGGACTGCACCAGTGTCATCTGGGTGGAATTCGTAGACGCCTGCGAGCATCTGAATGAAGTGGTCGATAATAATCGTCGCTCCGAGAATGCGGCTTGCCGGATTGTTAACGTCCAAGCGTCGCGTCGATAACGTCGGATCCATCATATTCGCTTGTTCGACGATGAGCTGGAGGATGTGGTGGAGTTCGTGCCGAAGATTTGTACTTACATTCCTGAAAGGGACAGCGGACTCGGTTCGGAGAAGAGCAGAACCGGTGTTGTAGTAGGCCACTTCATGGTCGCACACGTGAAGTTCGCCGGGCGTCGAGTCTTTACACTCCTGCTTGGCGCAGCGGAGGCATATTAGAGGTAAGTTCATCAGTGGCACTCCAAGCAAGCGAAGGCAGATTCCAATTGACACCCTGGGGCAACGGGGAAGAATGGACAGGCGGATGGAAGGAACGAGCGCGGTTTTTCATCGTGAGCTACCCGTGAGGCGGTCCTGGTTTCTGATAGGGCATTTCTCTGTCGCCTTCCGGGCAGGCGCCTGATTCTCCATCGTTAGCGCCCATGCCTGCAATTAATCATGCTACACCTGGATCCCCCCCTCGGGCAGCAGGAATTTATTACCAACACAGGAGTTTTCGAACACCTCTAATGCGAGGCAACCAATTGTGTTCCCTTCCCATAGCCACTTCCGTTGGCCTGCCGGTTACTTCGAAGTTACCCAGCAATAAATTCAACAATCTGTTGTATTGTTGAATATCAAGCTTAACTCGTTTATTTCCTTGACAGCTATCCGCTTACATTCTACAATATATCCAGATTTACACGATAACGTTGAATTATGGAGACCGAAAATGAGCCACCTCTTCATGTCCGAAGACAAGATCAAAACCCTCATGACCCTGGCGCATAAGGAGCCCCGCGACTACGCCCTGATCCGGCTGATGGCATCGACCGGATTCCGGGTGAGCGACCTCGTTCGGCTGCGCCGGGATCAGCTCACCGACAGCGACGGCGAGATCGTCCGGGTGCTGCGCGTTAAGATGGAGAAGACCGAGATGTGGGTCGAGCGGGCCCTGCGGGACGATGCCCGCGAGGCGCTCAAATCCTACTTGGCGACCCGGAACGACAACTACCCCTGGCTGTTCATCTCTCAGTCCCGGAGAACCAAGTTCCACACGCCGGGGCCCCTGTCCCGGTCGGCGGCACACCTGATCATCAAAAAGTACCTGCGGATGATGTATCCCGAGAGCGTGATTCAGGGGACCGCCACGCACGTCCTGCGCCGGTCCATCGCCAAGCTCATTAACCGCAAAACCGGCAGGATCGAGACCGCGCAGGAGTGGCTCGGACACACGAGCACCACGCACACGCGCCGGTACATCGACGCCGAGGATTACCGCGAGAAGGCGAATGGCGTGGTCGCCGGGCTGGACATCTAGCCGGACACCGATCGAGGCTCCTGGAGGCGATGGAGCAAAGCGCGGTGCATTCTGGCCGGGCTCATTGCCCGAAGCGGATCAAGGCGCAGGTAGGGTTAAGAACAGAGCGCCTCCGAGGGTTATCGGGCCGGAGATCGCCGCCATCCGTCGGCGGTCCGGCTTGCGCGATGCCATCCGGTGCCGGTCGGCCCCTCTGGGCAGGGAGGCTGAATCAGACCGCGCCGCTTGACGGGAAAGCCGGGCATACAAATCGCGGTGGGAACCCCCATGTGCAGCGTTGGATTCGAGGCGGGGGGAACAGCGAGCCCGGCCACTTCGCCAGGGGGGTGGCGGTGGATGCGAGGCTTGGCGGGGGTGGGGGTGCGAATATGGGACCCAACCCACATTTGTACGAGGCCAATTGTTTTGGGCTGTATTCCGCGCCTCGGTGTTCTCCTGCGTTGTCGCAACGGGCCACGGCAGCAATGTGCTCTCTCACATGCACGAGGAGCCTCGGGACACCTCCTGCATCTGGCTATGTATCCGCAGGTGGTTGTCCTTTGGTCTTCACCCCACCCTTTGCCACTTGCTCTCCTTTGTTGGTAATCTTCCACCTGAGCAGGTTTTCTCCGGAGATGAAACCTTCCGAAATCATGGGCTTCCGCGCCCGTCTCACCATAATCTTCCATCGAGGTACGCCGTGGGCGTTGGCGGCGTAATCGCCCTCTTTAAGGCTTGCGTCAATCGTCCCGTCAAGTTTGGCTTCAATTTCCTTCCTTGTTGCATCCCCGCCGAGGGCGACCAACGCCTGCAAGATCGGACGGTAGAACTCCCAGAGTGGCGTTTCCCTTTCCTTGATGCGCTCCGGCGGGCGTCCTGATGACCGCAGACCCTTCCATCGACCGTACAGCGCCTTTACTTCGTTGTTGAATTCCGAAATGGCTTTGGCTACTTCGATCAATGAGTCGCCACGGGCCAGACGCTTCGCGGCAGACTGATTCGCTTCCTTGATGGCCAGTTTGACTTCTCGACCGAGCGACCGAATTGCCGTCGTTACCTCATGGCTCCTGGGTAAGTTTGCCATCGCTAAATCCTCTGTCATGTACTCCGGTTCACAATCATAGTCTGCAAATTCAATGGCTCGGCAAGCACTCTTACTCCCGTCTGTGTCTTGCCAGTCTTAAAAACATCCGTCCAGAAGTCGCGGTTCTGCTTCGCTCCGAAGACCGTATTGCTCAGGTTCTTGTCGATCCAGCATGGCAACGCGCCAAGGTTGTTGAGGAAGGTCCTGATGCGTTGCCAAAGGTCTTCGGGCAGAGCATACTGGAGCAGCCGTTCTTTATCGATCATTCGACCGGTGTAAGCGTTATAGTTCTCGATCACTAACCGCACCCAGGTCAGCACGTTTGCCAGGATTTCCTCTCTGGCGATTCGCCATGCTCGAAGATGATTCTCGGGAATTTGGTCGCCCTTTTGCAGCCGGTTTTCCAACTTCCTGCCACCGATCTCCGGGTCCCATTTGCCGACGAAGAATATCTCGGCGAATAGACTCATGAGGCGAACGATCTGATCTCTTTCCAGCAGCCGAGCGTTCTCACCCCGCTCCATTCCATTGTCAAGTGGCGCATCGAGTGCCTTCATATAGATGAATTCGCTGAAGAATGTCCGCTCAATTGTAGAATATGCCAATGGCCGGTCTGCCGTTTTTCCTGCCCACTCGATGAACTCCATCAAACCGTTGTCTTTGTTGTGAGTGATGGAATCACGAACAGCGTCAATAATGTATCGTAGCATCTCTCGATGTTCGCCACGAAAAAATGCAACCAGATCCTTTTCGCTGAATGAGTAATTGTTCTCGGGAAGTCCTTTCATATCCTTATACTGGCGAACTCGCTCCATAAACAGACTACTTCCCAAATGCCGCATCACGGCTACGTCAAAAGCAACCTGTCGCAGCGCCGAACCTGCGTTTGTATTGGCAACAAGCAGCACATTTGTATCAGGTTCCACAAACACGCGCACGGGGAGTTCCTTCATGCCCAGCATGATCTGAGCCGCCGCCTTGTGCTGGCCGTCAAATATCTTGATATGCCCACTCCCATCCGATTCTGGAGACCACCAAGCCAAAGCGACATGAAGTTGCGGCCTTTTTTGCAGGAATTCTTCAATCAATCCCCGGATGTTGGCACCGATACTACGCGGATTTATCCGATCATCATGATGGAGGTATTCCAACGGCAGAACCGCGAAAAAATATTCCATGCCGCTGAGCTGATCTTTGTAAAGCGGCACCCGTCGGATATCATTCTTGTCAACCGCTGTAAGGGTGAACTCTACCGCATCGGGGTATCGTTTCAACTTCAGGTTGGCCTTGGCCCCATTATATCTTCCTAGCACATCACCAAGGTTCGCCCCTCGCTTGCCCTCTCCTATTGCCGTTCTCTGGAGCTTCTCAAATTCCGCAATGCGACGAGCCACGCGCAGGTCTGACGCCCCCTTCTGTCGGTTACAGGTTGCGTGTGTAAGAGCAAAGTTATTCTCTTCGTCTGGCCCGTTATCAGCTCTGGGAATGATGTGGTCAATGTCGAGTTGACCTCCGTGCAGCACTAGGTCAATCGTTTCGTCGCAAATGAAGCAATGGCCCGTCTGTCGGTCGAGCAGCCTGATTTCCAGCGCTTTGCGGTCCTCCTCACCAAGCGATGCCAGATATGGTGAATGAGCGGTCATGTCTTTCTATCTCCTACGATATCCTATCCCTTACTGTGATATCCTCGCTGATGCAACCGGGCGGCGATATTGCCGCAGGGCATACTCTCCCGGTCCTGCACGGTCAGTGAGTTACGATCGATCCTCTGCGGATGTAGCTCGTTACCAACGCCTTGAACAGATTCCCATGGTTCGGAACCTTCAAATGCACAAGCTCATGGACGATGATTTTCTTCCGAAAATCGGCTGGCTGGCTGAGCAGGTCATCGCTCAGGGTTACCCGGCCCGCCGTAGAACAGCTTCCCCATTTCCGTTTCATCAGCCGGATACGGATTTCCTTGGGCTCCACCTTGATCCGTTTCGCCCAGGCCAGGACTTCAGAGCGTAGCAAATCCTTGGGGATCGACTCCTCCAGCGGCGTCCAGGCGAGTGGTTCCCTTTCGTTCACAGTGACGCCCTCCGCAACATCTTCATGACGCCCTGCGCCAGATCGACCACGGCCTCCACGCCGGATTCGATCAGCGCTTTGTAAAGGGACCTGCGGACTTCCTGTTCCTGATGGCTACTGGTCTGCCAATGTGGGAATTCCTGGAACGCCGCAGCGGCGCTCTGTGCGACGGTCTGAGCCCCCGACACGCCTTCACGCTTCAGAAACCAGTAAACGGCGAAAGCCTCCGGTTGCAACTCCGTTTCATCGCGCCTCTTCTCTGCCTCCTTCAGCTCCTTCACCAACCGTTCGAGTTCTTGCAGGGTTTCCTGGGTGGTCTTCTGCCGTTCCTCGAAGGCG
>Ga0194125_10013676_pt1 | contig 10511 bp, 7 predicted proteins | sample TA2KigC250mmetaG_FD_148626 | JGI IMG/M metagenome (GOLD analysis project Ga0194125, IMG submission 148626) | Freshwater microbial communities from Lake Tanganyika, Tanzania - TA2015034 Kigoma Deep Cast 250m | ecosystem: Environmental > Aquatic > Freshwater > Lake | place: Tanzania: Lake... | reverse complement strand
ATAAAAATCTTAGGTTTATCGTTGGTGTTGTCTATTTGTCTGGAATAATCACCAGCATTCTCTTTTCGAAGAATCCTCAGAAATACCATCAAAAATTTCTCGGCGAATCCAAGGCAATGCTTAACTTCAACGATGAAATCATTGACAAGATATTAAAGCATGTTGTCTCGGAAACAACACAAACCGCCCGTTTATTTGGTTTCCATATGGAGAATTCCAGGTCGATTGAAGAAATTCTGCAGGAGGCTAATGTTGCGCTGAGCGCTATAAACATAGCGTACGATCAAAAGAACAGGGAACTCGAAGAAAAAAGCAAACGCCTGGAGGAACTCGTACATCTCGACAGCTTAACAGAATTATATAATCATGGCTATTTCCAGAGCTTTCTTGAAAAGGAGATTAACCTGGCGATACGCAAAAATGCAACGCTCAGTCTCATTATGGCAGACGTTGACAGTTTCAAATATTTTAATGACACATATGGGCACCAGGCCGGTGATTTTATTTTAAAAGAATTAACCAGGTTGATGCGAAAAGCGCTTCGTGACTACGATATGCTTGCTCGTTATGGCGGTGAGGAATTTGCTATTGTTCTTGTTGAAACGACCGGGCAGGAGGCTCAGATTGTGGCAGAAAAACTACGAGAATCAATCGCTATGCATACGTTTATCGATCATAACAAAAAATATACGATTACCTTAAGCTTTGGGGTTGCAGAAATGAAACCTGTCGTAGATACTTTCACAAAAAAGGATTTTATTGGCTTTGCGGATAAGGCTCTGTTTCAGTCCAAGGAGAAAGGCGGAAACAGAGTCACACTCTATGCTCTGTCCAGAAAAAAATGAAAAACAACTAAAATGTATTAACACTCCTATCCAAATCATACGTATTTCATGTCTTTTTTCATTGAGTGAAATCCCTCCGATAACCCCTCGAATTGTTCCTTGTAATTTTCAAGGTATGTTTGTAATATAAATTCACTAATTTGTTATTGCGATTTCAAGAGTAAAGGTCGATGTCGCGTATCAATACACTTACTGGGGTTTGAGTGTGGGAAAGCTAGAGACAGAAGAAGTAATTGATGAAATCGAAAATATAAGGATGTCGTTAGGCTCACATCTGGAAGAGTTGCGGCGCAGGGTCGTTTATTCCGTTATCGCCATTGTTTTTTGCTTTGTAGTATGCTGGTTTTTTAAGGTGCAGATACTGGATATGGCAAAAAACCCGCATAAGTTCGCCATGATAAAGGCCGGACTTTCCACAGAATTGCAGGTGCTGAGTTACCAGGAGGGCTTCTATGCCTACATGAAATTATGTTTTATAACATCGGTTTTTTTTGCCTATCCAATCATCATTTACCAGATATGGCAATTTGTGAGCGTGGGACTGTATAAAAAAGAGCAAAGGTATGTGCTTTTGTTCCTCCCCGTTTCTTATGCGGCGTTTGTGGTTGGGGGGATCTTTGGGTACTTTTTATTGATCCCCTTTGGTCTGCAATTCCTGATCGGCATCCTCGGTCCCGGCATCCAGCCCATTATTACTATGGGGACATATGTCTCATTTGTTTTCATGCTCACAGTCGCATTAGGCTTGGTATTCCAGCTACCCCTGGTTATGTTGCTCCTCTCAAAGATCCGGTTTATTACGCCTGATAAATTTATAGTGTGGAGAAAATACGCTATCTTGGTAATCTTTATTATTGCTGCTATAGTCACTCCGCCTGACCCATTTACCCAATCCATGACTGCCGTCCCTATGATCGTCCTTTACGAATTAGGAATACTCATTTCAAAACCCACGAAGAGGGGATTCATAGTTTTAGGCGCTATAGTCGGGGGCGGGGTGATTCTATTGGCGGCGGTATTTTTTTATCTGACGCATAAGGGCGGGGAAATCGGCCTCTTGAATGCTCAAGGGAATATCCAGGTTCTGTACCACGGGGGCAAGGAATGGAAGCCGGTGTCGAACCATATCAATTTCCGGAACGGAATTACCCTGAAGACCGGCAGCGAAGGAAAGACCGCCATATCAACAAAAAAAGGGGTTGATGTGGGAATAGACGCAAATACCGAGGTGCATTTTCACGATGCGTGGAAGATCAGGCTGAAGACCGGACAGGTCCTTATTTCCATGAAAGAATCGGATGTTCCTTTCGAAATCGACACCCCCAATGGCAGGATACGCACAAACAAAGGCACGGTGAATATCCGGGCAGGGGATTTCGAAACTATCGTTACAGCAGTAAAGGGTGAAGCGACATTGCTCGTGGAGGGTGAAGAGAAGAAGTTGCTGGAAGGACGGCAGCACAAGATGACCATCGGCGGCGAACCGGTAGATATCGGGGCTATTATAAATTGGTCTGAAGGCGTGTTAACCAAATCCAGTGAAAAAAAGTAACAAATAAATCAATTTCAGTTTACCCACGAAAAACACGAAACATACGAAATCCCTTTCGCGTCATTCGTGGGCTCTGTTAAAACAAAAATATCCTTAACCTTTGAAAGACTTGCGGAAAGCACAATGTCTTATAAAAAGAAATTTTCCGGGTTTATTACAAAGGGTATCCAGAGAAGATACTCGTCGTGGTACTTCTTCATGGTAATGTTATTTTGTCTTACGGCGCCGGCTTTTCCCGAAGAAATACTCATACCCGGAGACTCAAAATTAGAAGAGAGCTTCTCTGAATTGAGTAAAAAAGGGCAGATAGAAAAGGAATTTCATCTGTATGCTACGGATGGTTATCAGGAAATGGCCGATGGGGAATTGATCTATTTCTGGGGTTTTACTCACGCAAATGATTTTGTCGACGTCGGAGAAATTAAGACAAAAGAAGAAAGGAACGGGAAATTACTGCCATTAAAAGTACCCGGTGACGAGATACGTCTAATATCCGGTAAGAACTACATTGTCGTCTTGCATAATGCCGGATTTTATGAAACGGAGAAACATTCCGGTGTTCATGGTGTTCCGCATACTATTCATTTTCATGGATTAGATTTAATACCAACGTATGATGGTGTGCCAAACCTGCCTTATACTCCTGTGTTTCCGGGAGAGAAGTACCGGTATTTGCTAACAATGCCGGAAGATGTCGAAGGGTCGTACATGGGACACTGCCATGTGGATACCACCAATCATCTCATGGCCGGGATGTATTTCCCGGTGATCGTAGGAAAAAAACCAAACGAAATCTACGGGTATAAATTCGACAGAGAATATACGCTTATCATGAGTGAAGTTGACAGCGAATATATGGAGATGCTCAGGACTGAAGGCAACATACGGCGTGGATTAGATTGGAAGCCGAATTATTTTATGCTCAATGGCAGAATATTCATGGATAATTTAAGTAATCCTTTGTCTACGGTTAACGACCCGAAGACGAGGGTCGTCGCTTACGAAGGCGAGACTGTTTTGATTCGATTGATGGCCGTAGGGTATAACCATATCTTTGCATGGCATACACACGGGTTTCATGGGTTGATAATCGGGACGGATGGGAGAAAGTTAAGTTATCCGTATGAAAAAGATACGTTGCTTATCGGATCGGGTGAGCGATATGACATTTTGTACAAAATCCCGGATTTTTCTGCCAAACGAGGATGCCTGTCATGTAATTACGGAGCCGGTATCAGCATAGCGCATGACCACAATATGATGGGGATGGCAAGTCAGGGAATTTACCCGCACGGGCCGCAAACTTTTTTTGATGTGAGAGCAAAAAGTACGAAAACAACTGATAAATAAATGATCCGTCCGAGGAAAAGGGATAAACTTATTTTTGACGTGCATTATCGTAAGGAATTATGATTTAATGTGTGCGGTTTGAAATCTTATAACGTAAATTGAGATTGTTTTTTTAATCCCGTGGGATTAGGAGACACAACCGTGTTAAAAGTTGGAATCATCGGCGCAACGGCCTATACCAGCCTTGAACTTATAAAAATCCTCCTGCGTCATCCGGAGGTAAAGATTACCTATCTCGGCGTGCGCCGGACTGACCGTCCGAAGATATCTGATATTTTCCCTGCCTTAAAAGGACTGCTTGATCTGCCATGTGAAACGATTGAGCAGAAAGAAATACCGGGAAATATCGACCTTGCCTTTATTACCCTGCCGCCTACTATCTCCATGCAGTATGTCCCGCTTTTTACGGGCAAAGGGATCAAGGTTATAGATTTCAGCGCCGATTACCGTTTCCGTGACAAATCGCTTTATGAAAAGTGGTACAAGGCGCAGCATACGGATAGCAAGGGGATTGAGACCGCCGTTTATGGCCTTCCAGAGCTGTTCAGGGAGCAAATCAAAAAGACCAATCTGGTGGGCAACCCGGGTTGTTATACCACTGCGACGATATTAGCCCTGGCGCCCTTACTTCTAAAAGGACTCATCTTTTCAGAAGATATAATTGTTGACGCAAAGTCGGGTGTTTCCGGGCGCGGGCGTGAACCCAAAGAGGATACACACTATTGTGAATGTAACGAAAACATCGAGGCGTACAGCGTGGGAGGGCATCGCCACAGCCCGGAAATCGAACATATCCTTTCCATCAAGACACATCAGAAAGTTTCCATCCAATTTGTCCCCCATCTCATTCCCATGAATCGGGGCATTCTGTGCACCATTTATGCTAAACCGAAAGCAGGGGTGAACGGTCGTTCGTCCCTCCATGACGATGATGTACACAAACTCTATAAGGAATTTTACGGTAAAGAACCCTTTGTTCGTATCAAAGAAGGCAACGAGATGCCAAAGACAAAGGATGTAATATTTACGAACTTCTGCGATATTGCCACAAAGGTAACCGAAAACCGCATCATCATTCTTTCTGTTATAGACAACCTCATCAAAGGCGCATCAGGCCAGGCCGTCCAGAACATGAACGTCATGTGCGGATTTGATGAAAAGATGGGATTGTTATAAGCAAATCACCTTTCGTAACCATTACATAAGCAATTGAACTTATAGTATTAATCTGTAAAAACTTCTTTTATTGTAAGTTTATAAAATCTTGTCCTCGTGTAAACGGGGAAGTGGCGCGTGTCGAATGACGAGTGGCGAGAAAACGTCACCTGCCATACGCCACTTGCCTTATTTGTATTGCCTTGGTTGTAGTATTGTAGGTTGGGTTGAGGAACGAAACCCAACAATTTAATATTGCGAGAAAATAATGCAATATCGCAGATCACTGAAATAGAATTTGATGAAAATGTGGGACGTGAATAATCTCAGTTGTTGGGTTTCGCTTTCTCTCAACCCAACCTACACAACTGGTTGTAGTACATACTTTTCAGCAGGTGGATGCCAATTGCAGAAGAATTAGGATAATTTCTGCTCGAAAAGCAACAAAGAATGAAATGAAACAATATCGGGAGGAATATAAATGAAAAAAGAATACGATTTTTCAAAAGGTGAAAGAGGCAAGTTTTATCGCCCTGATGCGGAATTGTATCTACCTATTTACATCGAGCCTGACATGATGGACGTGCTAAGAAAATTCTCAGAGAAAAAAGGCGTTGAGGTTGCAACGATAGTAAATGAGTGGATAAAAAAAGACATTTCTATAGTAGAAACAATAACAAAGTAGCACATAACAAATCACTCGTGCGGATGGCTGATTAGCCACCGCACAGTTTTGTCGTTATGCCGATGTAGTAGTATCTTAAGAAAAACATTTTTGCATTCCCGGCAAAAATGTTTTTACAGTGTCTCGAATTTTGATATTCATAGGTTTTTGAGATACTGTTTAGTATCTCGCTGGTTCAATCGTCCACGATTGAACCGAAACAGTTGGCATTGTTCACGGCTGATACCAATTCAAAACCAATGACCCAATTCAAACCATCTGGTTCAATTTGCAAGATTGAACCAGCATTAGCATCCTGCAGTAACATTTTCTCCATTGCGGGTTCAGGTTTGTACCCTGAACCCCGGGTTTTGATTTGTCACAAACATTTTTGATCTTGCAAAATATTTGGGTTCGAGTTACAAACTTGAACCCGCTTGTGGACAATTTACAGTTTCACTTCCAGCTTGTTCGGGCGAGGTGAATAGTGATACAAATCTTCTCTTGTGTCAATATCCACTAATGTCTTCAAAATACCGCACGATAAATTATTTTTCTGTATTTTTTCCATTGTCTGCTCAAATACCCGGTCAGTGCTCCAATCAATATCTATAAACAAATCAGGAACAAATCCCTGTTCAAAACTTACAGGGACAGGTCTTGACATGCCTAACAGATAATAACCGCCATCCCTGCACGGGCCGATAACGATATCTTTCTCTTTTAAAACATCGAAGGCATTTTCAATTAAGGTTGCATCTATCTCCGGACAGTCTGTTCCTATGATTATCGTTTTGTGTAAAAACTTCCTTTCTTGGAAATTTTTTTTACAACCCCCTTCATCCCCCTTTTTTAAGGGGGATTCAATTGTGGTTAGCTGCGTTGTGCATTCCTTGTAACCTTTTTCTTGCAATATTTGTTTAAAGGTATTGGACATCCTTTCTCCCAGATTCCTACCTTCTTGAGGACTAAACTGTGTCTTTACTCCCCGATTGCGCTGTATGAAGGGTTTTAGCCAATCTTTAATCTCCGTTTCCTTGTCAAGAGGTGTGAAAAAGAAGTGTACTGTATACGTTCCTGGATTTTTCGTAAAAATGTTTTTTATAACATTTTCAGCAAGTGATTTGTAAACCGCACATGCCTTTTCTTCCCCAAGAGCCTTTGCCAGGCGGGTCTTAACTTTTCCGGGTTCAGGATATTTGAGAAAGACTATTAAGGTGTTTTCCATTGTCACCGCAAAGACTTGGAGATATATTCTTCTAATGCCTCATGCCAGGGTCGCATTTTCTGGCCAGTTGTCGTGGTATATTTTGTACAGTTCAGGGAAGAGTTCCGGGGAACCCTGGCGGCACGTTGGTAATCTGCGGTTTTTAGAGGAAGGACGGATACCTGATTACCCGTTAATTCAAAAATCTTCTGTGCCCACTCATAGCGTGAACACCTTCCGATGTTTGTTACGTGGTATATGCCCTGAAGGTCTCTCGAAATAACGGTCTGTATTGCACACGAAAGGTCTGCGGTATACGTGGGACTCCCGTATTGATCGGTAACGACGGACACTGAACGGTTTTTCCTTCCCAGTTCCAGCATGGTGGTTACAAAATTCTTTCTATATGGTCCAAAAAGCCATGCCGTTCTGATAATGGCGCAATTACCATTTGTTTCCTGTACTGCAATCTCTCCTTCAAGCTTTGACTTGCCATAGACGGAGAGGGGATGGGGTTTGTCGGTTTCGAGGTAAGGGGCATTCTTCATGCCGTCGAATACATAATCGGTGCTGATATGGATGACCTTTGCCCCTGCCTGTTTCCCTGCCAGCGCAACGTTTTTTGCCCCGGTGGCATTGACGGCAAAGGCGTTAGAAATCTGCGTTTCACATGCATCTACATTCGAAAACGCAGCGCAGTTGACAATGACATCCGGCTTGATTTGAGCAATAAATTTTGAGGCATCCTCACCATGCGTGATATCCACATGCTCACGATCCGCAGCAATAACTTCATTACCAGGATTTTTTTGGTCAGAAAGGTTGGACAATCGATTGACAAGGTCTCTGCCAAGCATGCCATGGGAACCAATAACGAGTATTTTCATGACTGAATCGTATCCACATGCATCTGATACACACGTTTGTATTCTCCCTCCCCTGACATGAGGGATTCATGATTACCCACTTCCACAATGTGTCCCTTCTTCATTACAACGATTCTGTCGCAATGTTGTATGGTAGAAAGACGATGGGCGACGATGACCGTCGTTCTCCCGATGATAAGGTTGTTCAGCGCATCCTGTACCAGTTTTTCAGATTCATAATCCAGGGATGAAGTCGCTTCGTCTAAAAGCAGGATGGGTGCATTTTTCAATACGGCACGGGCGATGGCGATCCGTTGCCGCTGACCTCCCGATAGTTTTACCCCCAGTTCGCCCACAACGGTGTCATAGCCGTTCGGCAGACTCATAATAAACTCATGAATATTAGCGGCCTTTGCAGCGGATTGAACCTTTTCAAACGTGGCATTCTTTCTCCCATAAAGGATATTTTCATAAAAGCTGCGGTTAAAAAGGAACGTCTGCTGGGCAACAATCGCAGTGTGCTCAAGGAGCGACTCTCGTTTAATCTTTCGAATATCCGTTCCGTCAATTTCAATGCAGCCCTTGACGGGGTCATAAAAACGCGGTATCAGATTTATAATGGTTGATTTTCCTGCACCGCTTTCACCCACGATTGCGAGAACCTCTCCTTTATGGATGGTAAGATCAATATCCTTCAATATAAATTCCTTGCTGCCATCGTAAGAAAAACTCACATTCTTGAAGCAAATGCCTTCTTCAATTTTCTCCAGCGTTATAGCCTCCGGATCGTCTTTTATTGTCGGCTCTATTGTGAAAAGCTCAAAAACCCTGTTTACACCGGACAGAGACTCTTGTAAGCTCGCATAGCTCTTGGCCAATCTCTTAACGGTAGTGATTACCATAAACCCGGTAGCTGTTATGAATCCGGCGAGTTCGCCGGGCGTGATTTTCTTGGACATGACCACATAGCCGCCCATAACGACAATAGCAGCGAGTCCTAAAGTATAAACGAATTCACTGGTGCTGGTATTGAGCGCCTTTGCCTTGACCATCTTCATCCTTTTCCTGAAGAATCGTTCACTGATGTCGTGGATTTCACGGCTCTCTTCGGCCTCCATCTTAAATGCCTTTACAATCCGTATCCCAGCGAACATCTCCCGCATGGCGTCCGTGAGGTCTGAGAGATGCTTCAAACTCCCCTTACCATGCTTTTTGATCTTCCTGCCCATCACCAGCACAGGCACGAATACGATGGGAACGGCAATCAGGGTCAACAAAGAGAGTTTCCAGCTAAAATAAAATGCCAGCACTAGCCCGCAGATCAACTTCATAGGTTGAAGCAGTATTTCATCAAAAAGGATGGTAAGCCCTGACTGCGTGACCGCAATGTCATTCGTTAATCTGGACAGCAAGTCGCCGCTCTTTCTATTTTCAAAGAAACTCAGGGGCTGCGGGAGCAAGTGATCACACACCTTGTTCCGAATATCCACAACCACAGCCCACATGACACGATTCCTGAAATATTGCTGAAAATAACAGGAGAAAAAAATAACAGGGGCGAGGATTCCCATCACGATACCGATGCTCGTGAATGAACTGGTCGCGCGTTTTTGTATGGGTTCTATAAACTTGAATTTGTTGAATACCTGTTTTTTTAGCTGTTTAACGAGCGACGGGCTCTCATGTTTCTGCGGGGTCTGGTCTATATCGATCCTCGGCAGGTCGGTTATTTTTTCTGTGTCCCCCCTGATCAATTTGTCTATGATAGGTTTGATTAATGAAATCTGGACGCCGCTCGTCGAGGTATAAATGACCATACTGATTATGGCAAATACCATAAATCTCCAATATGGTTTTGTAAAGGACAGCAACTTGGCGCATTCACTAATAAGTGAGTTTTTTTTCATGAGTTTCCCGGTGATTATAAAAAAATTATAAAACCGTAGGGGCAGGTTTTAAACCTGCCCCTACACAGTGCGGTAAAATATTATTGGTTATCGAAATTTCTCAAGGTGGAGGAATAAAGCCAGGCGTAGGCGCTTATCGCAAAAACATTTTGCAGATTTATCGTTATAACTCGAATTAAGGGGAAATGTTATCACAACATCGCATATTTTTCAATAAAAGATTTTGTGTTGACACAACGTATCGTATTATAATAATGAATATTTTGAATTTATTTCGGATTTCGTGCTTCGGATTTCATCACTTCCGACACGTTCGGTTCAGGGAGGTATTTATATGTCAATTTCTCTTAAGGTAAAGGAAGGGATAGCCGCTTCTTCCTGGGTTGTAAAGATCTTTGAAGGCCGCCCTCAAACCGGTTCCGGCGACAAGGAAATGTATGACTTTCGGCTGGGAAACCCGAAGATAGAACCTCCTTTAGAATTTGCTGAAGAATTGAAGAAGGTCGCAAATAATCCCTTTCCGGAGATGCACGGCTACTCGGCTTTAGCTGGGCACATCCAGACACGGGAGGCAATAGCTACAACGCTGTCAAAAGAAAGAGGACTCCCTTTCACTGCGCAGCATGTAATTATGACCGCCGGCGGCGCCGGCGCACTCAATATTATTCTGAAGGCAATTTTGAATCCCGGCGATGAAGTCATTGTCTTGTCACCCCTCTATCTGGAATATCCCTATTACATTGATAACCACGGTGGAGTTTGTTCTGTGGTTGAAACAAATGCGGATTTTACATTAAATATTGATACTATTGCTGCGAAGATAACTCCCCGTACGAAGGCAATAATCATAAACTCTCCGAATAACCCGACCGGGACGATTTACTCCGAAGAAAGTTTAAAATCCGTTGCAAGGCTTCTCAATGAAAAGAATCGACAGTTTGGAAAGGATATTTTTTTGATTTATG
>Ga0194125_10013674_pt1 | contig 10511 bp, 8 predicted proteins | sample TA2KigC250mmetaG_FD_148626 | JGI IMG/M metagenome (GOLD analysis project Ga0194125, IMG submission 148626) | Freshwater microbial communities from Lake Tanganyika, Tanzania - TA2015034 Kigoma Deep Cast 250m | ecosystem: Environmental > Aquatic > Freshwater > Lake | place: Tanzania: Lake... | reverse complement strand
GTCGAATGCACAAGGCAAGGCCCCCGTCAGCTTGATGGAGGCTCAGGCCGAGGCGCCCGCGACCAGAGATCTATACAAACACTTCCGCAAGGACGGCAAGTGGATCGTCCGTGACGACGTTCTCTGCCTGTACAAAGCCAAGAAGGGCGGGCTGACGGTCGGCTACGGTTCGCCCGGCCGCTCCGGCTCGGAGCTGGAGTTCGGCTGGATGATGGGCGACCGGTTCGAGGAGCCTGTGGTGATCATCAAGACGTGCCAGGGTGGCATGTCGCTCTACATGAATTTCCGCCCGCCGTCGTCGGGTCTGCCGGGCGAGGAGGCGCTCAAGGCCAATCGCGAAAGGATGCAGGGGAGCGCCAAGTCCAGGAAGGAGCCGATCCCGACGGCGGCCGAATGCGATCTGAAGTGGGGCGAATGGTACCGTTTCATCCTTAGTGACTATAAGACGGTGGCCGAAGCCTGGGAGAAAGAGTTCCCGGTGCTGAAGGGCAGAACGCCCAAGCTGACAGGATTTGTCTGGTTCCAGGGCTGGAACGACCAGTACGGCGGTGCGGAGAAGGAGTACGCGTCGAACATGAAGAACTTCATCAAGGACATTCGCAAGGACCTGAACGCGCCGAGTCTGCCGTTCGTGGTCGCCGCGATGGGGCAGAACGGCTCGAAGCCCGCCACCGGGGCGATGCTGACGATTCGCGAGGCTCAGATGGCCATGAACGACGTGCCGGAGTTTAAGGGCAACGTCAAGGCGTTCCGCACCGACCTGCTGGTGGACAAGGATGCCGAGCGCCTGTGGACGCAGAAAGACCCCGTGTTACGGGAGCGCGAGAAGGAAGAGCGCGTGAAGTTCGCTTCGGACGACGCATACCACTATTACGGGAGCCCGATCTGGTACTTGCGCATCGGCCACGCGATGGGCGAGGCCATGCTGGAGCTGATGACCAGGGGGGGCCAACCGGGTAGAGTACCGCATCCTGCTGAAAGGAGCTGGCCATGAGGCTGACAGGCGGACTGGCGTGGGCTGTAATCCTGACGTCCCGCGCAGTTGGGGCAGAAGTGCCCGATGAGGACGCGCTGGCCAAGGAGGTGGCGGCGCGCGGCTGGCTCATTTTCGCGGCTCATCCCGCAGAGATTGACGGCAGGAAGCTGATCGCGAACCAGGGGGCGCGGGGGCAGACGGACCTCTATCTCTCACGTCCCGACGGCTCGGGGCTGCGCAACATCACGAACACCGCGGACCTCTCGGAGTACGGCGCCCGCTTCTCGCACGACGGCAAGCGGCTCCTCTACTATCGCCTGACGAGCAAGAAGGGGATCAGCCACGACCTGTGGGGCTGCTTCGGCGAACTGGTCATCGCCAATGCCGACGGCTCGAATCCCGTGGCGGTGGGGAAGGATGGGGAGCTTCCCTTCGCCTCCTGGGGGCCGGACGACACGCAGATCGCCTGCCTCCACAAGAACCAGGGGAAGATCAGGCTCTACGACCTGGCGACCAAGCGCGTCGTCAAGGAGATGCCCAACCAGGGAATCTACCAGCAGCTCTCCTGGTCGCCCGACGGCAAGCGGCTCTGCGGCACTGCCAACGTCGCGGGGCAGCAGTGGAACATCGTGAGCATTGAGATCGAGACTCAGAAGCTCACCCTCCTCACGCGGGCGCTCAACTGCACGCCCGACTGGCTCCAGAACGACCCCAACCGCGTGATCTACTCGAACAGGACGCCGGGCATGACCCCGCGGCTTGGCCCGAACGTGAACAACTACGGCTTCACCATCCTGATGCAGGCGACGGCCGACGGCAAGGGCCGCACGCTGGTCTACGGGGCGTTGGGGAAGCACGTATACTTCGGTTGCACGTCCCCCGACGGCAAGTACGCGGTCTTCGCGGACGACCCGGCCGACGGGCTGATCGTGGGCGAGATGCGCCTGGTGCGGATGGCCGACACCCCCATCGTCGCGCCCAAGCCGCCCTTCCCAGAGCTCAAGGAGCGGTACCCGAACGCCAAGGAGGGGCCTGTGCTCGACCTGAAGCTGCCCAACGGCACGCCGTTGCGCGGCTTCGAGCCTCATTGGACCTATGCGGAGACCGGTGGCAAGTAGTGGCTGTGAGCACCTCATCGAACGCCCCTGCGCTGCATCGAGGGCCTGGGCCTCTGCGGGCCTTCGCAGTCATCGGCCTGCTTGTCCTCGGCACCTGGCTTCTGACGAGCCGGGTGGACACTGGGGAGGACCCGCGCGTGGGGACCCTTGGCCGCATCGAGGTGACGGCGCGGCTTCTGGGAAGGCCCGAGCCTTTCCCCGACCTCGGCGCCTACCGCTACACCTACGTGCTCGAGTATGAGGTCCTGAGGGTGCACCGGCAGGACCCCGAGGGCAAGTATCGGCTGGCCTTGGGCGACAGGATCTTCGTCGGCCACTACAAGCCCTGGTTGCCCCGCGAGCAGATCAGGGACGCCAATTGGGGCGATTCGCCTCTGGGCGGCAGACTCACGTGCTTCATGACTGGCGAGGCGCACCGCATGGCGCTCGACTACGAGCTTGAGCAGCTCGCGCCCAGCGGGGCGTTGGACTATTGCTTTCCACCCAAGGTGAATCGCTTCTTCGCCCTCTGGACGAACCCAACTGACCTCTGACCCGCGCGATTGGCCCGACGCATGGTCTTTTCGTCCCACGTTTTCGTCTTCTACTTCCTCCCGGTCCTCCTGCTGGTCTACTACAACCTGCCGTACCGCGCGCGGAACGCCTTCCTGACGCTGATGAGCTACGGCTTCTACGCCTGGTGGAAGCCCTGGTTCGCTTCGCTGATGCTGGCGACGACACTGGTGAACTACCTGTGTGGTCAGGCCATCGGGGCGCCGGGCGCGAGCCGGGCGCGCCGCGTACCTGCCCTGGTCATCGCCTGCTCCGCAAGCCTGGGGCTACTCGGCTTTTTCAAATACTACACCTTCTCGGTGGAGAGCCTGAACTCGCTCTTGGCCCTTTTCGGGAGCGGGGCGCTGCCGGTCCTCCGCGTCACGCTCCCCATCGGGATTTCGTTCTTCACCTTCCACGGGCTGACCTACACGATTGATCTCTACCGCGGCGACGCCCGCCCCGTCCGCTCATTCGCCGACTTTGCTTGCTTCATCTCGATGTTCCCGCAACTGGTCGCCGGGCCAATCCTCCGCTATCACACGGTGGCCGACCAGTTGGCCTGTCGCGAGCACACGGTCAGCCGCTTCGCCTCCGGCGTGGCGCTCTTCATCCTCGGTTTCGCCAAGAAGGTGCTGCTGGCCAATCCGATGGGGGAAGTGGCGGATGCAGTCTTCGGCGCGGCGGCGCCTGTGGCTCTCGATGCCTGGGCGGGCGTGCTGGCTTACGCCTTCCAGATCTACTTCGACTTCTGCGGCTACTCGGACATGGCGGTGGGCCTTGGGCGAATGGTGGGCTTCGAGTTCATGAAGAACTTCGACGCCCCCTACCGCGCGGAGAACATCACGGACCTCTGGCGGCGCTGGCACATCTCGCTCTCAACGTTCCTCCGCGATTACCTCTACATCCCCCTCGGCGGGAACCGCAAGGGGGCAAGGCGAACCTATGTGAACCTGGCGATTGTCATGCTCCTCGGCGGACTATGGCACGGGGCGCAATGGACGTTCGTGGCCTGGGGCGCCTATCACGGCGCCCTGCTGGCCTACGAGCGTTGGCGGGGCAAGACCAGCGTCTACCACAAGCTGCCTCGGCCCTGCCGAATCGCCATCACCTTCGTCCTGATGCTGTTCTCCTGGGTGCTCTTCCGCTCCGAGAGCATCTCTGCGGCTGGGCGCTACTTCGCCGCCATGTTCGGCCTGGGAGCCGCAGGCGGCAGCGGCCTCCTTGTTGGCGCCGAGCTTTACACCCCGAAGCACGTGCTCCTGATGGGCCTTTGCGCGGCACTGGTCTTCCAGCCCGTCCAGGCGTTCGACTGGGTTCAGAAACCGATGTCGCTTCGCCGCGTCGCGCTGCTTCTCCCGCTGTTCGCGCTGTGCCTGGCCGCGATGGTCACGCAGGCGTTCAACCCGTTCCTCTACTTCCAGTTCTAGGGCCAGGCGATGACAGGTTCCCGCAAGAGCGAAATCCTCCTGACCCTGGGCTTCCTGGGCATCATCTCGTGCGTGCCGCTCGCGCAGATCGCCCTGGAGCTTCGCCGGGGCGAGCGGGTGCAGTACACCGACCTCTTCCGCTACGCCCCCACCGTGCGGAACCTGCGGCAGTACGAGCGGACGCTCGAGGACAAGAGCTGGTTTCAGCGGGCTGTCCGCCCTGAGATGCAGCGGCTTCTGCTCCTCAGTCTCGGCGACGCGGGAGCAAAGGGCCTGCTTGGCCGGGGTGGCTGGCTCTTCTACCGCCCCGGCGTGCGATACCTAGTCGAGAAGAGCCGAGCCGAAGACGTGGCCCAAGCCGTCGTCCGCTTCCGCGACCAGCTCAAGGAGCGCGGCATCGAGCTACTCCTCATGCCCGTCCCGGACAAGGCCAGCGTTTACCCCGACAGGCTGACGAGTCGGATGGCCGGCAGGTTCCACCACTATCGTTCGCCCACCGAGGACCTGACGGATGCCCTAACGTGGAAGGGCGTCGAATCGGTGAACCTCTTCCGCCTCTTCCGCGAGGAGCGGCGAGAGGGGAGCAATTCAACCGACCTGTATCTGGCCCACGACACCCACTGGACGCCCGCCGGCGCCCGCCTGGCCGCCGAGGCTGTGGCGCGGAAGCTCCGCGACCTCGGCTGGGCGCCCACCCGCCGCCGCGACTACGCGACGCAGCCTATCCACGTGGAGCGTCGCGGTGACATCCTGGAGATGATGCAGGTGCCGCGCATCCCCAAGAGCTTCCCCGCCCAGGTCGTCGAGTGCGAGCAGGTCCTCGACAAGTCGGCGGGGCTTCTCGTCTCCACCATCAGCGGCCGCGAGGGCACCTACATGAACCAGCACCTCGTGGACACCCCGCTCCAGGCCACCGTGCTCCTCCTTGGAGATAGTTTCAGCCGTATCTACCAAACCCCCGAGCCTCAATCGCTGGGCGAGACGCTTGGGCTAGCCGGCGCCAAGGACGACGAGTGGAACCGAGAGAACCTGAAGAGGACCCGCCGCCTCCTCCCCGGCTCAGCGGGCCTGCCATCTCTTCTGGCGCGGGCGTTGGCGGCGCCGGTAGACTACATTGTCAGCGACGGCGGCGCGGCCACCGACGTGCGTCAGGCCCTCAGCACCAACGCGGAGATTCTGGAGTTCAAACGGGTCGTGGTCTGGGAGTTCACCGAGCGCGACATTGGCCTGGGTCCAGAGGGCTGGCGCGACGTCCCATTGCCGCCTCGGCTCAGTCCCTGAAGCTCTTACACGCGAATGGGGGACATCTATGGTTCGTTGTGCCCGCGTGACGGCCTGGGCAGTGCTGATGCTGCTGGCCCGCATCGGACATGCCGCCGAGGATCCTGAGGCCGGGAAGCTCACCCAGGAGGTGGGCAAGAAGGGCTGGCTCGTCTTCTCCGCGAGGACGGAGAAGGGCGACTTCGACCTGTTCCTCGCACGGCCCGACGGCTCGGGCCTGAGGAACATCACGAACAGCCCACTCCACGACGACTACGGCGGCCGCTTCTCCCCCGACGGCAAGAGACTCCTCTTCCGCTGCCTGAAGAAGGGCACCCACGTCAACCACGTTGATTGGGGCCATCTGGGAACCCTCGTCATCGCCAACGCTGACGGCTCGAACCCCGAGGAGCAAGGCGCGGAGAACGAATACCCCTGGGCAAGCTGGGGCCCCGATGGCTCCCGGATCGCCTGCCTCTACCGGCGGGAGAGCAAGATTCGGGTCTTCGATCTCGAGTCCAAGAGACTGTTGAGAGAGCTCCCGAACCACGAGATTTTCCGCCAGATGCAGTGGTCACCGAATGGCGAACGCTTCTGTGGCACGGCGAACGTCGCGGGAGGGCAGTGGAACATCGGGGCGCTCGTGAGCGAGACCGGGGAGTTCGCCCAGGTCTCGCGCGGCCTGAGCTGCACGCCCGACTGGTTCCAGGATGACCCGATGCGCATCCTCTACTCCAAGGGCGATGACCAGGACAATGACCAGGGGTGGACAGCGTTGATGCAGGGGCGTGCCGATGGCTCGAGCCGCAGCCTCATCTACGCCGAGCGCCAACGGCACATCTACTTCGGCTGCACCTCCCCCGATGATCGCTACGTCATCTTCTCCCGTCGCCCGCGGAATGAGGGCCCCATTGAGGGGCCGATGGCCATCATGCGGCTGGCCGATACGCCCATCATCGCGCCGGAGCCCTACCCTCTGATGGAGGCAAAGTTCCCCAACGCCAAGCGAGGCCCCACCTACTTCCTCGACAAGCTCCCCGATGGCTTCGAGCCGCACTGGACCTTCGCCGACGTGGCAGGCCAGCCGACCCATTGAGCAGCGCTCCGAAAAGGACTGCCTCCAGGCGGAATGTCCTTATCTTTACGCCATTCGGGCCATGCACCTGGTTCGCCGACAACGATAAGAACCACTAACTCACCACGGGCGGCCCTCGTCAAACTCGTGGGCCACCGGGTTGCGCAGTATCTTGCGAGCCCTGAGTCGAATCTCTTGCGCAACGCCGACGGCCTTGGGATTGCAGGTCGCCTCGATGCCGGCCAGGTACCGCAACATGTTGGCCGTCTTGTGACAACCGTTCACGATGCTGTCCTGATGGCCGCCGGCGTCTCGGATGGCCGCGTTGATGCGCTCACGGGCCTTTTTCGCGGCTTCGTCTTGGGAACCGAGGGTGGCGCGGAATTCGTCAACCAACTTGGCCACGCGGTCCGGGACGTCCTTCTCGATTCTTGAGGGCAAGCCGCTGGTGATCCTCTCCATATCGGGGAGAAACGTCTCCAACTCGGGGTGGGCAGTCTTCTGCTGCTTGAGGTAGTCGAGCATCTCCTTCCTGAACGCGATATACTCCTCGACCCTTCCACGGTAGTGCTTGACGAAGATCATCATGTCGTTGAAGACCTTGTCGATCTCCGCCCTGTGCTTCGACTCGTCGTAGTTCTCCATGATCTTCTTGAGCAACGCGGTGCCCGCGCAGGTGTAGATGCCCGGCGTAGACAATCGCTGCCCTTTGGTGTCCAGGATGTATTCGCACGGGCCTACTCCCAAGGTCTCGCGCACCAGATCGGTGACCGTGAACGCGGTGAGCGGCGTGCCCCGGCCTCGATCCAAGGGATACGTGACGACCGCATACTCTTCGCTCTTGGGCCTGATGAAACCGTTGCCCTTCTCATCAATCCAACAGGAGCCAATCGCCGCCGGCAGCTCCTCTCCGCTGGACTTCCGAAACGCCTGCGCCGCTTCGAACCTGCGGGCGCGATCCTCGGCCCGCTCTCCGTCGCTCAACCACCGATACTTCGGCTTGATGAATTTCCATTCGACGTCTTTGGGGCTCTTCATGCTTCCTGCGCCCTTGACGGGATAGGGCGCCACCATCTCGCTGCTCCTCGCCATCCCTTTCTTCGGCACGAAATCCACCCGCCATTGCGCGGGATACGGCATAGTCCAGCCGAGCGCCCGCGCGTCCGCCGGGGCCTGCACCCAGATGGGCACCTCGGGTTCAGCCAATCCGTCTACGAGGTTGGCACAGCAGGCGCCGGGGCAGTCCATCACCGCCACGCACACCTTCCCCTCCGCCGCGCAGGGAACTTCCACACCGGTCAATAGGCGCTCGCTGTCGTGGCCCGACAAGGTCACCGTGATGTCCCGTTGCTCTTTGTCCCAGACACACATCACAATCGCTTCAGTCCTGCCGAGCATCTGGAGGAACATGTTCTCGGTGGGTATCTCAGCCTGGTCGAGCGGGAGCTTCGCCGCATCAATCACGATATCATCCGCGAAGAAATCCGGGATGACTCCAAAGCGGGAAGGCGCCTCGATCCGAACCTTGTTTGCACCCTCACTCGGTTTTGCCTCAACATATATCTGACCGCGCTTCAGCCCACAGCACAAGCTGAGAGGTTCACCGCCCTTGCCTTCGAACACGCCTTCAACGGACACCGCACTCGGGCTGTTCGCCAATATCTTGACGGACAGTAACCGTACCGCGTTCCCAGCCTTCGCCGACGCAAGCAGGGCGCGGCGTTGCCACCCCTTAGCGGAATGGGAATAGAGCTCGGCCCCGGCCGTACTCTTGCGCAGAACAACCGCGATTCGGTCGTTCAAGAAAACCATATCCCCTTTGAGCTGGCGGGGAGCCGTGTCCTTCTCCAACTTAACCCAGCCCGTCTTGCTGACAAGTGCGGCGCTGGGCAACTGGCCCGTCAAAGCCGCGCCGGTGTCAAACAGCAATACGTCACCCATGTCGGACGCCAACTCCCGGTCCTGCCCTTGCGCCGTTGTTAGCCCGGCCGCCAGTGCCACAAGCGTTACCAGGCTCAATCTGATCCGATACAGCCTGTTCATTCCTGCACGCTCCTTTCCCTCCAACACCATTTATCTCGCGAACACAAGTTCCGCCATTTCCTCAAGGCAGCACCTGTGCCGAGATGTGGCGTGCGGGCCGCGCGATGAGGCCGAGAGATGAGCCCCTCGACGGTAGTCCTCCACGTCACGTTCGTGGCCGATACGTAGCGCTCGGGCGGCGTCTGCTCGCGGAACGAATCGAGACATTCGGCCCCCTTGCCGCTCGCCTCCCCGCCGAACTGTAGGCAGCCGATGTACGCGTGCCAGTCCCCGTCTTCCTGGTACATCCGGAACTTCAGGTAGTTGTAGTCGGCCTGGATCGCCTGGGCCTCCTGACGGACGATGCCGTACCGCGCTGCCGTCAGGAGGGACGCGCCTCGCCAGGAAACGCTCCAGGTCGCATCGCGGGCGTTTGTTCGAAGCTCGAGCTCGTTCCGAAGCACGGAGACTCCTCCGCCGCATGTTGCCACGGCAATCGAAAGGGCCGCGATGGCGGCGAGTTTCGTCAATAAGCTATTCCTGAATGGGCAGCTTGATACCTTATAGGTGATTCTGCCACAGAGCAAGCGAACGTTTCAAGTGCCCCCGGCCCGCGCTTGTCTCGATGTCGGCCCCGTTGTATACGTCGGCGCAACGACGGCGAGCGGGCGCTCCGCTGCACCGTGTCGCTCACGAACACGGCCGCCGAAGGCGAAGTCACCGGCTACTGGAGCCAGAACAACTTCTGGTTCGGAGGCAAGGAGGGCATGACCTGGGCTCGGCCCATGACCCGCGGCGTGGACTTCACGGGCCAGGACGCCCAGGGCAAGCAGTGGTTCACCTACGCCTGGTACTACATTGACGACGCGAGGGGTGGCTGGAACGGCGCCTTCCACCGCGGGCGTCCCCAGGGCATGGTATGCCTCTTTGACTACGATGACCTCTGGCGCATCTACGACAACCTCGAGGCCGTGACGACCGAGTGGATGTACGACAAGGAAATCCGAAGCACGAAATCCGAAACAAACCCGAAATCCAAACTGCCAATGACCCAAACAAGAGCGACATGCTGCGCCAGCCTCGCCTTCCAGCGGCCCCTGAAACAAGAGCGGTTCCTCAAGCCCGACGCCATCGTCTACAAGCCGAACCCTGAGCCGCGGGTGCTCTTCCTGCACGGGCTGTGGTGGGAACAATTCCGCACCGACGCCGCCATCCGCGCTGCCTTCCCCAAGGCCGAGGTCTGCGATGGCTGGCTCGAGGAATCGCTTGTCGGCTTGGCGCTCTCCTACTTCCCCGGCGACTACCCCAGCCTGCTCGGCTACGACCTCATCGTCCTGGCGAACCTTCCGGCCGCCCCCCTCGACATCGTGGGGCAGGAGATGTTCAAGGACTATGCGGAGGCCGGGGGCAACCTGCTCCTCCTTGGGGGTGACCAGGCATTCGGACAGGCACGCTTCACCAACGAGGGGCTGATCAAGCTCCTCCCCGTGGAGCTCGGCGGCCCCTACAACTGGCGGAAGTTGGCGGGCAGCCGCGCTCTCAAGGTCAGCCGATGTGCCCGCCACGCAGGGCGTCGCCTTCGGCGCGAAGGACTCGGTCTCCTACAGCCACCTGTGCAAGCCGAAGCCGGGCGCCACGGCCGCCGTGACCGCGGGCGACCGCGCGATCCTGGTGCTGGGCGCGACACTGAAGGGCGGCCGTGTCGCGTGTGTTCTCGCCACGCCCTTCGGCAAAGCCGAGGCGGGCGAGACCGCGTTCTGGGACACCCCGGCCTGGGCAACCCTCATGCAGAACACCGTCCGCTGGCTGGTCAGACACTGACCTGCATCTGGCCCCGGGTTCACACCGGACACATCGCCGTAGGTCCACGAAGCCTACGGTTGGGGGTTCGAGTCCCTCCGGGCGCGCCATACAAGCAACCCAAGACCCTACAGCCACTTGCGACTGTAGGGTCTTGGTGTTTCTGGTGTTAGCCGCTTCAGGGTTCTTTGTGGGTAGCCCCCAGGGGTTGTGGTGACGGGGTTCACGTCGCTGGGACCGGATAGAGGTTGAGGCCGCCGCAGTGGAAGTAGATGGCCGTCTGGTAGTGCTCGCGGTTG
>Ga0194125_10013672_pt1 | contig 10512 bp, 6 predicted proteins | sample TA2KigC250mmetaG_FD_148626 | JGI IMG/M metagenome (GOLD analysis project Ga0194125, IMG submission 148626) | Freshwater microbial communities from Lake Tanganyika, Tanzania - TA2015034 Kigoma Deep Cast 250m | ecosystem: Environmental > Aquatic > Freshwater > Lake | place: Tanzania: Lake... | reverse complement strand
GCACAACGCCGCCAACAGCGTGGCCACGCCCTCCACGCCGATGACCACTCGCGTATCGTACTCGTCACCCGCAGCCGCGGCGCTCTCCGTGCAGTCGATGCCTCCGACCACTGTCGCCAACGCGAAGGGTATGACGATGGGCAGGTAGTGCAGGGCCTCCGGCATTGCGGCAAGCCAAGGGAACTTCAGCGCATCGAGCCACCCATGCGGCATCCATGCGCCCGCCAAATCGAACGGGACCTGTTCGTGCTCAAGCAGGTTGAGGGCCGCCATGAGATAGTAGATGACGCCCGCCACCAGCAGCGCGCCCAGAGCGCCGGGGATGCGCCACGGCAGTCGTACGCGGGCGATGAGCGTGGTGAGAATGATTGCCAGGGAGACCATGCCAACCAGCGGGTAGCGCAAGACGTCCAAGAGCGGGATGAAGCTGATCAGCACCAGGGCTATCCCGGTCAGCGAACCCAGCAGACCCGCCCTCGGCACGAATCGCCGCACGGCCCCAGCGGCAAACGCACACGCGATCTTGAACACGCCCGACAAGATGATCGAACAGATGCCGATGTGCCACGTGTAAACGGCCGCCTGCTGCACCTCGTAGCCAAGCGTCCGTTGCGCGTGGACGAACGACGGGCCCAGCACAAACAGGACCATGCCGATCGTACTCGGCGTATCCAGCCCTAAAGGCATGGCCGTCACATCGGTACGGCCGGTGCGCCGGGCCAGCCGCAGGGCCAGCAGAAAGAACATGAGGTCCCCGATCAGGACCCCGACGGCGGTGCCCGGCACCATGTATTGCAGGGCAAACGTTGTAGGAAAGTGAAATACGGCAGCCAGCAGTCCGACTGTCAAGAGCAAATCCGCGATATTGTCTAACATCAAGCCAAAAAAGGCGTTAACGTCGCCCGCGGCTGCCCATTCTATGCGCTTCTTTGACACGTCAGGTCCAGCGGCATGGATTTTGCATCTCACAGCGACTGTGAGTTTAGGCCGGGTCGCAACGGCTGTCAAATCCGGAATGTGCTCCATTTCGTCAAAATCTTACCTGGCAAAACCTTCGCAAAAAACGGTCGTCCATGTTACGATGGGGCGATGTGTGCCAGAAGTGGCGTGCGGCATGGTCCCCGGATGATCGGCCCAGCGAGTCCGCATCCGATCGAACTTTTCTTTCTCAGTTGCGTAGAACATGACGGACATCCCAACGGATTGTGTGCTTGAGTCGGCCTTGAGCGACGAGCAGTTGTTGTTGGAGTATCGTCGCGGGGAGAACCGCGAGTTGTTCGCGGAGCTCGTTCACCGGTATGAGCGAGAGCTCTACAATTACCTGCGCCGGTACCTGGGCGACAATGGCATGGCGGAAGACGCGTTCCAGGCGACGTTTCTCCAGGTGCATCTCAAGCGTGACCAGTTCGAACAAGGGCGGCGGTTCCGGCCCTGGCTGTACACGATTGCCACGAACCAGGCCATCGACGCCCAGCGGCGGAACCGGCGGCATCGCATGATCAGCCTCGATCGTGCCGCCAACGGCCTCCACGGCGAAGACGTGGGCAAGTTGTCGGATCTGCTCGTCAGCAGCGACGGCGATCCGGTGGATCACGTCAGCACGTTTGAACGCGGCGAGTGGGTTCGAGAAGCGCTGAACGAGTTGTCGGATCAGATGCGGAGCGTCGTGGAACTGGTGTACTACGAGGGGATGAAGTATCGCGAGGCGGCGGATGTTCTGAACATACCGGTGGGCACGGTGAAGAGCCGACTGCATTCGGCGATTGCGAAACTCAACGAGTTCTGGACCAACACCCACGTACATCCAAGGTGATCCCGGCACGATGCGCGAAGATCTGCTAGGTTACTTGCTCGGCGCGCTGGACGCCGACGAGCAACGCCGGATCGAAACCGAATTGGCTCGAAGCGCCGAGCTTCGCAGCGAGCTGCGAAGGCTGCGCGAGTCCCTCGAACCACTGGATTCGCTGGCTGAGCCGTTCGAGCCGCCGGCAGGGTTGGCGGAACGCGTGTGCGCGTCCGTGAGTCGCTGGACGGAGGATTCCGACCTGCGGGACGATCGGCCCGTTCCGTCGTCGGTCATTGCGGCCCGTTCGCGAGCTGCAAGCGGCCGGGCTCCTGGCGACCTGGCCTATCGCAGCACCTCCCTTTCCGATGCCGTGGTCTTGGCCTTGGTCGGCTTAGCCGCGTTCACGCTCTTCCTGCCCGCGCTGGCCAACAGCCGCTATGCGGCTCGAATCACCGCTTGCCAGAACAATCTGCGATTGCTGGGCATGCACTTGATCGACTACAGCTGCCGGCGGTCGGACGGGCAGTTCCCCTTCGTGCCCATCGCGGGCAACCGGTCGTTTGCGGGGATCTACGCACCGGTGTTGGTCGAGAATGAGTTGATTCCCGCCGATGGTTCGCTGCCGGCCTGCCCCGGTTCGGACATCGCCGGCCAGTCCGACCGTCGCCGGATTCCCACGCTGGGCGAGATCGACTCCGCCGACGGTTTGTGGCTGACGCGACTCCAGGAACAGGCCGGGGGCAGCTACGCTTACAGTATCGGCTTTGTCGAAAACGGATGCTTCCAGGCCGTGCACAATCGCGGCCGCTCGCAATTCGCCCTGCTGGCCGACGCGCCGAGCATGGACGTTCCGGGACAAATGGGCGCCAATCACGGCATGCGCGGGATGAACGTCTGCTACGAAGACGGACACGTCGTCTTCGTCACCAACCCCCATGTCCAGGGCGCGGATGACCCGCTGCGGAATCGCCTCGGGTTTGCCGAAGTCGGTGTTGCCCCGGACGACTCCGTCGTGCTCTCCAGCGGCATGCGGCCCATTCCCCCCAATCGTTTCGTGCCCCTCATCAGACTCCGCTCGCAGTAGCACGAATCGCCAAGCTTCCAGCTTCTCGCACCGGACTCCGCCAGAATTTCGCCGCTGCGCATCGCTCTCCAAACGTGACGCCGCCAGCTTGGGCTGAGGAAAAGGGTACCGAACGAGGTCGGCGCTGCGATGCGGCCGTCGCGCGTGGAAGCTCGTTCGCCGCTTCGCCCCCTCACCCTCTCCCCCATCACGTGGCGCGATCAGACGGTGACGCGCGGGGAGGCGATAACGGCGCAACACGTGACGGGGGAGAGGGGACTTAATTCTCCCGCCGTTTTCATCAGCCCAGGGTACGACCCTAACGCGCGCTCTCCTGGGAAAGGTTCAGGCTGCCCGCCTCCAGGTAGGCGGAGACGTGTCGACCGGGCTGGAGTCCGGAGTCGCCGTTCGGCACCTCCACCTCGGCCAGATACTGGCCCGTCCGAGGATCCGTCTGGGCACTGATGCTGGCCACGGTCCCCGAGTACCACCGGGCGGCCGGATCATCCTGGCGGACGCGGACCGTGGCACCGACGGTGATCTCGTCGCACTGCCGGGCGGGAATCCACAACATCGCCCGGACGCGATCGGTCTGCATGATGCGGAACAACGGGCTCCCCGCCTGCACGACTTCACGAGCCTCGGGCTCGCACAGGGAAATGACTCCCTCGACCGGAGCCTTGATCGACGCGTGCTGGGCCAAGGCCTCTTCGGCAGTCCGCCAGGCGACTCGCGTGGCGGCGATGCCTTCGCCGAGGTCTCGCCGGAGCGATCTCAGTCGCGCGAGTTCCATCCGCAAGCGAGCCTGGTCCCGGCGGGCTGTAGCGAGGCGGTCCTCGATCCGACGCTCGACACTCTCCAGCACTGGCGCCCGCATGATGTCCCGCGCCGCGGCCGTGCGGCCACGTCCGCGATCCGCCGACCCGGGCGGATCGAGGCTCTCCAGAACCGCCTCGCCCTGCCGAATTCGTTCCGAGAACGTGTTGCGCGCCCGTTCCAGTTGATCGATGGCGGACTCGCACCGCCGCAGTTCCGCCGTCAAGCGTTCCCATCGCGCGAAGGCCATCGCTCGATCCTGCCGGTAGGATGAGACATCGAGCCGGGCGAGCACATCGCCGGCCTTCACGGAATCGCCGACGGCCACGCGGAGATCGTGGAGCCGCGCGCTGGTTGGGGCTCTCACGGTGATCTCGCGGCCCGCGAGCACGACGCCGCGAAACGCGAGGGCGCCGGACGCGTCGCCCGGCGCTGCAGGGGCCTCCGCGGAGGCGGCCTCACGGGCGGGCGCGAGGGCTTGGCAGAGAAACAGGCACGCGGCCAGGATGCGAAGCGTCGGCCGCACTCTCACTCGCGGGACGCCCGGCGGCAATCCGGAGACATGTGCCGCTCCGCGAGACGCACCGGAATGGGCGACGGCGGCGCGGCGGCCGCGTGATGCGTGCCGTGTGGGGAACCGTCGGTGAGCGGACCGAGCTTTCCGGAGCCTCATGGCTGCCTTCCTCGTATGTCACTCTCAGCGCGGCCCGCGGCCGCGACAAGGCCTGGACGGGCACAGCCGCCCGTCGCAAATCACCGGACGGGCGAGCACGTCCGTGCCGCGATCCACGAGCGGCATACCGACGCGCTCGAACGCGTCCGCGGAACGATGCCTCAGGTCGCTGCTTCCCCTTCCGGCTCTTTCTCTCCGTTCGTCGCCTGCGGTTGTTCCTGACGATTCGCGACTTCGACGCGCGCGCCGTCCTCGAGCATCAGGTGTCCGGCAACGGCTACTTCGTCGTTCGCCCGCAGCACGCTCTCCTCGGCCACGCCGGGCAGCACGCGCACCATGTCTGGCCTGCCGACAATCGCGGCGAAATGCGGCTCCACCTGGCGAGCCACAAAACACGCGGGCGCCGACTCGATCCGGAAGCAGACAAGCGCGTCGCCTCGTCGAGTCAGCGCGCGGCGGGGCAACAGCAGAACGTTCTGACCGCCCTCGCACCGGAACAGTACGTTCACGCGTAAGCCGGCACGCAGCTGGCCGTCACCGTTGGGGACCTCGAGCTCGACGGAGAACCGCTTCGTGATCGGGTCGGCCACCGGGATGGCACGGAGCATTTTCGCCGGGCGCGGCGCGGTCTCGCGCGCCACAACGACCTCGCACGATACCTCGCCGTTGAGAGCGGCCATTTCGCCGGCCGTGACGGCCACGACAACCTTCATCGGATCGGTCACGATGACCTGGGCCACCGGGTGCCCGCTGGCCGCGTACTCGCCCGTGTCGACGAGGATCTGCGAGACGATGCCGTGGACGGGCGATCGGACGACGCGCGCCTCGTAGGCCTGTTCCGCCTCCGCGCACTGCGCATTGGCCAGATCCAACGCGGCCCGGGCCGCGTCGCGGCGCAACGCCAGGTCGCGTTTCAAATCGTCCTCGTCCGTTTGCTGCTTCTTCTCGGAGCTCTTGTCGCTGCCGCCGTTGACAGCCTTGTCCGCACGGCTCTTGCCCGTTTCGCTCTTGCCCGCTCCGTTCTTTTCCTTTGGGGTCGTGTCCGAGTCCTCCGCGTCGGCCAGTTGCCTTTCCGCGTCCGCCAGCTGAATTTGGGCGGACTGCTGGCGCGCACGGGCCTCGTCCAACCGGATCTTCACCAACTTGCCGTCCAGTTCGAGGATCGCGTCGTCCTGCTGCACTTTGTCGCCCACGGAGACGTGCCGCGCCACCGCGCGCCCCGTGGCCTCCGCATGGACGCGCACCTGTTGGGACGGCAGTAGCACGCCGCGCCGCGAGAACTCCGTCGTCACGGCCCCCTCGGTCAGCCGCGTCGTGCCGACGACTTCCGTCAGCCGCGCCAAGGCTGACTCGCCCGCGGCACGCCGCGATGGCTGCTCCCGCTGCACCATCGCGAATACCGTCACACCGCCAAGCACGATCATTCCGCACAGGACCGGGACGATCAGGAAATCGATGGCCGAATAGCCACGTCGCATGTCAGCTCTCCTCGTTCACGGCGATCGGAGCGGTCGGGGACGAGTCCGACGCGCGAAGCGAACGCCACAACCACGACGGGATCCGCCCCACGTCCTCGAAGATCATGTAGAAACACGGGACCATTGCCAGCGTCAACAACGTGGCCGCCGACAACCCGTAGCAGAAACAGGCCGCGAACGGGCTCCAGAGCGGACTGTACCCGCGCAGCCCGATCGCCATCGGCAACAACCCGGCCACCGTCGTGATCGTCGTGGCCAGAATCGGCCGAAACCGCACGCGGCAGGCCGCCAGTACCGGCTGCAGCCGATCGGGTCCGCCACGGGGCTCGTCATTGAGGAACGAAATCAAGAGAATCGCGTCGTTGACGGCCACGCCGAACAGACCGACCAGTGCCACGGCCGACACGACACTGAACGCGTAGTCGTGCGCGAGCAGCCCCGCCACGACGCCGATGAGGCTGAACAGCAGCGTCAGCAGGATCAGGAAGGGCTGCATGTAGCTGCGGAACTGCCCGACCAGAACCAGGTAAATCAGGCCGGCAGCCAGAACGCCCGCCAGCTGCAACTGCCCGAAAGTCGCTTGCCGCTGCGCATACCCGCCGCCAAACACGACCTTCAGACCAAGGTGCCGGCTCTCCAACTCCGCCAACTCGTCGCGCAGCTCCCGGTGGACATAACCGACGTCGATGGGACGCCCGCTCGCGTCCACCGGCTTCCCCTGAATCTCCGCGCTGACGACGATCGAGGGCCGGCCGTTGTTGTGGTGCATCGATGCGTAATGCTGCTCGTAATACGGCGCCACCAGCTCCTGCACAAGCGGCGACGCACCGGTCGGCGTGCGGATTTCAATCGCCATCAGGTCGTTCAGATCCTTCCGCCATGCCTGATCAAGCACGACCCGGATGGGAAGCTCCTCCTGGTGGTGCGGATTCCGCAGATTCGCCGCGACGACACCCTCCATCGCCGCCCGCACGCTCATCGCGACATCCGATTCCGTCAGCCCAAACTCCGAACACTCTGGTTCCACCGCGCGCACGCTCAGCTGCAGCGGCCCGTGCCGCAGGCTGTCCCCAATCGCCGTGAGACCGGGTATTCGCGACAAGCGGTTCTTCAACTCGCCCGCCACCGACCGGCACACGGCCACGTCCACGTGCTCCACCCGGATCACCACGCCCTCCGTGGCCTCGAAACCGGTACCCATCGGCGCGACCGTGAAGGACTCCAGCTGGATGTCCTCGTTCTCCTCGGCGTGCTTTCGGATCGCCTCGCGTAATAGGGCGAGCAGTGATCCCGGATCCTTCCTCGCCGTGAAGTCCGGGTTGAACTGAACCCAGATCATTCCCAGATTCGACTGCTGGACCGCGAACTGCTGGTCGGTCAGCTGCATGCCCGCCGACGTGATGAAGTTGTGGATCAGACCCTGCTCGCGCGACAACTGGTCCAACAGTTCGCCCAGACGCGCCGCCGTCCGATCCGTTTCCTCCAGTGACGATTCCGGCGGCGTAACGAAGTTGATCATGGCCATCGGGAATTCGGCCGGAAGCGTCTCGAGCCGAATGCCCCGCTGCGCGGCCACCACCACCGCGACAATCACGACCAGCAGCAGCGCCACCAGGTATCGGAAACGCAGCAGCGAGCCGAGGCACGCGATGTACATGTCGCTCAGTCGCGCACCGACCCAATTCAGCCCGCGGCGGACTTCACGCGCCAGGGGTAGCGAGAACTCCGCGAACCCCCGCTCCGTACGCGTGCCGCTTCCAAAGTGCAGGACGTGGCCGGGCAGCACGATCAGACATTCGAACAGGCTTGCGGCCAGCGCGATCGCCACCACGATCGGCACGGCCGTGAAGAGCGACCCAATGCCTCCCTGTATCAACGCGATCGGCAGGAACGCCACGATCGTCGTCAGCGCCGAGGTCGCGACGGGAAGGATCACCTCGCCCACTCCGCGCACGATCGCCTCGCGCCGCGACAGGTCGCTCTGCATGTGGCGGTGGATGTTCTCCAGCACCACGATCGCGTCGTCGACAATCAGCCCGCTGACCAGCACCAGGCCGAAAACCGATGCGGTGTTGAGCGTGATGCCCAAGGCATGCATGCACGTGAGCGTGCAGAGGAAGCTGAAAGGAATGCCGGCCAAGACCAGGATGCTGCCGCGCCAGTCCATGAACAGGCCCAGCACCAGCAGCACCAGGACGCACCCGGCCAACAGGTTCTGCTGCATGACGTTCAGCGCGTTGCTGATCCAGGGCGTGATGTCAACCGCGACCTCCACGCCGATCCCGCTCGGACTCTTCTCCTTTTTGAACCGCTCCAGGAAGGCCAGCACGCTCTTGCGGGTCGCCAGGATGTTGCTGCCCGCGGTTTTCGTCACCTCCACCACAATGCAGCGGTCACCACGGAACCGCGCGCGGACGAAGTCGCGGGACAGCCCTTCTTCAAACGTCGCCAACTCGCGCAAGTACACGTGCGCGCCCGCCGGGTCCTTCCGGATGACCACGGACTTGAGCTGCTCGAGCGACTCCAGATCCCCCGCGAACCGGATCGCGTACTCTTCCCGCTCGTTGCCGATACTCCCGATCGGGATCGATGGCGCGGACCGCCGCAGCACGGCCGCCACGTCGGCCACGCTCAAACCCGCGTCCTCCAACGCCTCGCGATTCAACAGCACGCGTAGCTCTGGCTCCCCCGCGCCCTGCAGCCGCACGCCCGAAACGCCCGAAATCTCGCTCAACCCGTCCTGCAGATCCCGCGCCGCCCGCCGTAGCACGACCGGACCCCGACCGTCGGTATCCGTCACGCACACACGCAAGAACGGCTCGTCCTCGTCCAACTTGATCCGGCTGACCACCGGCGGCTCGCAACCAGCCGGCAAGTCCTTGATACCCTGCAGGCGCGACCGAAGCGTGGAAATCGCCGCCTCGACGTCCGCGCTGCTGCTCCCGTCCAGGAAACGGAGCACCACCAGCGACAGATTCGCCGTGCTCTCGCTGCGATACCAGTCGACGCCGCGGAGACCGGCAATTTGCTCCTCCACCCTCCGCGTTACAAACCGCTCGACTTCAGCCGTGGCCGCCCCCGGCCAGACCGTTTCCACCCGCGCACGGGCGGCCGCCACACGCGGGTAAACCTCGATCGGCAGATTGAAACACGCGACGACTCCGGCCACGCTGAGAATTAGGAAGCAGGCGTTGGCCAGCTTCGATTGGCGCAGGGCAATACCAGCGATGGACACCAGCGGTTCTCCTTGCCCTCGGCTCTTTACAAGTCGTTGATCTCAAACACGGGCGCATAGCCCTTGATCCGCCCCGCCGCGTAATCCGCCGCCAGCCGCGGGACGTCCTCCCAACGATACACCTCGTCCGCCAGCGGCTCGGGCGGGAGCCAGCCGTGCGCCTCGGCGTACTTCACCGACCGCAAGCCCTCACTCCGCCGACAGCCGTGCACGTGCACGAAGATGTGCCGGTTGACCACAGCCGCCGTGCGATCGTATGCCAGCTTCTTGCCGTGCTTCCAACCCGTCGTCGTGACGATTCCCAACCGTCCCAAAGCGCGGAGCGTCGCGCGAAACACGGGCGTTCCAATGTTGTCCATGAAAATCGACACGAAGTGGCCGTCCGTCGCGCGCTCCACCGCCTCCAGAAACGCCTTCTCGGACTGCAAGTACCGCGAGCGATAGTGCCGGTCGTCCTCGAAACGCTGTTCGTCAAACGCCAGATCGGGAAACTCGCCGCGATCAATCGGCGCGATGCCCAACTGCCGCAACAGCCCGAGCCGATAGTCGCCTGATGCGACCAGACTCGCCGGACAACCGTACAGCTGGGCCAACTGCGCAAATGCCAGGCTCACCGCGCCGCCCCAACCGCTCACCCGCGGAGCCGGATGCTCGCCAAGATCGAACTGAGCCCGCCAGACGTTGTAACTCAGCTTCCAACACTCCCACGCCGTGGCGTACCGGACTGGAAATCCCGCCCAACGCCTGTACGAGTACCGTGTGTTCGCCGGAATCGGCGTGACGTTCAACTCGTGAAATACCGCCTGCTTCGCCAACAACCCCATCATGTTCGGCGCGTCGTACCCGAACACCTTGATCATGTGCCCGTACTCGTCCTCGCTTCCTATCGGCACCAGCAGACACAGATCGCCTTCGCGGCAAGTGGTCACCGCGCTTCCCGCCCTCACGATACGCACTACACCCGCGTTGCCCAACACCGCCTCCTGCTCCCGACGTATGCGGCAGACATCAATCGGCAAACGCTCCAGACAGTGCGTCATGTTGGCCTCCCACGTTCCGTAAATCGGTTCGGCCAACACGTGATGCTCCGTCATCGGCGGCAGCGGATATTCGCCCTTCTCCAACGTGCCCGGCTCGGCAGTCCCCCTCTCGCCACGCCGCAGCACCCACGCCTCCGTCGTCGTCATGATCGTCGTCACTCGCTCGCTCCCCGTTCATAGGGCGGCGCCAAGCAGGCTCCGCCAGCTATCCGCGATCTCCGGCCGTTCCTCGCTTCCTCGACGGCCCACGCCCCGCGCGGCCAGCCGCTTTTCCCGCAGCCGACGCACACGCCCCTCGCCACCATGCGAATCCACCACCGGTCCCAGAAAGAAACCCCGCTCCCTGCCCGGCAGCCGCGCCAAGTTAGTGCCCACACTCGCGCAATCACCGCCAACTTCCGTTCGCTCGCCCCTTCCCGTC
>Ga0194125_10013670_pt1 | contig 10513 bp, 9 predicted proteins | sample TA2KigC250mmetaG_FD_148626 | JGI IMG/M metagenome (GOLD analysis project Ga0194125, IMG submission 148626) | Freshwater microbial communities from Lake Tanganyika, Tanzania - TA2015034 Kigoma Deep Cast 250m | ecosystem: Environmental > Aquatic > Freshwater > Lake | place: Tanzania: Lake... | reverse complement strand
AGTTTCTTTTTTTCTTTAATCAGACTAGACAGGGAACCTAGATGTTCTTCGTCAGTATGAGTAGGGTTAATCCCTGTTAAAACCGCTATTTTCGGCCGAACCAAACTTAAATGAAAATCCATATCGCCGGGATGATCAACCCCATATTCCAAAACAACCTTTTGATGCTGAGGCCCAATCTTTAAAAGGGTTATCGGCAAATTATAATTGGTGTCTAAGTTCAAATCGGTTTGGAGAGTTGGGAATTTTTCCGACAAGACTTCACTGATGGCCCGAACGGTGTTGGTCTTCCCGTAGCTGCCGGTCACCCCAATGACCGTCACCTGGAAATTAAACTTAAGCCAAAGTTTGGCCAAAAGCCGGCGCGATCGATGATAGATTTTTTTAAACATCTAGCTAATCTTTTTAATTTCGGCTCCGATTTCCTTTAATCTTAAGTGTAAATCCTCATAGCCCCTTTGGATATGGCCCTCATCGGACAAAACGCTTTGGCCTTTGGCGATTAAGGCGGCTAAAACCAGCGTCGCTCCTGCTCTGATGTCGGTCACCTTTAATTCCGTTCCCTTGAGCGGTGTCGGTCCGGAAACCAAGGCCCCATGAAAATTACCTGGCTGGTCATCGGCGAGGTTAAAGTTATAAAAACGCTGGGGGTCTTTGACTTGGGGATTAAAGAGTTTGATCTTCGCCCCCATTTTAACCAGATCCTTCACAAAGGCAAAGCGATATTCGTAAATCGTTTCGATAACTTCGCTTTTACCTTGAGCTTGAGTCATCAAAGTCGTCCATAAAGCCTGCCAGTCGGTCATAAAACCAGGGTGGGGTTTGGTAATCATCTTCGTGGCTTTTAAGGGTCGATCATACCAGAAATGAACGCCATACTTATCAACTTCATAATTCCCCTTGGCTTGTTTGACCTTGGCCAAAAAAGCGGTCAAGTGTTCAGCCCGGGCGTTTTCGATAATAATGTCTCCTTTAGTGGCTAAAGCGGCACAGGCATAGGAAACCGCCTCATTACGGTCAGGGATGGCCCGATGAATGGTCCCTTTTAATCTTTTGACGCCTTCGATTTTAATTTTTCTGCCAGGAAGCCTTTTTATTTTGGCTCCCATCTGATTAAGAAATTCAATCAGATCATCAATCTCAATTTCCAAAGCGGCGTTTTCCAAAAGGGTCGTCCCCTTGGCCAATGCAGCGGCCATAATCAAAGTTTCGGTCCCGGTGTGGGTGTTTTTGGCAAACCGATATCTTGCACCGGTTAAACGACGGCATTCCAAGTTGATAAACCCGTCAACTTTTTTAATTTTCGCCCCCATTGCCTTTAAGCCTTCTAAGTGTCTTTCGACTGGCCGGCGACCAACCGGATCACCGCCTGGTAAAGGCAAGGAAGCCTGACCACAGCGGGCCAAAAGCGGGCCGGCAAACATAATCGAAGCTCGGGATTTATAGCCAAAATCCTGGGGTAAACGGCAGTTTTTAATTTTATCCGGATTGACAAAGATCGTCCCTTTACCAGGACTTTTGACTTTGCCTCCCAAAGTTTCAATCACCTCTCTGGTCACCTCAACATCACCAATACGGGAAATATCCAGCAATCTTGATTCGCCCTCGGCCAACAACGAGGCAATCATCAGTTTAAAACTGGAGTTTTTGGCCCCGCCGATGCGGACGGCGCCTTTTAATGGTCTGCCTCCTTTAATTAAATATTTGCTTGCCATTTTCGTTCAGCACGAGAACTTCCGGCTTAAGAACAAGGCCAAATTTTGAGTGGACTTTTTCCCTGGCCAATGTTATTAATTCTAACACATCTTTGGCTTTGGCCTCACCGGTATTGATAATAAAATTGGCGTGCTTTGGGGAAATTTGAGCTCCCCCGATTTGGTGTCCCTTTAAGCCACATTTTTCGATTAAATCTCCGGCTGAGTCTGGTTTGGGATTGATAAAAATCGAGCCAGCAGAAGGCTCTTGGGGTTGAATCTGACGTTTTTCTAAATTATCTTTTATCCTCTTTTTAATTTCTTCCCCATCTCCCCTGTTTAATCTTAACTCGACTTGTAAAATAATCTCGTTCATTTGTTTAAACCTGCTTTGGCGATAACCAAACTGGCATTCCCCATGATTTAACCATTCCAACTGATCATCTTTGGTTATAACTTTGACTCTCTCAACTTTATCGCCAATATTTTGCTGCCAAGCTCCGGCATTGCCGACCACTGCCCCACCGATACTCCCAGGGATACCGGCTAAAAATTCCAAACCCGACAAAGAATTTTTTAAACAAAGTTCAACCAGTTTTTTTAAGGACGTTCCGGATTCAACCAAGAGTTTTCCAGATTCTATCTCCAAACCTTCATTTTCCATTTTCAGGACCAAACCCCTAAAACCTTGATCGCTAAACAAAACATTACTGCCTTTACCTAAAAGAAAAAAAGGAATCTTTTCCCCTTTGGCCCATTGAATCGCCGGCAGGATTTCTTTTTCTTTCCTGATAACCAAAAACCAGTCAGCCGGACCACCGATTTGAAAAGTAGTGTAGGGAGCAAGAATTTGATTTTTTTTAAGATTCTTTATCATTTAACTTCTTTAGGATTTGCCGTGAAAGCTGGTATGATTTCCCAGCTCCAAAAACGATAATCACGTCTCCTTTTTTAACTTTTTGGCTCACTTTCTCGGCTAAGGTTTGAAAATCCGGTTCATAAAAAGCCTTCTCCCCTAAAAGTCCCACCAGTTGCTCGGCCTTAACCAAATGATTGTTTTTCTCCCGGCCTTGGAAAATGGCGGTCACCACCACCTGATCAGCCAAGCTCAAGGCCTGGACAAAATCCGACAGGAAAAGCTTTAGGCGAGAAAATTGATGGGGCTCAAAAACCGCCCAAATCTTTTGACCCGGATATTGCTGGTGAGCGGCCTTTAAAGTTGCGACTATTGCCGTCGGATGAACGGCATAGTCATCATAAACCTTCACTCCCCTCTCCTCACCGACGAGTTCAAAGCGACGGCCAACTCCTTGAAAATCAACCAAAGCTTGTTTCATTTTGACAGGGGCGATACCTAGTTCAAAACCGCAGGCTAAAGCAACTAAGGCATTTTGGACTTGGTGACTGCCTGGGACTTTCAAAACAAATTCTTCTTGGGTCTCATCTTTTTTCAAAAGAAATTTGGTCAAAGAGGGTTTTTGTGCCAAAACCGAACCTTGATATTCAGCACTAAAGGGATAAGGGAAATTTTTCTCCAGAAAAACGCCGATCGTTTTTACTTTTTCTTTTGACAGCCAGTTTCTCATCTTTTTTAGCAAAAGTTGAATTCCCACCGACTCCTCATTGACAATGAAAATCTTCGGCGGCTTAATCTTTTGGATGAATTTGACAAAAGCCTCCAAGAATTGGGGAAAGTCCTTGAAAAACTCAGGGTGGTCCATTTCCAGATTATTGATGATGATCACCGCCGGTGAATAATTTAAAAAATTATAATTGAATTCGTCGGCTTCACAGACAAAAAACTGCGAACGACCAAAGCGGGCGGTGGCGCCCCATTGAGGCACCAGCGCCCCAACTTCCACGGTTGGATCCAAGCCTCCCTTCATCAACAGGAGGCCAATCATGGCCGTTATCGTTGATTTCCCATGGGTTCCGGCCACGGCGATGACCATTTTGTCTTTTTGTAAAAAGCGGCCCTGAAATTCTTGCCAAGTCAACAACAAGCCCCGCCTTTCCGCCTCAACCAGTTCAGTTGATAAAGGCTGCTGGAAAAGCAAAGCCGGCGAGACGGCCACCAAATCAACTCCTTTTAAATGAGACTCATCATGGCCAACTAAAGGCTTGATTTTAAATTTAGATAAACTGGCGGAATAAGCCGTTTCCTTTTCCAAATCACAGCCACTGACTTTAAAACCGGCTTTCTTGGCCAAAATCGCCACGCCAGCTAAAGCGCTCCCGCCAATACCCATAAAATGAACGTGTTTTTTCTCCAAGATATTATTTCCTCCCCTTAATTATTTTTTGGGCGACCTGAAAATCATTCCAAGGATATTCAGTTTTGCCATACATGACCTGCTGATGACCCTTACCACAAATTACCACGATATCATCTTTTTGAGCCAATTTTTTCAGAGCGACTCTCATGGCCTGCCCCCGATTAGGAATTCTAAACAAGGTTTTATCTTCTTTGGCTCCAGCCTTTAAACAACCCTGTGCAATTTGCTCAATAATTTCCTCGACATTCTCGTTTCTCGGGTCATCCTCTGTTAAAACAACCAAATCAGCATACTGTGCCGCCTGCTCGCCCATCAACGGTCGCTTGCTTTTATCCCGACCGCCGGCGCTACCGAAAACCGCGATTAAAAAATGGCCTTTGGGAGTAATGGATTTAAGGGCCTTTAAAGTGTTGCCCAAGGCGTTGGGGGTGTGGGCAAAATCAATAAAAACCCGGAAAGGTTGGCCGGCTTTGACTTCTTCCAAACGGCCTTTAACCCCCTCAAAGGTAGCGATGGCTTTTTTAATTTGTCCTTTGTTTATTCCTAAAGAGCTGGTGACGGCTGCGGCTGCCAGACAATTGTATTGGTTAAACTCACCCAAAAGTTTGGTTTTGAAAGGAAAACTCTGGGGCGTAAAATCAGCTTTGCTTTTAAGCCCGTAGGTTACCAATTTTGCTTTGGTTTTTTGGATTTCCTTTTGGAAAAAAGAGTAGGATTCATCATCTTTATTCAGGACCGCAATTTTAACTCTTTTAAAAAGGCGATTTTTGGCTTGTAAGTAATTTTGATAACTTTGGTGATAATCCAAATGCTCATGGGTAACGTTGGTCACGGCGGCAATTAAAAAATGACAACCCCATAAACGATTCTGAACTAACCCCTGTGAAGTTGCTTCCAAAACGACATCTTTAACCCCTTCTTTGACAAAACGACGTAAAAGCCGTTGTAAAATCCAAGGTTCAGGTGAAGTCACGTGTAATCCAGTATGAATTTCTTTTGTTCCCAGCTTGGTGACTCCGGTGGAAATCAAGCCCGTCTTTCGCCTGGCTGAAGTTAAAATCCAGTGGATTAAATTGCTGGTTGTGGTTTTACCATCAGTCCCGGTAATACCAATGATTCTTAAACGTCGGGCGGGATAACCAAAAAAGACAATGGCCAAAAAAGCCAAGGGAAAATGTTTAAAAACATTGACCACCCAGTTGGGAAAAAACAAACGTAACTTTTCGCCTAAAAAACTCTTTCTGAATTTAGACCAACACATCTTTTTCTTCCCTTTATTATAAGGGATCAGCCTCAAAAAAGCTAAAAATTAGGCTGAATACTAAAATAGGTAAAAATCTCCTGGGCAATATCAAACCACAAAGGCGCGGCTGTCTCAGCCCCCCAAGGTGAAGAACTGGGCTCGCGCAAGGTGACCAACATGATAAACTTCGGCTCATCTGCCGGGGCAAAACCGATAAATGAGGCAATCGTTTTTTCCTCATCATAATGGCCGGCCACCGGAATTTGGGCGGTTCCGGTTTTACCGGCAATCCGATAGCCTTTGGGCTTGGCCCATTTAGCCTCACCGTTATCCACGGCATTGACCATCATTTCCGTCATCATCAAGGCTGTTGAGGACTTCAAAACCTCCTCTCCCACCTGAGGGGAAATCTCATTCACGCCTTCGAAACTGATTACTTTTTTGACTAAAAAGGGGGTAACCAAACGACCACCGTTGGCAATCGTTGAGACAGCCCTTATCATTTGGATGGGGGTTAAGGCAATCCCCTGACCAAAGCAGGTTGTCGCCAAATCAATTATCTTCCATTCTGATAAAGGCCGCAGTTGGGGAGTACTCTCATCCTCCAAATCAATCCCGGTTAACTGACCTAGGCCATACCTTTGTAGATACTCGACCATCTTTTCTACTCCTAGTTTTTCGCCAACAAAAACCATGCCAACATTATCGGAATGTTGGATGACTTCAACCATGGTGGAGTTAGGGAAATATTTCTCGTTCCAGGTTTTAATGGTATAGTCAGAAATCACCCGGGCGCCTTGGCATTGATCACAGCGTGTCTCGGGCTTAACTGCCCCTTCATTTAAAGCCGCGGCCATGACCAAGACTTTAAAGGTTGAACCCGGCTCATAAGAGGAAGCGACCACCGGGTTAGGATAAAGTTTTTTTTCGTAATCAAAGTATTTTTCCGGATCATAGTTTGGCAAGGAAACCATGCCTAAAATGGCGCCGGTTTGTGGCTCCATAACAACCACCGAACCACTTAAAGCCCCGTAGCGCCTAAGGCCTTCTTCAAGCTTTTCACTGATTAAAAACTGGATCGTCCGATCAATGGTTGTCACCAAAGTCCGACCATCACGCTGCTCTTCTTTTTGGACTTCACCGATTAAAATAGGCTTCCCCGAAGCATCCTTTTCCCGCCGGATTAAACCAGGCAGACCTTTTAGCTCTAAATCATAGAAGCCTTCCAAGCCAAAATAGCCTTTATCCACACCATTGACATCAGCCCCCACAAAACCGAGCAAATGAGCCGAGGCGGAACCTTCCGGATAACTTCTTTGCTGTTCTTCTTCAAAGCCTAAGCCGGCTAATTTTAAATTTTCAATCTCGGTTTTTTGTGAACGGGAAAGCTTATGTTTTAAAGGCATCCAAACCAAATCCTGCCGGGAAAGTCTTTCTTTTAAAATCGCTGCCACGCTGGCTGACTCTTCCCCATCAAGAATCGGTGAGAGTAAGGCCGCTAAATCCTCTGGCTTTTGCTTAAGTTCAGGTAAGGAGGCAAAAAGTAAAAAAGCCTCTTTATTTGAGGCTAATGGTGATCCGTCAGAGGCTAAAATTTCGCCTCTTTTGGCCGGAATTTCAAAGGAGACCAAATGTTGGGCTTCGGCAATGGCCGCCAAATTGCCAAAAGAAAGAATCTGCCAATAAAACAAACGGGCTAAAATCAAAATCCCAACTAGAAAAAAGAAGGTTAAAAGAAAGTTAACGCGCCAGTTTGAAACCATCTTACCTCCCTAAAGAAATGTCTTTGTTTTCCAAAGCCACGGGAACTTGAGGGGTCAGATGTAAAACCTGCTGAGCCTTAACCAGGCCTAATTTTTGGGCTTCGCTGGCAATTCTTGATAAAGAACCCATCTGGTTAATTTCCTCAGCAAGGAGTCGGTTCTTTTCCGTCAGAATCTGGGCCTTTTCTTCCAGCTGGCGCATCCTCCCGCCAGCTGTGGCTAGCCAGTGAGAAATGGCTAATTGAGCCAAAGCTAAAACAACAATGACGCCAATCACCAAGAAGACAAATTTTGGTTTTTTTAATTCTTTTTTCTTCATTTTTTCTCTCCCACTCTTAATTTGGCCGAACGCGAGCGAGGATTGGCCTTCATTTCCTCCCAACTCGGCCTTAAGGGTTTCTTGGTTAAGATCTTCAAATCACCTTGGTTTTCTTGATCCTTAAAAAAATCTTTGACCAAGCGGTCTTCGCCAGAATGAAAACTAATGACTGCCAACCGACCGCCAGTTTTCAAAATTTCTAAAGCTCCAGGTAAAGCTTCGCGTAAATTATTCAACTCATCATTGACAGCAATGCGCAGAGCCTGAAAAACCTGGGTGGCCGGATGGATTTTTCCTTTTTTTCTTTTAACTTTTAAAACAACGTCTGCCAATTGTTGGCAAGACAAAATTGGCTTCACCCGACGGGCGCTAACAAGAGCCTCAGCCAGACGTGAAGCCAGCTTTTCTTCACCCAATTTTTCAAAAAGTTTTTTAAGTTCATTTTTACCTAAACCATTAATTAAATCAGCGGCAGTCACTTTTAAATCAGGGTCCATCCTCATGTCCAAGGGATAGGGAGATTTAAAAGAAAAACCCCTTTGGGGTGTTTCCAGCTGATATGAGGAAACCCCCAAATCAAGCAAAACCCCGTCAGCCTGGTCAAAGCCATTCATCTTGGCCACCTTGGCCAGATCTTTAAAATTAGCCCTAACCAGACGCCAGGAAGCCTTTGGTCCTCGGCTTAAAGCTGAGGAAGGGCAGGCTGTAGATAAAGACTCCCTGGCGTGGTTTAAGGCTTCGGGGTCACAATCAAGACCTAAAATTTTTCCACTAAGTTTTAAAAAAGCTTGGGCGTGTCCGCCCCCACCAACCGTCGCGTCAATGTATTTCCCTCCCTTTTTAACTCTCAACGCCTGTAAAACTTCGGGCAGTAAAACCGGTTGATGAAATAATTTCATCTATTTGCTTAGCTTCTGACGATAATCCTCCCACGTCTTGTTATCCCAAATTTCAAAATGATCACCAGCCCCAATGACTGTTAACTGATCCTTAATGCCGGCATAATTCATCATCACTTCAGGGATGATAAAACGACCTTGAGAATCAAGTTCAATAACCATCGCCTCCATACACATTTTCCTTCTCAAATCTCTACCTTGAACATCAGAAAAGAAAGGTTTAGATAGTTCAGGTTTAACAATCTCTTCCCACGCCTTCTCTGCAAAGCCAAAAACACATTCCTCAAAACCAATAGTTAAGACCAAGCGATTCCCCGCTAATTCATTGCGAATTTTTTTGGGTAAAGCAATCCGCCCTTTACCGATAAGATTAGGTTGGTAGGTTCCTAAGAACATATATTTTCTACATTTTTCACCAATTATATACATTTTGATACACTTTAATAGGACTGTCAAGAGGCAATTGTGAAAACAATCACCATTAAAGAAAAATTGATGTTTGAATATTAGAAGAAAGAAAAAGTTAGTTTATTCTGTCACGAAGTAGGCCCCTAAGGTATTAACGTTAGCGGTAAGGCTGTTATTTTCTATTTCCGTTCCGTTTTGCTCCGTTGAATTTTGGCCGTCAAAGAAAAACAGTTTGGCTTGGCTTGTTCCTTCGGGTAAAACCATGGTCAAAGCTGAGCCTTTGGCTGAAGATGAACCGGCGGTGAAAATTCCGTAAGGACCGCTCAAGACTTTTCCTTCAGTTTTTTCTGGCAGGCCAATCGTCCCCATGGTCAAGTAAAAGGTCGTCGTGGAAAATTTGCCTTCGATTTTAAACTTCTCATCCTGAGAGGTTAAAATCTTCTCACCTTGCTGAAGATGAAAATCCGTGGTAAATTTTCTGGTCCCTTCTGAACTGCGGAAACGCAAAGTTAAACTTCCTTTTTGGACATCTTCATCATATTTACAAACATCTTTGGAACAACTGCCTAAAAGCAAATCACGAGAGACTTCATTCTCACCCTCCTCAAGCTCAATTGAGCCAATGACACCCCGGGATAAATCCCCGGCAAAATAAACGAGCTCGTACTCAATGGTTTGGGCGTTTTTAATCCGACTGATCTCCATTCTAAATTCCCTTCCATCGGTCCTTGGAGTTAAGGTCACAAAAGGACGATCTTCTAAGGGTGTCTCTAAAGCCACTTGGTTTTGTGTTTCTTCGGGCTGAGTTGCCTCATTTCTTGCTTTAGACCGTAAAAGAAAAATCCCTCCCACAAACAAAGCCAAAAAGATGAGGATAATGATTAAAATCAAAACATTTTTTTTCATCTCAATAATTCAGTTTGGAAAAATTCCTTTAACTTGTCAACCGCTAATCTTTGCTGTTTCATCGAGTCTCGATCCCTAACGGTCACCGTTTTATCTTTTAAGGTTTCAAAATCCACGGTCACACACCATGGCGTCCCCACTTCATCTTGACGACGGTAGCGTTTACCGATATTACCAATATCATCCCAAGCAACATTAAAACAGATTTTCAAATCTTCATAAATTTCTTTGGCTTTTCCAATCAGCTCTGGCTTATTAGCCAAGAGCGGGAAAACCGCGACTTTAACTGGGGCTAACTTAGGACTAAGACTAAAAACAATCCTTTTTTCTTGGTTATCTTTTTCCTCACGGTAATTTTCCACCAGCAATGCTAAAGCGATTCTTTCCACACCAACTGAAGGTTCAATGACAAAGGGGTAAAACTTTTCTCCTTTTTCATCCTGGAAGCGTAAATCTTTACCAGAAAACTTGGCATGATTTTTTAAATCAAAATCGGTGCGATTGGCAATTCCTTCCAGCTCAGCCCAGCCAAAAGGGAATTGATATTCAATATCGACGGTTCTTTTGGAATAATGAGCCAAAGATTTTTGGGGATGCTCAAAAAAACGAAGGTTCTTTTTGGCAATCCCCAAATCCAGATACCAATTCATCCTTTGCTTTAGCCAGTAATCAAACCATTTCTCGTCCTCGCCAGGAGGGACAAAGTATTCCAGTTCCATCATCTCAAATTCGCGATCACGAAAGATAAAGTTGCCCAAGGTAACTTCGTTGCGAAAACCCTTACCGATTTGGGCAATACCAAAAGGGAGTTTTGGTTGGACCGTGTCCAAAACATTGACAAAATTAATAAAGATTCCCTGGCAGGTCTCTGGCCTTAGATAGGCTTTATTGGCAGATTCTTTGGCTGGACCAATAAAAGTCTCAAACATTAAATTAAATTGTTTTACTTCCGTTAATTTTCCACCACATTCAGGGCAAACTTCTTTTTTTAACTGGTCAGCCCGA
>Ga0194125_10013668_pt1 | contig 10513 bp, 11 predicted proteins | sample TA2KigC250mmetaG_FD_148626 | JGI IMG/M metagenome (GOLD analysis project Ga0194125, IMG submission 148626) | Freshwater microbial communities from Lake Tanganyika, Tanzania - TA2015034 Kigoma Deep Cast 250m | ecosystem: Environmental > Aquatic > Freshwater > Lake | place: Tanzania: Lake... | reverse complement strand
CACTACTTTTGTTCAACCCCATAATGTCCGGGGTTACGATCTCATAGAGACTCGGATTCTCATTCAAGATCGTATCAATTAATGCCAATTCCGGATCCAAGGCCCAGTTCGGATTCTCTAACTTCAACTTCAGATCGTTGAGTATCTTCATCCCCTCCTCCTGCAACTTGATTTTTGCCCTATTCTGGCGTAACCTGTTGTAATAAGTCAAGTTGCAGTTTATAAACAGACTCTAATTATGGCGGTTCTATTAAAAACATGTTTTCCAAAGGCCCATTTTTAGGGCATTCCATATTTTACCAAAAAACTGGGCTCCAGAAATTACCGCCATATTTAATTTTACTAATCACTGGGCAGGTCACTCCAATATCTCGAAGTTGCCCAATACTTTTGTTCATGTATTTGATAATATTATCTCTCAATGTAAAATCATATGCCTTTTTAAAATCTCTGCGAAAGCGGGAATCCAGGGCAGCCTGAAAAATCTGGATTCCGGGTCTCGCTTCGCTTGCCCGGAATGACGATTGAGCACCAGATTTTGACATTTGCAAGAGCCTCTATTGAATATGAATATAATGAAGCCATTTCCCACCTGTCAAGGCCAAAATTTGTTTCTCTTGGGTTTTTAAAAAAATGTTGGTCTTGGTTTTAAACATTTCCTGTGTCAATAAGGATATTCCTCGGGTAGTAAAAAAAATCGGTTCTTCTCCCAAAAGTGTACTGGATTAAATGGTCAAAATATCAATACGTTAGATTTCATCAAAAAGGTCAATGAAGACCAAAGCCATAGCAGATATTCCTCCCCCTTGATGGGGGAGGGTGGGGGTGAATAATGAATCCAGATTCCCCCTCCTCTTTATCCCCTCCCGCCAAGGGAGGGAATAATTACGGTGAAGCCTTTTTTCATTAAACACGCCGTCATTATTTGGCTTATTGAAGCGCTCCCTTTTGGGAGAAGAGCCAAAAATCTTAGTGCCTGGCTTTTTTATCTCTTAAGGCCGCGCCGTAAACCTCGAAGGTTTAACGATAATCACCGAAATTGATCTTTTAAAAGACACCCTCGTATGCTAATATTGCTCAATGCGGGATGGCCTAAACCAAGAGTAAATAGTTCTCATCCGGAAACCCCCTCTCCCCTTGCGGGAGAGGGTTGGGGTGAGGGGCATTAAAATAATTTTAACCCTTTATCATCCCCACCCTCCCCTCCCCCGTCGAAGGGGGAGGGGAAAAGTTTAGTTTCCGGATGGACACTAAATAAAGTGCTACTTTCAGCTAAGCGCTGTAAAAATTTAGGAGAAAAGATGAAGATTACCAGGGAGGAAGTGGAACATGTAGCTCTGCTGGCGCGGCTCAAATTCAGCGAAAAAGAGAAGGAACGTTTTACCCTGCAATTGAACAGTATCCTTCAGTATATGGAAAAACTCGGGGAGCTGGATACGGCCCAGGTGGAGCCTACCTTCCATGCCGTAACGAAAACCAACGTTTTCCGGGAGGATGTTGTTAAACCATCGCTCCCCCGGGATCTTACCCTGAATAACGCTCCGGATGGCCATCGCGGCCTTTTTCAAGTCCCCAAGATTATCGAATAACCGGTCCTGAGGGGTAGGGGTACAGTGTGCCCTGCCCATATCCCTCTCGAGACTTTTAGGGGATTATTAAATTAGCCACAGAGGGCATAGAGATCACAGAGTTTTTAAAACCATGATTAAGAAAAAGTAAAGGATAAGTGTCAAGCGTCTAAAGTGACTCCGCCGCAGGCGGACTAAAGTTGAAAAAAGGAAATTCCTATACAATCAAGGTTCTACGATTAGTTTTTTCTTCAGGTGCTCAAATGGAACTTTACCAGTTATCCGCCCATAAGCTTCATGAAATGCTCGTGAATAAGGAGATTAATTCCCGCGAGGTCACGGAATCAGTCCTGAAGCGCATCGAACAGGTGGAAGATCGCATCCATGCTTTCATCACTTTGACGCCGGAATTGGCCATGCAGCAAGCAGCTCTTGCCGATGCCCACATCCAAAAGGGAAATGCCGGCCCGCTTACCGGGATTCCCCTGGCCATCAAAGACTTGATCTGTACGCGTGGGGTGCGCACCACCTGCGGCTCCCATATATTGGAAAATTTTATCCCTGCCTACGATGCCACGGTCATTGAAAAATTGAAAGAGGCCGGGGCTGTCATTGTAGGCAAGGCAAATATGGACGAGTTTGCCATGGGTTCTTCCACGGAAAACTCCTTTTTCGGTCCCACCCGTAATCCCTGGGATATGGAAAGAATTCCCGGCGGTTCCAGCGGGGGATCGGCCGCGGCCGTAGCGGCGGACGAATGCATTGTCTCCCTGGGATCGGACACCGGCGGCTCCATCCGCCAGCCGGCTTCCTGCTGCGGAGTCGTAGGTGTCAAACCGACCTATGGCCGGGTCTCCCGTTATGGCCTGGTGGCTTTCTCTTCTTCTCTGGATCAGATTGGCCCGTTCAGCAAAGATGTTAAGGATGCTGCCCTTTTACTTCAGGCTATTTGCGGTCATGATTTCCGTGATTCGACATCTGCAAATGTGCCCGTTCCTGACTTCACCAAAGCTTTGGCCGATAATATCCGGGGGATGGTTCTGGGCATACCCAAAGAATGTTTTCGGGAAGGCCTTGACCCGGAAGTGGAATCGGCTTTTCGAGAAGCCATCCGCACCCTGGAAAAATTGGGGGCCAAAACTGTGGAAACATCTCTTCCCCACAGTGAATATGCCCTGGCCGTTTATTACATAATTGCCCCGGCTGAAGCCAGCTCCAACCTGGCCCGGTACGACGGGGTTAAATACGGATTTCGGGCCAAGGGAAGCTTCGATCTTATGGAGATGTACAAAGAAACCCGCTCACAGGGATTCGGAGCGGAAGTCAAGCGGCGTATTATGCTCGGCACCTATGCCCTTTCCGCCGGATATTACGAGGCGTATTATCGCAAAGCTGCAGAGGTCCGGACGTTGGTCCGGCAGGACTTTGAAAAAGCCTTTGCCAAGTGTGATGTGCTTTTAACCCCCACCGCCCCAACGCCGGCTTTCAAGTTGGGGGAAAAGGTGGATGACCCCTTGCAGATGTATCTTTCTGACATCTTCACTATCCCCTGCAATCTGGCCGGATTGCCGGGACTTTCTATCCCCTGCGGATTCAGCAAGCAAGGGCTGCCCATCGGCCTGCAAATCCTGGCCAATCATTTCCAGGAAGAAAAGATGCTGGACGCGGCTTATGCCTACGAACAGAATACCGAACACCATCTGCGCAAACCGGCGTTATAAACGGAGTGAAACATGGAATATGAACCGGTCATCGGCTTAGAGGTACATGCCCAGCTTCTGACCCAAAGCAAAATTTTCTGCAATTGCTCTACCCGTTTCGGTGAAGAGCCCAATACCTTAACCTGCCCTGTTTGTACGGGTTCCCCGGGAAGTCTGCCGGTTCTGAACAAAAAAGTCGTGGAGTACACATTGCGGGCGGCTCTGGCTACGCATTGCCGGATCGCCCCTTATAGTTTATTTGCCAGGAAAAACTACTTCTATCCCGACCTTCCCAAAGGGTATCAGATTTCCCAGTATGAACTTCCTTTGACTGTGGATGGCTATATAGATATCCAAATTGATAGTCAAAAGAAGCGCATCGGCCTCATCCGCATTCACATGGAAGAAGACGCCGGAAAGCTTATCCACGACCTTTCTTCGGAACAGGGCTCACATAGTTACGTGGATTTTAACCGCACCGGAGTTCCTTTGATCGAGATCGTGAGCGCTCCGGATATCCGCTCGCCGGAGGAAGCAAGCGCTTACCTCCGAAAGCTTCGGGCCATTCTGATGTTCCTGGACATCTGCGATGGAAACATGGAAGAAGGGAGTTTTCGTTGCGATGCCAATATTTCCCTTCGTCCAACAGGGCAAAAGACCTTCGGTGTTAAAACCGAAATCAAAAACATAAACTCTTTTCGGAATGTCCAGCGGGCTCTGGACTTCGAGATTCTTAGGCAAACCGCCCTCCTCGATCAGGGGGAAGAAGTCCTTCAGGAAACACGCCTCTGGGATGCTGGCAAAGGAGTTACTATTTCCATGCGCGGCAAGGAAGAAGCCCACGACTACCGGTATTTTCCCGACCCGGACCTAGTTTCTCTCCTCATTGATCCCCCATGGATCGAGGAGATCCGGACCAACCTCCCCGAACTTCCGGATGCCAAAAAAGAACGTTTCATCCGCGAATACGGAATTCCGGAGTACGACGCCGAAATTTTAACAACCTCCAAGTCTCTATCCAATTACTACGAATCCTGCTTGGGCCATTACCCCAAGCCCAAAATCGTAAGCAACTGGATCATGTCCGAGCTTCTGCGGGAGCTTAAGAAGGATGAGCGGGAAATCGAAGAATGCCCGGTTCCGGCCCTCCACCTGTCCGAAATGCTCAAACTCATCGACGAAGGGATCATCAGCGGCAAGATCGCCAAAAGCGTTTTTGAAGAAATGTACCAAAGCGGAAAACGAGCCCTGGAGATCGTTCGCGAAAAAGGCCTGGTTCAGGTGTCCGATTCGGCGGAAATTGAAAGAATTGTTGGAGAGGTTCTTTCCGCGCACCCTGATAAGGTCGAGGCCTACCGAAAGGGTAAAGAAAAACTCTTCGGCTTTTTCGTCGGCCAGGTGATGAAAGCCAGCCAGGGAAAAGCCAACCCGCAAATGGTCAACGAGCTTCTTAAAAAGAAATTATCAAGTTATTAACACCCCCACCCTAACCCTCCCCCATCCAGGGGGAGGGAATTTTGGATCCCCCAGTATCTCCCCTCCCCTGGCGGGAGGGGGTTGGGGGGAGGGGGATAAAAAAGGAAATTCCTATACAATTAAATTAAAATTAGCCACAGAGGGCACAGAGATCGCAGAGTTTTAAACTTATGATTAAGAAAAAGTAAAGAATAAGTGTCAAACGTCTAAAGTGATCTAGCTGCAAGCTACAATAAAGTTGAAAAAAGGATTTTCCTATGCAATAAATTTGATGGTTTCGTAAAAAGTCGTCACTCCGGCGAAAGCCGGAATCCAGTAAATTCAAGCAGTTCTGTCCCGCCATAGGCGGGACTGCTTTCGCAGGAGTGACAGGTTTACGACTTTTTACGAGACCTTCAAATTTAAGTAGAAATTATTGAAAAGGGTTAGGGATTATGCACTACACCCAACACCCTATTTTTACCAGGCATTCACTTTGTATCTCTTACCCCAACGCTGGCTTATTCTGATCACCCTGAATGCGGTATATCTATTTGTCTATTTCCACCGCATCTCCACCGCTGTTTTGGCTCCATATTTAATGGATGCTTTCTCCGCCTCAGCCGCCAGCCTGGGAGGCATGTCCTCCGCCTATTTTTACCCCTACGCCCTGAGCCAGCCTTTAGTGGGTTTACTAACAGACCGGTGGGGGGCCAGAAAGGTGGTAACTCTTTCCACGGTGATTGCTTTCGCGGGAGCATTTCTCTTCGGATGGGCGCCTACTCTTCTCTTCGCCACTTTGGGGCGAGGGTTGATTGGCCTCGGCGCTGGAGGAGTTTTCGTTCCCGCCCTGAAGGTATTGCTTCCCTGGTTTGGCCCTAAAGCCTTCGCCCAGATGAATGTGCTTCTCCTGGCCACCGGCAATGTCGGGGCCATTGTCGCTTCCACCCCCTATGCCTGGTTCATCCAGCAAATAGGCTGGAGAAATTCTTTCTTTTTCATTGGCGGCCTTACATTTCTTTTTGCCGTTCTTTCCTGGACATCCATCAGGGACTTTCCCCCTGACATTAGGCGGGAGATTGCCCCAGCAAAGGAGGTTCATCATTCCATAATCGGGAGCTTTGCTGATATTTTGAAAAACCGCTTTTATTGGATCATGGCCGCCCTTTTCTTCACCTATGCCGGCCCTTTCTCCACTTTTCAAGGCCTCTGGGGCTATCCTTTTCTGATCGATATTTTCAAGTACGATAAGCTTCAGGCCAGCAACCTGCTCATGACTATTGCTCTGGGGGCCATCCTGGGCGGCCCTTTCCTGGGTTACCTGGCGGATAAAACTTTTGCCACGAGCAGGCGAACCCTGCTTTCTATCAGCATCGGCGTGCAATTCCTGAATTGGTCTGGCATCGTTTTTCTGGGACCTTCCCTGGGATATTTATCTTTGGCGCTGATCTTTTTCCTCATGGGCATGACCCTCTCCGGGACGCTTTCCCTGATCTGGTCGATTGTCCGGGAAATATCGCCGCAGGAAAGACTGGGCACGGTCATGGGTCTGCTCAATCCCGCTCCCTTTTTAGGGGTAGCCATATTTCAACCGCTTACCGGTTATTTGATGGATCGCGTAGGGAAGATCGGAGGGGCTTTTCCCCTTGAAGCCTACCAGCACGCCTTTGGCCTTTGCCTGTTTTCCATCTCTATTTCTCTGGTCATTTCATTCTTTTTGATCCGCACGAAAGGTAGGAGGTAAGAAGCGAATGCGCAAAATGATTGGATGGGTTTTCTTCTTCTTAATTTTTCACTTTATTTTTTTCTTTCCTGAGCAATCCATAGCCCAGCCCTCCAAAGCGCCCATTCATGATTATCTCCTGCGTGGAGTCGAAAAGGGCCTCAATCTGGAAGAAAAGGCGGCGGCAGAAGAACTTCTGAAGGCTGTGGAACTCGACCGGGAAAACCCGATCGGCTACTCCTACCTGGCCATGGCCTATCTTTTCTTCTATGAGACCAGTTTCGAAGAGCAGGAAAAAAAGAAAAAAGAAATATCTCTATTGCAGGCTGTTGCGGATGCCCAGACCCGGGCCGAAAAAAAAACCGAGAAGGATCCGAAGGACGCTGAGGCCTATTATTCCATGGCCATGGCCAAGTTGGTCAAAAATCGCTGGGAAATCATTCGCAAGAACTATTTCCGGGCCTTGCGGGAGGCGCAAAACGTAAAGGATTTTCTGGAGAAGACGCGGGAACTGGACCCGGGAAATCATGACGTCTATTACCTGGCGGGCGTGCTCCACTACCACCTGGCCCAACTTTCCGGCGCGGCCCGCTTAATTACTTCTTTGTTCATCGCTTCTGGCGATCGCCAAAGGGGCATTAAAGAATTAGAGCTGGCCGCAGAGAAAGGGCGTTTTCTTAAGGATCTAGCCCAATTCCATCTTGTTTCGGTATATATCGGTTATGAAAAGCAACCGGCTCGCGCTTTGCCTATGGCCAGGCGATTAAAAGCAAAATATCCCAGCAATTACAATTTATCCTTTGCTCTGGCCAATGTCTTCTCAGACCTCGGCCAGATCGAGGATGCGCTATCCGTTGCTCTGGAAATTGAATACGGAATCAAGTCGGGAATTTCTCCCTACCGGCCCGAGCTTAAGCCCCGTTACCAACAACTTTTGGGGAAAATCTATCTCGACAAAGGGGAATATGATAAGGCCGCGGAATACCTCAAGCAGGCCCTTAAGGATACTGCGCCCTATAATGCCCGGGTAAGGGCCTGGGCCCTGGTTCGCCTGGGCATGATCCACGATAGCAGGAAAGAAAGAAAGTTGGCCGAGGAATACTACCAAATGGCCATGGAGATTGAAGGGGCAGAGGGTTTAGCCCAGCGGGCGGCCAAAGAATATCTGGACGCCCCCTATGTCTCACCCAAGCGGAAATAAAAAAACATTGCAAACTGGTCAATGGTTACGGAGACAGCTTTTCCCTTCCTGGCCGAGCTATGGATGTGCCATCAAAGGAGGTAGATCTTTTGCGTATAGTAAAAAAATATTTGGGCACAGGTATTATAATAATTTTAGTGGTTCTTTGGGCATCGACGGTACCCTGTTATGCGCAGTCTGCGGGGAAGGAAAGAACCAGCGATGAGAAGGTCAAGAAATTTCTAAGCAAGATGAGAAATCAATGGCGGGATTTCAATGTTCCGGAAGCAGACGGGAAGATTCTCCATGAAATCATCATTAAGAATCAATATAAAAAGGCGCTGGAAATAGGGACATCGACTGGGCATTCGGCGATATGGATGGCCTGGGCTCTCAGCAAAACGGGGGGGAGATTGATTACCGTCGAATTTGATGAAGGACGCTACCGGCAGGCCTTAGCCAATTTTCAGGAAGCCGGCCTCGACAAGTATATTGACGCCCGGCTCGCCGATGCTCACCAGTTGGTCCATGAGCTTCGGGAGCGGTTTGATTTTATATTTATCGATGCCGATAAAGATTGGTACACTAATTACGCCAAAGCCTTAATACCGAAACTCGAACCCGGAGGCTGTATAACAGCGCACAATGTCGAAGAACCGAGAGCGGCCCTAAAAGGACGATATTCCTTGAGCGGGACCGAAGAGTATTATGAATATATGAAGAGCCTGCCCGAATTCGAAACCCGCATCCATCCAAAGAGCCGCGCCGGGGTTGCCGTCAGCTACAAAAAGAAGAATAAGTAGCAGCGTAATTTTAAAAGAGTATAACAGTTTAGCGATTTGAAAAAATGGTATTAAAGCCTTTGTTAAGGGCCGGGGGTTAGAGCGGAACGCGCCGGAAGCATCGGTTGGGTTTCCGCTTGGCCACGAGGACAGAATATCTTTTCCTCCGGAGGAGGCGGGGGTTCTTGCCCGCCCCATATGCGGAGATATAAACGCCTTATGATTCCAAGCGTTTCGCTCTGGCCCCTGGCCCCTGGAATCCCTTGGCCCTTACAACACACCTTTTTTCAAAGAGCTCAAGTGTTACAAAAGAGCTAACCTTTTACAACTTGCCTATATGACGGCAACCGCGTTAATTTCAATGAGGGCGTCCGGATGGACAAATCCTTTCACTTCCACCAGGGTGCTTGTCGGGTAGGGTTCCTGGAAATATCTTAGGCGGATGTCGTGGATGTCTTTCAAGCCGCTCACATCTTTCACGAACACAATTACCTGAACCACATCCTGCATGGTTCCTCCAAGTTTTTTCAAGGCTCCTTGAATGTTTTTTAAAACCTGCTCGGTTTGCCTGCGGATGTCTCCCCTCCCAACAAACTGCTCGTTTTCATCAAAGGCGAGCTGTCCTGAAACCCAGATCATTCGTTTGGCTTGGGATAAATCAATGGCCAGGGCATTGCAAAAAGCCACCTTGAATCCCATAGCACGGCCAAAAGGAACACTCTCTTTTTCCATACTTACCCCTCCTTTAGCAAGGGAAAATTAACCCAATGACTACCTAATACCAGCATGGGTTTTCCCTCCAAACCTATTTAAAATCGGCAACACAAAAGTTCCTGCTTCTACTCCCTTCATATCCTTGTGTGGAAATCCGATAAGGACAACATCCCCAAAGTTATAGGTTGTCATAAATGGCGTCTTTTTCTGAGTATCTCTTTAAAAATTGGGACATCGCTAATTTATTCCATGCCTTTTAATCCTCATCCAGCAGGAGCATGACCCTTATCTTATAATCTGTTTTGAGTTTCTCTTTTAGATCTTCAGGTATTGATAGATGGCCATCCGGCAGAATCTCGCCATAATACTCATATGCTTTCATCAATTACCCAAAATTAATTTTTGGCCTAATTGTATCACATTTCTGCATTGAGCTCTTAAAAATTTCTTTGAGGACGCGGAAGGTTTCGCCAAGGAAAGGGTCACGTCCGGTCCTGGCCCTCATCTCATTGATTACCTCCCGAATTAAATTGTCTTCTCCAAGTTGCTCAAGCCCAACCTGGCTAAAGCATGCGGGCCATCATCAAAATTGCGGCGAAACCATATCTACATACTCATCAGCAACTTTCGACCCCAATTCGTGAAGACGTCGATCCCTTTCCCTTTCCCATTCGCGGTCACGCCTTTCTCTCTCCTGCTTTCGACCTTGCCGAATACCTGCCAAATATGTTCCGATGGCGACAAAAATACCAATAATCCCAATGATCGATTCCATGTCATAACCTCAAACGTCCTTTTCCGAATAACTAAAATGAGGGGCATTGTTGACTAACTTAAGTAAGTTTCTGATCTTCAATACAAAATTTGATAGATGATAATACTTAAGCTTGTCAACAACGTCCCATAATTGATTGAGCGGCTTGAGAATCGCCTGATCTCCATCCACCACAATGACAACCTTTCCGGAGGACTTCAGGTCCAGAGCTTTCCTTACCTCCTTGGGGATCGTCATCTGGCCTTTTGATGTTAGTACAGCAATTGGCATGTTATCCTCCAGCTGTTTTATTTCTTTCATTTAATATTTTCCTTACCGATTTACAATCGTAATTCTAATCCTATTAGCCCTACCGATGGATAGCATTTGATAGGTTATGGGTGTACTAATACGAGCGTAATAAATGTCTTTACAAGTCATTGCGAGCCCAAGGGGCGCGGCAATCTCATTCTTCATGGGATTGCTTCGTCGTTCCACTCCTCGCAATGACAAGTTATTTTGGGGCCAGACCATGCTTGGGGTTTGGGGGGGAGCAGAATTTAGGAATACGAATCTTAATCCCGATGATACAACTGCAAGTGTGAGAGGGAGCACTTCGGCGGGGTTAATTCAGGGG
>Ga0194125_10013667_pt1 | contig 10514 bp, 10 predicted proteins | sample TA2KigC250mmetaG_FD_148626 | JGI IMG/M metagenome (GOLD analysis project Ga0194125, IMG submission 148626) | Freshwater microbial communities from Lake Tanganyika, Tanzania - TA2015034 Kigoma Deep Cast 250m | ecosystem: Environmental > Aquatic > Freshwater > Lake | place: Tanzania: Lake... | reverse complement strand
TCACCCGCTCGGCGGGAGTCATCCTGCTCGGTTCATTCTGTCATTAGCAGCCGAACCGCTGGTTACGCGATCCGTACGATCAGTGGTGTGGGAGGGGCGCTCCGCAAGGGGCGTCCCTATCCCGATCGACCCTTTGTCCATGTTCTGCTGCTTTGCCGCCTTGAAACCGTGCCGAGGAAGGACTGACCCGATGTCGTAGTATGGCGAGAATTCGCATCCTTGCCAGTGCTCGGCTGAGATTCCGAATGCGTTCGTTGGTGCCCCGAGTTGATTGTAGAATACTCGGACTCCGGTGATGTCCTTGGCCTGCTCTGCCTTGGCCGCTCCGTCCCATAGCGCCTCGTCAAAGGCGACTGGAATACGCATGACTCCGCCGGGGCGAAGACTGGTCCACGATGGGAAGTTCCGGTACCAGACGCCTGGCTGCTTTGTGATCCAGATCTCGCGCCACCCGTAGCACACAATCTTCAGTCGGTCGAACCCCCAGGAGTTCCATTCATCGTAGAAGTTCAGGGTGTCGGTCGAGGTGTTCTTGATGCATGCGAAGAAATCAACTCGAAACGCATTGGTTCGCGCCCACGCGTCTGCCTCTGGCGATGCTTTCTCAGGCAGATGCACGATGTTGTTCGCGGTGACAGAAGTGGGGGCGCCTGTGTCCGGGTGCGGAAACCCGCCGGTCAACACAACCTCCTGCGGGGGCGGCAATCCTCGGGCGCTTGCCTCTGTGACAAGGAGGACGTTCGTCACGGGTTCAATCGTGAGTTGAATGCCGCTCCCGGCAGCAACGCCTGCCCACGCGATGAGTACCGATATGATCGTCTTCTTCATCTCTTCGCCGAACAAGTGATTGAGCAGTTTCGGGCTATCACCACCGTTTGCGGAGATAGTGCACCAAAAGGAGAAAAGCGTCAACGGCAAAAAGAGAAGCATGTGATCCATGCTAACGGCCTATCCTGCGGATTGTAAGGATAGGCGGAAGGATGGCAGGCTGAATGTTGGGGGCACGCTTGCCTCGATGCGTCGCTTGAGGCAGCTCGCGGGCTGGTGGCGGCCGTGGATGGCAGGCAAACATATAGGGGCAGCACCGGGCGGCGCGTCAAGCGAAGCAAACCCTCATGTTGATTCTTTCCGTTGGTTACAGAGGGCGCGTAATCGGGTTGGGTGGCCTGATGGGCGCGCGGGGAACAACCACGGAGGGTGTAACGATGGCAGACGGGAATGGTGCAGAGGGCGTGGCGGTCGGCGAAGCCGGGGTTGCGCGAGCGGCTCGACCGGCGGCTGGCGGAATGGAAGGCCAGGAGGGGGAAGTGAACAGTAGGCAGTGGCAGTGGCAGTGGGCAGTGGTGGCGGGGGCGATGCTGCTGGCCGGGTGCGCGGGGCCGCGGGTGGTATTCGTGCCATCGGCGGACGCGCCGGTGCGGGCCGGGCCGGAGATGCGCGGCCGCGTGTACGTCTGGAACGGCGCCACCTGGGAGCTCTCGCGCAACCGGGTACCCGTGCCCGAGGGGATGTACATCTGGGACGCCGGCGACCCGGCGCCGGCGTCCGTCGATGGCCGGAAATGAGTGTGAGCGGCAATCAGCTTGAAGGAGGCTTGGGAACATGAAGAACAAGGAAACCGAAAACATCCGGCCGGGGTACCTGAGACGCGCTGCGGCGGCGAAATACCTGGGCGTCAGCATCCGCACCCTGGGCAACCTGCAGGCATCGAGGAGGGTGCCTTTCAGTAAACTGGGCGAGAAAACATGCCTGTTCAGGATCAGCGATCTCGACGCGATGGTGGCACGGTTCCGGCAGGACTGCATCGGAGGCGCCGCTTGAGAGGCGGCAGGGAAGCGGGGTTGCAGCGAAATCCTGAAAAGAAACGGTCAAAAGCGGGTATCTGGTGGTGACAAATTGCTGACAAAACACCTGCCAAAAACTGCCTTTTTATGCCATTTTCAGGACTATGCCAAGAGATACGTTTTACCCGTTTATTGACATCTAAACCTCTTATATTCAACGGTTTAGAGTGGTAGGCCGCGCGGGAGTCGAACCCGCGACCACATGATTAAAAGTCATGTGCTCTACCAACTGAGCTAGCGGCCTTTAGAAAGCGGGCATGATGAAAACAGAATTAGGGGGTTCTGTCAAGTATGGTGTAAAATAATTCCGCTCCGACGCCCCGTAAAACGGCCGTTATCATAGGTGACGGCGCCGTTGATCACGACGTGTCGCATGCCGGTGGCAAAACAATGGGGGGCTCCATAGGTAGCCGTGGAAGCGAAGGATGTGGGATCCCACACCGCTACGTCTGCATGGTACCCTGGCGCAATTCGTCCGCGTTCGGAGAGCCCAAACGCCTCAGCGGGGAGGCCTGTCATGCGATGGATCGCCTCGGATGCGTCCATCAGCCCTTCATCGACGGCCATCCGGAAGAATCGCGGCATGGTGCCGTACGCCCGCGGGTGCGGATGGTCGGCGCCAAGCACCCCGGTGGGGGCGCGCAGCGAGGCGTCGCTGCCGACCATGACCCAGGGCTGGCGGTAGATCCGCCGCAGATTGTCTTCCGACATGCCTCCGAAGAACGCGCCGGTTTTAGCCCTCCCTTCGCGGATCAGCCATGCCGCCGTTGCGCCGGGTGTCTCGCCGCGCTGCCGTGCGGCATCGGCCAGGGAACTGCCGCAGTAGGCTTGGCTCGGACTGGAATAACAGCCGCCCACGATCACACCGGACCAGTCGATCTCCGCCGCATCGAGTTCGGCGACAACCCGCGCACGTGTCTCCGGATCGTCCAGCGTTCTCAGAATCACCGCAGGTCCGCCGTCCGAAGCCCAGTTGGGAAGGATCATGTCCAGCTCGGTGGCGCCGAACGTGTAGGGATAGCGGTCGGCATAAACGGCCAGGCCCAAGGCGCGCGCGCGCTCAATCCGCTCCAGCGCGGCATCGATCTTGTGCCAGTTGCGCGGGTGAGCCGTCTTGAGATGCGAGATTTGGATGCGGATACCGGTCGCGCGGGTCAGGGCGAGTACCTCATCAAGCGCCTCCAACAGGTGGTCGCCCTCGCTGCGCATGTGGGTGGCGTACCCGGCCCCCCGGGCAGCCGCCGCGGAGGCGAGCTTGAGCACTTCGTCGGGTAGCGCAAATTTGCCAGGCTGGTAGACCAGCCCGGTGCTCAGTCCCGAGGCACCCTCGTCGAGCGCCTGCTCCAGGTTGCGGATCATCCGCGCCGTCTCTCCCGCGTCGGCCGGACGCGGCGCATAGCCCATGACCCCTTTGCGGAGGGTATTGTGGCCGACGTAGAGCTTGGCATTGACAGCGGGGCGAACCTCCTCCCACAGCGCACGATACTCGGCGACCGTGCGCCAGGTGGAACCGGGTTCGCCGGTCGCGCGGAGGCGGCCACGGCCGCCCGAACATCGCGGATAGATCATCGCGGCCCAATCTGAGGCGAGGCACTGGTCGTCCAGCGCGGGCACCCCGCTGCCGCCGCATTGACCGACCACTTCGGTGGTGATCCCCTGAGAGACCTTGCTGGGCGCATCGGGCTCCAGCAGCAGATAGGTGTCGGAGTGCGAGTGGGCGTCAATGAAGCCTGGCGTGACCCAGCAGGCGGTGGCATCGATGCGTTCGCGGGCCTCGACGGCGCGGAGGTCGCAGACCGCCGTGATACGGCCTCGGTGCACGCCCACGTCGGCTCGGACGGGGCGCGCCCCGCACGTTCCGTCTATCACCGTACCGCCTGCCAGGATGAGGTCAAACATAGGTGGACCCAGTGTAGCCGAGCGGGGGAAGGGAGACAATGCCGAATGTCGGACCGGTGGCGGAATATTCTGATCTTTCAGCGACGTGCAGTCGATGATACACTACACCCATGAGCAAGACGGCGATTAGTATTGCGGCGATCTGGCAGGTGGTGCTGCTGATGGCACCTTACCTGTTGCTGGGGTTTGCTGTGGCTGGAGCGCTCTCGGTTGTATTGACGCCCGCCTGGGTCGCGCGCCACCTCGGCCGACGTGGGGTGGGGCAAGTGGTGAAGGCCGCGCTGTTGGGCGTGCCGCTGCCGCTATGCTCGTGCGGCGTGATACCGCTGGCCTTCTCGTTGCGCAAGGCGGGCGCGGGGAAGGGTGCCACCGTCAGTTTCCTTGCCTCCACCCCGCAGACGGGCGTGGACAGTATTCTTCTCACCTATTCCCTGCTGGGGCCCATCATCACGGTCCTTCGCGTCGCAGCGGCGTTTGTCTCGGGCATTGTGGCGGGGCTACTGACGGATTGGGTGTGCGGTGAGGATGCGGTTGCGCCAGTGGCGCAACCGCCCGCGACGTCGGGGTCATGTTGCTGCGGTGACGGTGTGAAGCCGGCTTTCCCGGCTACGACGGGAGCGGGTGAGTCGTGTTGTGAGGGACATGCGGTGCCCGCCGAGGCGGTCCGTGGCGAGCCATCCGTCTGGCTGCGCGCGCTTCAGACCGGATTCGTGACGTTGCCGCGTGACATGGCCCGGCCGTTGATTCTAGGCGTGCTGATATCGGGCGTGGTGTCGGGCGTGGTGCCGGAGGATTTTTTTGCCGGACGCCTCCCGCCCGGAATCGCCTCGTATGCGCTGGCGCTGGCGATCGGCATTCCGATCTACGTCTGTTCGGCCTCGTCGGTTCCGATCGCGGCAACCTTTATTCACATGGGTGTCTCGCCAGGAGCGGCGATGGTTTTTTTGATCTCGGGGCCGGCGACCAATGCGGCTGGAATCGTGGCGATGTGGCGGCAGATTGGCCGCGCGGGCACGGCCGCCTATCTGGGGGCGATCGGACTCGTCTCCTGCCTTGCGGGAGTCCTGCTGGACGGTGTGATTGCTGGCGTCCGCGAGAGTGTGCCGATCATTCAGCCCGCGCATGACCATGCCGGGCAGGGCTCGGTCTGGTCGGTGGCGGCGGCGGTCCTGCTGCTGCTGCTGCTGCTTCCCGGCCTGTTGCGAAACACGCCTGCGAGCGGGACGGATCGGGAGCGGGAGGGGCTGGCATCATGACCGACATCTATGGCAACCCCTACCGCAGTCGAGCGGTCGCCCTCTGGCGCTGGGCGGAGTTTGCGGCGCTCTACATCGGCGTGCCTCTGGCGCTCCGGTTTCTGGTTCCGGCGCGTGCCCTGCTGCCCGTGTTGTGGGTCGCAGGGGCTGTGATCTGGTTCTCCCTGTCTCGGAAGCCATGGCCTGATCGGATGCGGGTGCTCTACGCCTGGGACGGCGGGAGGTATCGGATCAAACCCGTCTTGCTGCGTTTTTTGGCTGCGGCGCTGATCCTCACGCTGGCGCTGGCGCTGTTTGAGCCTGACGTGCTGTTCAGCCTTCCGCGCCAGAAGCCTGTGCTGTGGGGGATGATCCTGATCGGTTATCCCCTGATTTCGGTCTGTCCGCAGGGGATCATCTACCGCGTCTTCTATGAGGCCCGCTATACGGCGTTGTTCGGAGCCCATTCGCGCGTGTCCCTGATCGCTGGGGCGGCGGTGTTCAGTCTGGCGCATCTGCCGTTTCGCAATCCGTGGGCGATGCTCTTCACGTTCTTCGGCGGGCTGATGTTCTTGTCAACGTACCGCGCGACGCGGCGCGTCGGCCTCTCCAATCTCGAACACGCGCTGTACGGCGACTTCCTGTTCACCGTCGGGTGGGGTAAATACCTCTACCATGGAACCCAAGCCATCGCCGAGGCGGTGACGGGGTAGGGGCCGCTCGCCGGAACACGTCATCACCAAGCAACAGGAAGGCCTATGTACTACATTCAAACCAAGAGCGACCTGCAAAATCTGGTCGGTCGATTGATGGATCAACCGCGCGTGGCGCTGGATACGGAGTTTGTCTGGGAGCGGACATTCTATCCGATCCTCGGTCTGGTCCAGATGGCGCTGGCCGATGGGACCTGTCATCTGATCGATACGGTGGCCGTTCCCGATCTGTCGCCACTGGCCGATATGCTCGCCGACCCCCGGATCGAAAAGATTTTGCACGATGCGCCGCAGGATTTGATGATCCTGACCCGCGCATCAGGCGCTCCGGCACGGCATGTCTTTGACACGCGTCTTGCGGCCGGATTCGCCGGACTGGACAGTCAGACCTCGCTCCAGAATCTGCTGGCCGTTCTCCTGGGGGTGCAGTTGCAGAAGGGCCAGACCCGCACGGATTGGACGGTTCGTCCGCTGTCCCCCGAACAGGTGGACTATGCCGTTGATGATGTCCGGCACATGGTTCGTGCGGCAGACCTGTTGAGGGAGAAGGCCAGGGCTGCGGGCGTGGAGGCCTGGATGGACGAGGAAATGGGTGAGCTTTATGACAAGGCGGAGTACCGGGACGCCGCGCCTGAGAACGCTTACACCCGCATCCGCGCCGGGATGTGTATGCCACCCCGCAACCTTGCCGTCCTCAAGGAACTGGCAGCTTGGCGTGAGCGGACGGCGCGTGAGGCGGATCTGCCGCGCGGGTTTGTGGCTGCCGATCATGAATTGGTGTCGGTGGCCCAGGCGTTGCCCGTCAACGAGGCCGGGCTGGCCGCATGCAGACAGGTCGATCCGCGCATGGCGCGCCGACGCGGTCCGGATCTGCTCGCTGCCGTGCAGCGCGGACTGAATGTGCCCGAATCGGAAAGGCCACAGCCGCTCGGGCAGCCCGATGAACAGCAGGCCGGAAAGGGCCGCATTCAGGCCTTGCAGGCGGTGATCCGGAAGAAAGCGGAGGCGCGGATGATCGACGCGCGGATCGTGGCCACAAAGGCAGATATGATCCGGATGCTGATTGCAGATTCCGAAGCCGGTGCACGACCTGAAGACCACCGTCTGCTGCGGGGCTGGCGTGCGGAACTGCTGGGCCCGTGCAACACAACAGGCGCTCCGCGCGGGTGCGGATCGGCTGGAGAAACGCTCGATTTGCGATGCGAACACGGAGTTGGAAGCCGCTGAGACACAATGGTACGGAGACGGGCAGTTCAGGTTATAGCGTCAACACAAAAGGATAATGAGAATGAAAGAGAATCAGATGGAGTTCCGGGGTGTGACGGTGCAAGCTAAGGCCAATGTCTATTTTGACGGAAAGGTTGTCAGTCATACGATCCTTCTGGCGGACGGGACGCGCAAGTCGGTCGGTGTGATCTTTCCGGGCCAGTTCCACTTTGGCACGGCCCAGGCGGAGCGGATGGAAATCACTGTCGGCGACTGTGCCGTCAAACTGAATGGGCAATCGGAATGGACCCGGTATGCCGCCGGACACTCGTTTGAGGTGCCCGCCAAGTCCGGATTCGACATTGAAGTGAAGTCCGGATTTATGGAATACGTGTGTACGTTTCTGCACTGACCGGTCAATCGCCAGAACGTCCGATACGATCAGGGATTTAGGGATTTATATGGGTCTGGTATTGCCCTCACTCACGCCTTTGGCGTATACTATGGATCAATTTGAAACAGAGGACAGGCCCAGCGCGGAGAGTGTCTCATGTTGTGTGAAAAATGCAGGCAACGGCAGGCCGAGATCGCCATCCGGGAGGAGTCCGGGGGCGAAACGCGCGAGTTGTACGTGTGCCAGGCATGTGCGGGTGCGGGCGGGCTGATCGACAAAAAACTGACATCCATGGTCGAGATGATTTTCGACGCGGCGCTGGGACTGGTAGCGCGTCCCGTCGGGGCGCAGACGGCGGCCGACGACCCGGTGTGTCCGGTTTGCGGCATGACCCGGCAGGCGTTTCGCAAGCGTGAACGTTTGGGGTGCGAGGCCTGTTACACGGCCTTCCGGCGTGATACCGAGGCGATGATCCGCGACATGCACGCGGGCGTTCGCCATGTCGGCAAGGTGCCCGCCGGGGCGGTTGCGGCGCGAACCTGTGCCGAGCTGGAGCGGGCACTGAAACGGGCCATCGCCTCGCAGCGTTTTGAGGAGGCGGCCCGGTTGCGCGACGCGCTGGCAACGATGTCGAGTCCGGGCAAATCCGCACGTGTGGACGGAGGCGCAAAAGGGGGGGAACATGCTCCTCAATGAGCCCGATGAGCCGAAGGCCACGGGCGTGCCGATCAAAGGCCAGCTCCCCGAGCCTCAGATCATCATGAGCAGCCGGGTGCGGCTCGCCCGCAACCTGCGCGGCGAGCGATTTCCCGACTGGGCCTCTGAGCGGGAGCGCGTGGAGGTGCTGCGGCGGGTCGGCGCGGCGGCGGTGTTGGCCGCAGAGCATCCGGATGCCCAGGTCATCCCGATGGAGGGGAGTGATGGCGTGCGGATGGAAACAATGCGCGAACGATCCCTCATCAGCCAGGATCTGGTGGATCGTGGCGTGGGCGCAGGCTTTGTCTATGCGGGGATCCGCTCGCTCTCGGTGATGATCAACGAGGAAGACCACATCCGCATCCAGGCATTTGCACAGGGGCTGGGGCTGTCGCGCGCCTGGGAAATTGCCGATGCCTTTGACACGCGCCTGGAAAAGCTCCTGCCGTATGCGTTCTCGGAGCGTCTGGGGTATCTGACGGCCTGTCCGAGCAACATTGGGACGGGGATGCGCGCGAGTGTGATGGTACACCTTCCGGGATTGCGGCTCAGCGGCGACCTCGACGCGGTGATCAGGGGATTGGAGCGGTTGCGATTTACGGTGCGGGGCATCGGCGGTGAGGGATCCGCGGCCTCGGGCCACCGGTTCCAGATTTCCAACCAGGGAACGCTCGGACTGAATGAGCAGGCGGTCATCGCTTCGCTTGAGCGCGTGACGATCGCGGTGGCACGCCAGGAGGGGCTGGCTCGCAAGCGGGTGCTGCGTGACATGCCCGTGGTGGTCCAGGATTGCGTTTCGCGCGCGCTGGCGATTTTGCAGAACGCGCACCTGATCCAGACCGATGAGGCACTGGACTATCTCTCTGCGGTCAGGATGGGGATCGAAATGGGGGTGATTCAAGATGCCCGTCCCGACGTTTTGGAGATGCTGGAGTTGAGGGTCCATCCGGGCCATCTGCAGGATTATCTGAAGGAGGAACTGGACCCCGAACAACGGGACCTGCGCCGAGCCGACCTGTTGCGCGAAAGCCTCGGATTCTGGACTGTCAAGGAGTGGCTGGTGCGAAAAGCCCGAAAACGATTGATTGTGAAGGAGAAAAAATGAGCGGTTTTGATGGTTTCACCGCACGCGCGCAGCGTGCCATTCAACTGGCGGCCAAAGAGGCGGATCGTTTCAACCACCCGTACATCGGCACCGAGCATATTTTGCTTGGACTGATCGCGCTGGGTGAGGGGATTGCGGTCGAGGTGCTCGAAGGGATGGGCCTTTCCCTGGAGGATATCCGGCTGGCGGTCGATCGCATGGTCGGTCAGGGCGGCGAGACCCGGACGTTGGGGGCAAAACCCTACACGCCCCGTGCCAAGAAGGTTTTTCAGCTTGCGACCAACGAGGCGCGGGCGCTCACCCAGCCCGAGGTCGGCACCGAGCACCTGCTCCTCGCGCTGCTCCGCGAGGGAGAGGGCGTGGCGGCCCAGGTGTTGATGGGCTTCAACATCACGTTGGAGGACCTGCAGGCGGCGATACACAAGTACCTCGATGCGAATTTCGACGAGGACGACGGTGTAGCCGATGGCGCGCCGGGCGCTGCGGCGCATCAGACCGGCGCGGCCGAGGCCGCCACCCCGACGAAGCCGGGCGAGCCCGCCGCCAAGGCAAAGACGAAGACGCCCGCGCTCAACGCGTTCGGGCGTGATCTCACCGAATTGGCGAAGAAGGGTGAACTGGATCCGGTGGTCGGGCGCAAGAACGAGCTGGAGCGGGTCATCCAGATCCTGTGCCGGCGGACCAAAAACAACGCGGCGCTTCTGGGCGAGGCCGGTGTCGGCAAGACGGCGGTGGTCGAGGGGCTCGCTCAGGCGATCATTTCGGGCGATGTCCCTGAGCGGATGCGCGGCCGGCGCGTCGTGGCGCTGGACATGGCGCTGATGGTCGCAGGCACCAAATACCGCGGTCAGTTCGAAGAGCGGATCAAGGCGGTGATGGACGAGATCCGGCGCGAGAAGAACGTGATCCTCTTTCTGGATGAGCTGCACACGATCGTCGGCGCGGGCAGCGCCGAGGGGACGATGGATGCCTCCAACATCATCAAACCGGCGCTGGCTCGGGGCGAGTTGCAATGCATCGGCGCAACCACGCTTAACGAGTTCCGCAAGTCGATCGAAAAGGATGCGGCGCTGGAACGGCGGTTCCAGACTGTGCGCGTCGACGAGCCGACGATCGATGACTCAATCGCCATTCTCAAGGGGATTCGCGAGCGCTACGAGCAGCACCACAACGTGCTTTATTCCGATGATGCGCTCGTGGCGGCGGTCCAGCTCACGGCCCGCTATCTTCCCGGGCGGCAGCTTCCCGACAAGGCGATCGATGCGATCGATGAGGGCGGCGCCCGCGTCCGAATGGGCGCGGCGGTGCGCCCGCCGGACCTGCGCGAGCACGAGGCGAAAATCGCCGCTATCGTGAAGCGCAAGGATGAGGCGATCAAGGGGCAGCACTTCGAGGAGGCGGCGGCGCTGCGCGACGCCGAGC
>Ga0194125_10013662_pt1 | contig 10516 bp, 9 predicted proteins | sample TA2KigC250mmetaG_FD_148626 | JGI IMG/M metagenome (GOLD analysis project Ga0194125, IMG submission 148626) | Freshwater microbial communities from Lake Tanganyika, Tanzania - TA2015034 Kigoma Deep Cast 250m | ecosystem: Environmental > Aquatic > Freshwater > Lake | place: Tanzania: Lake... | reverse complement strand
TCGCGTTGGCCAGCGTCAGGTCGGCCACGGCATACGGGCACAGGATCAGGCGCTCGAACATGGGCTTGTGAATAATGCCGCCCACGGTCTCTTCGTCCGCCCGCAGAGGCTCCAGCCCGGCCTCCGCCACCGCGGGCCTGATCAGTTCGGAGTACACCCGGTCGAAGTCAATCACCGGGCCAGTCGGGCCGGCCTTCCGCCCAAAAGGCATGAGAATGAAACACCAAGGTTTCAAGACTGGCCTCCTTCGTGCAGTCCGGCGAGGCGCTCTATGTCGCCGCGGCTCCAGCCTTCGTCGCGCCTCAGTTCTCTCCCACTATAACTCCGGGATTCCCAGCAGGGTCTGCCCAATCATGTTCCTGTCCCGCCACCGCGTCAGCGCACGTCAGCTCAACCCTCGGCTCGAAGGGAACCCGCCGGATGCCCCAGCGGCGCCGGTGACCCCGACACGAGTCCCCCGTGGCGCCGGAACCGAATCTGTGGAAAAACCCAGGGCTTGGTAGCGCTAACGGGAATCGAAAACGCTAGGCGCCAGTCCAGCCTGGTCCAGTTCGGTCTAAGTCTTTGCAAACACGTGCAGTCTGTACGGCTGGAACCGCGCCAGGGGCGCTACGGGTGGCTGTGGTGGTTGCCCGGTGGTTGCCCGGCTCGCCAGGATTGGCCCACGATCGCGCCCCCGCGCCCCACGTCGCGCCGCCGGCGGCGGGGTGGTAGTGCGGTGGCAGGTGGCGGGCGTCGAATGGGGCCAGCCACGGAACGTGGTGCCCCAGGGAGACTGGATCACATGAAAGCCTTTTCGATTATCGAAACCAACGTCACGGCGTATCCCACCGTGGCGGAGGCCAAGCAAGCTGTCTCGGCTGCCGGCGACAGCGAGCCGCGCCTGGCCGTCACCTCGGAGGCGGAACTGGCGGCCAGCTCGCTCGGCGTCGGCCAGCTCGTGGACATCTGGAACGGCTTCGCCGGCGTGGTGCCGTTTGACGACCTCAAGCCGGTCAAGAAGTTCACCGACCGCAAGACCGCCATCGCCCGCCTCTGGAAGGCCGTCCAGCGCCTGGCGCCGGCCCCCACGGCGCCCACCGTTGACGCACAAGGCGCCCAGGGCGCGCCGAAGAAGGCCCGGTCGAGGAAGGCGGCCACCCCGGACCAACCGGCCGCCCCCGCGCGCGAGGGCAGCAAGAAGGCCCAGGTCATCGCGCTGCTGCGCCGGCCCGAGGGCGCCACACTGGCTGCCCTTCAGGAAGCTACCGGCTGGCAGGCCCACAGCGTACGCGGCTTCCTCAGCGGCAGCCTGGGCAAGAAGATGGGGCTCAAGGTCACCCGCCTGAAGCGCGACGACGGCGCCAGCGTTTACTCGCTCGCGGAGTAGGAGGTCACGCATGCTGCGTCCGGTGCAACACCGAACTCCGTACACCCGCCCCGGTGTCGCCTTCCGCATCCACCCCAGCCGGATGGATCGCTTCGCCGGGGCGATGGGGACGGTCCTGAACAAGACCGTCCGTCCCAAATCGGACGTCTTCCAGGAACTGCTGCGCCACCACGACCGAGACGATGCGATCGATTCCGCCTTCCTGTGGCTGTCCGACGCCTTCCCCGGGTTCTACTTTGGCTTCATCGGCCCCGATCACGAAGGCTGGCTCCAGTATGGCTGGATTCCGGACGGGCAGCCTCAACACGGTTCCGCTTAGCCCCTCTCGGAGCGACCGCCAGGCCCCGCGCCTGGCGGTTTCTCTTTCCCCCGTTCCCCTGTGCCGTCCCCGGCAGACCAGCCCGCAGCCGCCTCCTGCTCCAACAGCCTCAGCTCCGCACGCAGGGCCGCAATCTCCCGCCGGCAGCGCGCGATCTCACCGGCGAGGCGTCGTTCCACGGCGCCCCCCCCCCGGCCGACGTCCGAGTGGTCGATCACCGACGGGACGGTGAAGACCAACGCCAGCTGGTCAAGTTGGCTGGGCACCTTCGATCCCCATGAGGAGAACTGGCCCCTCTCTATCTACACGCCGCCGCCGGACTGGTCCCTGCTGTTCGAGGGCCTGGGCGAGATGTGGGTCGAAACCACGCGCTTCCTGGTCTTCCTCTCGGAAGCCGAGAGCTTCACCGAACTCCTGGCCGGCGCCGGCTACCTCACCGGCTTCACCTCCGAAGGCCAGAGCGAGACGCGCTTTGCCGTCAGCGCCGGGGGCGTCCTCCGCTTCGACGCCGCCAGCGCGACGGAATTCGTGCCGACACTCTCCCCGGCCGCGGTCAACTGGGGCACCGGCGTGATCCCGCTGCCGCCCTCGCGGCTCAGAAACTACGGCTTCTGATTGCTGCGACCGTTCTCAGCCCGCTTCGGGCTTTCCTCAATTCCTGACGGACAACGGCGCCCTCCCCTAACCCAACCCCGCCTCCCCCCGCAACTACGCCCGGTAGCGCGGCGGCCTTCAGGCGACCTCCCATTCCATCCATCCCTGGCAGCGGACAGCGACGGTCTCCAACTGAAGTGCCGCTCGGCTACGGAACGAGGCCAAAACGGACGCGAGGAACGCTGTGACCACGAGGGCTGGCGAGAACCGACGAAAGACCGACAACTCCCTTGTTCTCATGCAGTTCGGGATTTGCGAGAGGGACAGTTCGGGGTGATTCTTTGGAGGAGCCCGGTGCGCGGAGTGGTCGAAGCGGACTACCGGGCTCTCGCTGCCGAGCACCTGATGCTGCACCGGCGAGGGGTGGCCGCCTGCATACGGCAGGCCTCATGGCTCCCGCCGATGCGGTACCCTCAGTAGAGTGGGACCCGGGAGGCAGGGCGGAGTTGAGCCATGCGCATCTTGATTGACGGCACGCCGTTGTTGCTGCGCAGCGGGGGCGTGAAGAACTATCTCTACTACTGGCTGCTCCACTTGAAGAAGCTGGCCGGCCCCAGGTCGATCCGGATCTTCCCTTTCATCAACGAGTTCGGTGATCTTCAGCACGAGCGTTCGACGCTGGGCCCCGTCCCCACTTGCGCCCGCCTGTTGTTTCTGCATTTCGCCAACGTGCGGGGCAACCCCGTGCTCAACCTGTTCGGCCGCCGGATCGAACTGTTTCACGCTTCAAACATCCAGGCCCGGAACCTGCCCACCAATACCCGGCTTTCCGCCACACTGTATGACATGACCTGCTGGCTGATGCCGGAGACCCATTTGCCCGCCAATGTCCGAGCCACCACGGAATTCGGCGAGATTCTCGCCCGGCGGTTGGACGGCTTCATCGCCATTTCGGAGAACACCCGCATTGACGCGGTGAGACTCCTTGGCCTGCGGCCGGAGAGAATCTGCGTGATCTATCCGGGCGTCGCCGAAGGGTTTTTTTGCGTCACCCCGGAAACTGCGGCCGAAGTCCGGCGCCGCTACGGCCTGGCGCGCTCTTATGTGCTGTTTGTCGGCGTGATCGAGCCCAGGAAGAATCTTGACGTGCTACTGGACGCCTATGGCGGCCTTCCGGCCTCGGTCCGCGAGGAGTTCCAACTGGTGATCGCAGGACTGCTCGGCTGGGCCAGAGCCTCCACGTTTGAGCGGCTTCGCGGGCCGCCTTGCGGCGTCCGCTACCTGGGGTACGTCCCCGAAACGGATCTGCCGGGCCTGACCGCCGGCGCAGCCCTTTTCGCCTACCCGTCCCTGTATGAGGGCTTCGGCCTGCCGGTAGCCCAGGCCATGGCGGCCGGCGTACCGGTGATCACCTCGAACGTTTCTTCGCTGCCGGAGATCGCGGGGGACGCGGCCCTGCTGGTGGACCCGCGGAGCGCCGCCGAAGCACGGGCGGCGCTGGCACGCGCCTTGCAGTCCCCGGAACTGCGCGCCAGACTGGGCGACAACGGGCGGCGCCGCGCTCAGCATTACCGTTGGGAGTTGTGCGCCGCCCGGTCCCTGGAGTTCTTCAGGGAGTTGACGGCTCTCTGACGACAACGCAAGGGCCATCCGTATAGGCCAGAACAAGTGCGCAATTGACATCGCCGGAGAGCGCTTGCTAAAAGTAAGAAGCTATGCCTCAGAAAAGAGCGCTGATCACGGGCATCACGGGGCAGGACGGCTCGTACCTGCTGGAACTGTTGCTTTCCAAGGGGTATGAGGTGCATGGCGTCGTGCGCCGGGTGGCTCTGGAGGACCCCGAGCATCGGCTGTCGCGCATTCTGCCCCACGTCGAGCAGGTTCACCTGCATGCGGCCTCGCTCGAGAGCTACGCCAGCATCCACCAGGTGGTCACGCAGGTCCAGCCCGAAGAGTGCTACCATCTGGCGGCTCAGAGCTTCGTGAGCTACTCGTTTGAGGACGAATTTTCCACGCTCAACACCAACATCAACGGCACCCATTTTCTGCTGGGGGCGATCAGGGGCGTAGCGCCCGCTTGCCGCTTCTATTTCGCCGGTTCCAGCGAAATGATTGGTCATGCCGAGGAGGTTCCTCAGACCGAACGTACGCGGTTCCACCCGCGCTCGGCGTACGGCATCAGCAAAGTGGCTGGTTTCGAGCTCACCCGGAACTACCGCGAGGCTTACGGGCTGCATGGGTCCAACGGCATTCTGTTCAACCACGAATCGCCCCGGCGCGGCTACGAATTCGTGACTCGCAAGATCTCCTCGGGCGTGGCTCGCATCCTGGCTGGAAAGGCGAAAGAACTGCGGCTTGGCAACCTGGACGCGCAGCGGGACTGGGGACACGCCCGCGAGTACGTCGAGGCAATGTGGCTCATGCTCCAGCAGCCGGAACCGGACGATTACGTGGTGGCGACCGGGGAAACGCATTCCGTCCGGGAGTTTGCGGAGCTGGCCTTCGCGCACGCGGGGCTGGACTGGCGCAAGTATGTCATCAGCGCGCCGGATCTGTTCCGTCCCGCGGAGGTGAACCTCCTGCTGGGCGATGCCGCCAAGGCGCGCGCCAAGCTGGGCTGGTGGCCTCGGACGAGCTTTGCGCAACTGGTGCAGGAAATGGTCGAGGCTGACTGCCGCGCGCTCGGCATCGCGCCGCCGCGGGCAGCGGCTGCGACGGTCGCCTGAGCCGGACGCACTAAAGTACCGGACGATGGTGGCCTACGCTTCGCAGTGATGAAGCAACGGCTATGGCGGAAACGCGATCTCTTCTCGTCTGTTGCAACGCCTATCCGCCCAACTTCGTCGGAGGTGCGGAACTCATTGCCCACTACCAAGCCAAGGCGCTCCAGCGCCGTGGGCACAAGGTGTCAGTTCTGGCAGCAGAACGCCAGCCTTTCGGTGCCCACTACGCGATGCGTCGGGACACGTATGACGGCGTGCCTGTTTACCAGTTGCAGGTGACGGACGCAGACTACGCCGCCGATCGGGTGAGTTTCCATCGCCCCGAGCTGGATCACAGGTTTGAGGAGGTCCTCGACGAAGTGCCCGCTGATGTTGCACACATGCACAACATGATTGGGTTGTCCCTGGGCATGATCGCCGCCGCCAAGCGGCGTGGCCTGCGTGCAGTGGTGACTCTCCACGATCATTGGGGCTTCTGCCTGAAGAACACCATCATCAAAGGAGAGAACCAGATCTGTCCTGATTTCAAGCAGTGCGCTGAATGCCAGCCGTTTATCTCCGACGGTCGGGACCGGGGCATCCCGATACGGATGCGCAACGATTATCTTGCGCTGGCTTTCGATTTGGTCGATGCGTTCATCTCTCCAAGCGAATACCTGGCGAAGACTTACGTTCGGGCGGGGCTGCCGGTGGGCAAGATGCACGTGATCTGGAACGGGGTGGACGTGGCGCGCTTCTCAGGCGTATTGAAGTCGCCCCGCAACGGCACGATCCGCTTCACCTTCCTGGGGTACTTCGGGGAACACAAAGGAATGGCGACTATTCTGGACGCTCTGCCCCTGCTCGGTGACCCCAGGCGGTGGCGCCTACATTTGGTGGGAGACGGTCCGCTGCGGCCCGTTCTCGAGCAGCGGGTGGCCGAAATGAAGCTCGGAGATTCGATAAGGTTCTGGGGAAAGGTGGCCCACCACCAGATCGAAGACGTTTTCCGGGAGACCGACGTACAGATTCTGCCTTCGATCTGGCCGGAGAACCAGCCCGTGTCGATTACCGAGTCCATGGCGGCGCGAACACCCGTTATAGCCACACACCTGGGCGGCGTACCCGAGCTGGTTCTCGACGGCGTAACGGGCTTCCTCTTCCAACCAGGCGAAGCCGCGCAATTGGCTGATAGGATGCGGCGGTTCCTCGATGATCCCGAGCGTATAGAGGCTCTCGGCGCCCGCGCCTTTGAGCGGATACAGGAGAACACGTTCGATCATCAAGTGGAGAGAATCCTGCGGCTGTACAACTGGAGAGCGCCGCAATGAGACCCCTGTGCGGCACGAGCGAGTTCGTGGTGTGTTGTGGTGGGCGCTTCGACGGCCGTTGTGTGCAGGCGATCGCGGAGATCTCGGCCGGCCATTCCTGCCCCACCGCCCGCTTCGTCATGGATGAGTGGCTTGAGGAGCATCAGCTTGCGATGGCCTCGCTGTTCTGGATCGTCACCACAGATGCATCGGTGAAGGCTGCACTGCCTGCACTTGAGCGCGGCGTCCCTTTGCTGGTCCCGGCGGAGCACGGCGAACTGAAGGAAATCTGCATGGAAGGCCAGTGCGGCCTTTATTATGAAACCGCGGCGGAGGCGGCGGCGTGCGTGATCTGGCTTCTCGAGAACGAAGACGCTCGCGCGGCCCTCGGCAGCAACGGCCGTGCGCATTGGGAGCGCCGGCAGACCTCGCCTTCGGCATGAAGGCCACTCAGGGCTGCGCCCTCAGGGGGTGGGTGAACCCTTGCACTCGTGCCCGGGCCTCCGCCAAGCCACCTTACAGCCCTGGTCACAGCGAGCCAGCAGCCGCAGCCGGCTCCTCATGAGCCTTCTTCTCGGCCGCCAGCGCATCCGCAAGCTGCTGAACTCTGACCTCTAGCGCTGCAACAGCGTCCTCAAGACCGCCAAACCGGGCTGCAAGGTTGTCCACCAGGGCGGTGTCTCTCTCGCAGGCCTCGGTTACCTTCGGCTTCACTTTCAGCGCCATGAGACGTTGCTGCGCCCCGTTCAGTTCGGTGTGGAACCGATCCTCCAACTGCTGGATTCGCTGCTCGAGAGACTTGATCTCGTCGGTAGTAACCACACCGAGCTGCGCTGACTGCAAGCGGATCTGGGCAGACTCGATGTCACTTAAGCGGCCTTCTGCTTCACCTTGAAACGTGCGAACTTGCGTTATGCCCCCGACCACTTCGGCTCGCGTTTCGCAGACTTGTCGCCCGAGCTTTCCCAATGCCTGCCGAATCGTAGCGAGCGACCCAATGACTTCCTGCTCGAACTGCGCAGCATGGGCTGCCTGGTCGCGGTTCCTCCGCACGACCGCCGAAACACAGAGGCGAATCTGGTCCTGTTGCCACCAAGCAAGCCGGGAGAGGCAACGTATGACCAGCGCACCGAGACGCCCACGGAGCGTCCTCGGAACTGGAGGGCACTGACCAATTCCGCGCGCAGCAGCAGCGATTGCGTCATCCAGGTTCCGCAGCAGAGCCGATTGTTGCAGCATGCGCTCGCGTAGGCCGGCTTCCTCTTCGGAACCCTCTAAGGACGTAGCCATCTCCTCGGCGGTCCGCTGGCGCACTCCCCGGCGGATTTCCGCCATGATTTCCTCGATCCTGGATATGCCGCTAGACATGTCTCAACGTGGCGCCTGTCCGATAGGATTCATCCGGACGCGCAGGGCTGCCCCCTGAACTTCTGGAAGCGCCAAGTCGGTATCGTAGCACACCGTGCAGCAAGGCCGTCCCAGACGGCCACCGATCTCTGGCACAATGATTAGACGGCGGCAGATCGCCGGAGCGAAAGCGGGGTGTCTGAGGACGCCCCCATTGGTCGCAAATGAGTACCGAGGCCAACAGTTGGGTCTGCGAATGCTCTGATTTTGGGGGGAAAGAGTCGGACCGGCTGCTTCTGCTGATCATGGTTGACGCGCTCCGCTGGGATTACATTGAACGTGTGCCTTACTTCCGCCGGTTGGCCTCACAGGGTCCCGTGACGCGGCTGCGGGAGGCGTTCGGCTTCTACGTTTGGTTCCCGCTACTTTGTGGGGCCGAAGCGCTGAAAGAGAACCGGTTCATGTTCGTCTTCAAGCTGGAGCGGTCGCCGTTCCGCTTCTTGAGAGGGCTCGATCCCGATTTTACGTTCGACGCCGGCAGCCGCCGCCTCGTTCATTCCACGGTCACCCCCCGGCTAACAGACTACGCAAAGGCTTACGCCAGCACTCTCGACGTGCCCCCATCCCTGTTGCCTTTCTTCGACTTCGGGTGGCAGCAAGCGCCCTGGGGTCGGGTGGATGGGTACCGTCCCATTACACAGGAGGTCAGCGAGGCCGGGTGGCGCTGGGCCGTGCTAGCGTGGCCGTTCCGGAATGCGTCGGTTCCGGGAGATCAGGGCATTTGCGAGGAGGCCTGCCAGATGCTAGAGCGGCGGCCGAGGTTCATGTTTGTGCACCTCCAGCAAACCGACGGGTTGGGTCACTCCTTCGGGCCGGGCTCCCGCGAGGTGACCGAAGGGTGCAACCGGGTTGGCGAGTACGTGGCGCGGATCGTCAAGGAGGCGGAGGCGCGGTTCCAGGCAATCGATCTGCTCCTGTTCGGAGATCACGGGATGGTTTCGGTGGTCGGTTCCATCGACCTTTGGAGCCGCCTCTGCCAACTACCGCTGCGGCTGGGCGAAGACTACGTCTGCTTCCTCGACTCCACCGTCGCCAGGTTCTGGTTTCTCCGCCAAGGGGTTCGCGAAGTGCTTGCCCGGATGCTGGAATCCACGCCCGGCGGGCGAATTCTCGAGGCGGAAGACTGGCGGAAGTACGGACTCGACAAGGTTGGGTACCAGAACGGCGAGATGTACTTCCTGGTTGAGCCGGGGCTGGTCATCGCGCCGAGTTTTTTCGACATGAAGGGCGGCATCCCGCGGGGCATGCACGGCTACGATCCGGCTTGCGCCGACAACCAGAGTGTGGTCCTTTACCGCAGCTCGCGACCAGCGGGGCTGCGTTTCTCCGGAGAGGTGATCGACGCACCTGAGGTTTACTCACTCTCCCGCGATCTGTTGTTCGTAACCCGGACGAAGCCCGGCATCAAGGCTTCTCGCGCACTGGTCCCGTCCGCCGATATGAACTACTGCCACGAACCTGCGGCCGCGGGCCGGGTCCGTTCGGATCTGAAAAGGATCCTGGCCACGGTTCGCCAGGAATTCCGGGACCTCAGGGCGCTCTTACTGACAGGCAGCTTCGGCCGCGGGGAGGGGGCCATGTGGCGGAACCCCCAGGGGAAGTGGCTTCCGGTCAATGACTACGATCTCATCGCAGTGGCCCCTTCTGCTACCAACCAGCGGGCAGTGGAGCTCGGCAGGCGCCTGGCGGCCGATCTGGGGATCGACGGAGTTGACCTTGGAGTGTGGCCCTCAGTGGAAGATCACTGGGCGAACAGCGATGTGCCTTTATTTGTGTACGACCTCCGCTACGGCACGCAGGTACTGTGGGGCGATCCAGACATTCTCGCTCCCCTATCTTTCTATTCCACCCGTCAAGTTCCTTTGCGTGAGGGGCTGCAACTGCTGTTCAACCGGATGGCGGGTCTCCAACTCGCTCTTGCCCGCGGCAGGCGTCCGGCAGACTGCCGCTACTGCTGGAACCAGGTGACCAAGGCTGCGGTGGCCGTCGGTGACTGGCATTTGCTCCAATGGGGGGACTACGCGGCATGCACGACTGACAAGATGTCGCGCTTTCGCGTGCTGGCCCAAGCCGCTGGCCTGCCCAGCGAAGACCGGCAGATTGTCGAAACCTACTTGCGGAGAAAACTCGTACCAGAGTATGGTCCGAAGGCGCTCTTGGAGAGGGAGCTGGATCCAGTGGCTTTGTTGGTACAGAAGACCGTTCTGGTCGCCGCTGGTGCGGTCACAGGCGAGAAATGTGAGAGCGTCAGGCAGCTTTGCGAACGCGTTCCGTACGCGCCGCCGGTGAGCGGGATCGGGGTCGAGGCCGACAATCAGGCGTGCATCGAGCGTGCAGCGAAGTCTGGCTGCCAGGTTCGCCCGCCCAAGGAGGAGTTTTCCTTGCGGAATGCGCTCTATGCGGCGCTGACGGCGATGATTGGCGCCGGCGACGGCCAGGCGGCCGGTGAGGAACTGACACGCCGGATGGTCGAACTGCCGCCTGGTGTGGATGCCAGGGGGGTGCGCAGCTTCCTGGTGTCACTGTGGGAGCACTGTTGCCACTCAGCCTGAGGCCTTGATGTCGCGCACTATGATATCCTCTGTGACATCGGTGGTAGGACGGTAATTCCAGTGCCCAAAGTCAGCGTCATCCTCACAATCTACAATCAGGCAAAGTTCCTGCGGGACGCCGTCTCCAGCGTCCTCGGTCAGTCCTTCAGCGACTTTGAGCTGATTGCCATCGATGATGGATCGAAGGACGAATCCTTCGAGATCCTCTCTTCCTTCACTGATCCGCGTCTGCGGCGGTTCCGCCAGAAGAACCGCGGGGTGGG
>Ga0194125_10013660_pt1 | contig 10516 bp, 9 predicted proteins | sample TA2KigC250mmetaG_FD_148626 | JGI IMG/M metagenome (GOLD analysis project Ga0194125, IMG submission 148626) | Freshwater microbial communities from Lake Tanganyika, Tanzania - TA2015034 Kigoma Deep Cast 250m | ecosystem: Environmental > Aquatic > Freshwater > Lake | place: Tanzania: Lake... | reverse complement strand
GTGCCGGCGCTGGCGTAGGGGCCGGCGCTGGCGCTGCGCAAGCAACTAGCAAACTGATAACTGCTATGAGAGGAAATATGATGAATATTGTTTTCCTTTTCAATTTGACTGCCTCCTTAAAGTCTCTCTGCTCTTTAATTCACTTTTTAACTGAATGCGATCACCCCCTCTCGTGATAGATTTAACTAACATAAATAGCACCGTATATATACTTTATATATCGGTGCTAATGTTCATAGGCACCATATACCCTAATAACAGCCAACTATGTTCTTAATTTGCGAAGTTAGCTTTATTATACACCGATTGAGCCAATTGTCAATGTATAGTTTGTTTGGGTACTATTTGCATCTAGTTGTTCTTTTACTCACCCCCTTGCTCCCCCTCTCAAACAGACTCGTCTTTTTTACTCCCTTTTAATAATGTTTGAGAGGGGGAAAGAATTGGAGAGGGGGCTCCGCCCCCTCTCCTCTTAACTCCCCTCTCCAGCCATTAATGCCTGCAGTTTATTACCAGCGGTTCTGGCTGGAGAGGGGTCAGGGGTGAGGTAAGCACATAGCAACCAAATGCAAATAAAACCACCAAATTGACAATATTAAATCAACAGAGTATATCTATTTATTAGAGGCAGCACCTCCGAAATTAGATATATAACAGGGAAAAACATAACATCGGATAAGTTTCCAGATAGTAAAACAGCCAAGAGAAAAAGGAGGTAATACATGGGAAATAACTGGGAGTTAGCGCATGTAGGGTTAGTCGTGAAGGATATGGACAAGACTGTTGAATACTACCGTTCCCTAGATATAGGTGCAGAAATCGGCACCGAGCGCGTAGGAAACAATGAGTCACAAGTATTTACGAGATATGGCAAGATTGTCGATACCGAAGAGAAATTCAAAATTAGGAATATCCAGATAGGTCCTCTATCTCTTCTTTTGAATCAGCCACTTGTAGGCAAAACCCATCAGCAAGAATTCCTTGACAAGAATGGTGGTGATGGCATCAACCACGTTGCCTTCTGGGTGGATGACTTAAAAAGTGAAAGAGCCAAGCTGGTTGCTAAAGGCATTCAGGTTATGTTCGAAGTTGAGGGTAATTGCTACTTTGACACCCGCAAATCTGGAAATGTCGTAATACAACTATTGCAGCGGAAATGAAATAGTATTGCCCAAAAGAGAGAGGAGGTGATAGAAGTTCTACCTTTTATTAAGCATGGTAGGCCGTGCAGGTCTCGAACCTGCGACACCCTGATTAAAAGTCAGGTGCTCTGCCAACTGAGCTAACGGCCCACATTTAAACCAGATATACAGTTCTGATTTTAACAAATAACTTCTGTGCCCGCAAGCTTAATGTTTACTCTCAACCTTTAAAAAGAAGAACATCATTTACATCATCCTCAGCATATCTTGCAGAAGCGAGGCCATCTTTTTTATAGTATAATCCGTACCACAGGATTAGTGTTTCCTTTTAATGGTGGAAAACTGAGGAGCTGACCATTAATTGACTGACGCAGAGTATATTGAACTTGCCCTGAAGCTGGCACGACGTGGGCTCGGCTGGACCAGCCCCAATCCCATGGTGGGGGCGGTGCTGGTCAAGGATGACCGCAATATCGGGCAGGGGTATCACCGCCGATTCGGCGGCAACCATGCTGAAATCAACGCCCTGCAAAATGCCCACGCTGACCCGTCCGGGGCAACTTTATACGTCACTCTGGAGCCATGCTGCCACTACGGTAAAACGCCCCCCTGCGTTGAGGCCATTATCAAGAACAGGATTAAAAAGGTCGTTATCGGTACCCTTGACCCGAATCCACTGGTCAACGGCAAAAGTGTCAGGATTTTAACCGAGCATGGCATCGAGACCAGAGTTGGCGTGCTGGCAGAAGAGTGCCGCGCGCTGAACGCCCCTCACTTCAAGTTAATGACCACAGGGCAACCGCTGGTGACCCTCAAGTTCGCCCAGACTCTGGATGGTCGCATCGCCACCGCCCGCGGCGACTCCCGATGGATAAGCTCGGAGGAATTCAGGAAACGGGCGCATCGGCTGCGAGCTGTTAACGATGCCATCCTAGTCGGTATCAATACCGTTCTGGCGGATAATCCCCAGCTCACGGTACGCCTGGTCAGGGGCCGGAGCCCAACTCGCGTTATCCTTGACTCCAAGTTGAGAATACCGCTCGACTGCGAAATCATTAAGACCCGCGACGTGGCGCCGGTGATGATTGCCGCCACCGCTCAGGCTGATAAAGAGAAGGCATCACGACTTCTTAAAGTGGGCATTGATATTCTGGAGGTCCGGCCTGACGAATCCGGGGCAATCGACCTGAAACACCTTTTACAGTTGCTTGGCCAGCGTAATATTTCATCGCTGCTGGTGGAGGGAGGCGCCAGAGTCATCACCTCCTTTCTGCGCCAGAAGCTCGCCGACAGGGTCGTCGTCGCCGTGGCACCCAGAATTCTGGGCAAAGGTATCGCTGCCGTGGGTGACCTGGATATCGTCCAGCTCAGTCAGGCTTTCAAGCTGACATTCCAGAAGATAACCAGAGCCGGTGAAGATATTGTCATTGAAGCCCGCATTGACCGCTCCGCTGCCTAGGCACGCTTAAGCATATATGCCATTACCTCGGCGACCAGAAACAGCGAGCCGGTAGCGCAGATAAGGTCGTCTGGCCCGGCCATTGACAGCGCCTTTGCCACCGCTGACTCCACACCTGCCGAGACCTCAAAACCTATGCCCTGTCTGGCAAATTCTGCTTGCAGCCTCTCCACCGCCACGGCGCGGGGGTGTTGGGAACAGGTTAAAATCAGCTGCGCCGGGAATGACGCCAGCTCCGCCGCCATTCCGGCGATATTTTTATCCGACGAGGCACCGAAAATAACGAAGGCTTTTTCATAGTTGAAATACTGCCTTAATGCCGCCGCCAGCTTACGCATAGAATCGCTGTTATGGGCCCCATCAACGACCACCCATGGCTTTTGCCGCAGTATCTGGAGCCGGCCCGGCCAGCTGACACTGGCGATGCCACTGGTGATAGTTCCGGCAGTTATTTTAGCCCCCCGTTCCGCCAGCAATTCGGCCGCGGCGACGGCGATGGCCGCGTTTTCCAGCTGGTGCTCGCCGAGAAGCGGCAACGTCAGGGAGTACTCACCTTTCAACCCCCGCAGTTTAAAGGACTGCCCCTCGGGGCGGAAGGATTGCCGCTGCCAGGTGACATCTCTGCCCACTCTGACCATTTTCGCATTTCTCTGCCGGCATACCTTTGCCAGCACCCTCATTGCTTCTGCAGACTGGGAAGCCGTAACCACGGTGCTCCCGGGCTTGATTATCCCCCCCTTTTCCCCGGCTATCTTGGCCAGCGTCTCACCGAGCACGTCCGTGTGGTCGTAGCTTATCGACGTGATGACGCATATATCGGGCCGCACCATGTTAGTGGCGTCAAGCCGCCCCCCCAACCCCACCTCCACCACCTGATAGGCCACTTTCTTATCGCGGAAGTGAGCGAAGGCCAGCGCCGTCAGTATCTCAAAAGTGGTCAGCGTGCCGAAATCAGCCCGCGCATTTATCGCCGCCACCTCCGGTTTCATTATACCGGTCAGTCTGGCGAATTCACCCCCGGCTATCTGCTGCCCGTCGACCTGTATGCGTTCCCGGATGCTGAGCAGGTGCGGTGACGTATAGAGGCCGGTGCGGTAACCCGACTGCACCAGAATGGAAGCAATCATGGCCGCAGTGCTGCCTTTCCCCTTGGTGCCGGTGATATGGACTGACCTCGCCGCGTCCTGGGGGTTGCCCATTCTGGCCAGCAACTGTTCCATGCGCCGCAGGTCAAAGACCACCGCCGAGCGCGGCATCCGCTCGTAATCAGCGAAGCTGAGAATATAATCAACCGCCGTCTTGAAGTCCATACTTGCTCCTCCAGAGACAACTTAATCTTACCCTTTACCAGAATTCCGGTAAAGTTTTTTGGCGAATTTTTCCAACCCCAAGGGTATGCCCCCCTTGACAGCCACTATATATTGTATTAACATAGACTTCGCTACACTATAGGCTGGGGATTATGGAAAATGAACTGTCCGTATTGCGGTTATTATGACTCCAGGGTCATCGACTCCCGTGACATCAATGACGGCGTACGCCGGCGGCGCCAGTGCCTGAAGTGCGGTCATCGTTTCACCACCTACGAGCGACTTCAGCCCATAGGGCTGTTTGTTATGAAGAAAGACCAGCGCCGCGAGGAATTCCAGCGGGACAAGCTTCTCGCCGGCATGCGCAAGGCCTGTGAGAAACGACCCCTCCCCAGCGGCACGGTGGAAAAAATCGCCGACGATATTGAAGCGGAACTGTACCGCTCCGGCAATCTGGAGGTGCCCAGCGCCGTCATCGGCGATATGGTCATGGAAAGGTTGAAGGCGCTGGACCAGATCGCCTACATCCGCTTTGCCAGCGTCTACCGTGAGTTCACCGATATCACCACGCTGAAAGAGGTCGTGGACGCGCTGGTCAGTGATGTGCCGGCACTGGCCACACCCAGGAACCAGCTCTCCCTGCTCTCCGCCGAAGAGCTGGAAGAGCTATCGAAACGAAAACAGTCTCGCGACCAAGCGAAATCACTATCACTTAAGAACAGCTAAGCCGATGAAATATCCAAATCGTAGCCAGATTGCGCGCATTGTTTTTGCCGCGGCTGAGTCCATGGGCATCGCCGACCGCCGGCTGGTGGAAAGGCTCACCGCGCAGGTCATCGAGCGACTGGAAAAAAATCGCGCCCTATCCCAGCCACCCACCCTGCCCGGCATGGAAGACCTGGTTGACCGGTCACTGCGGCGCCCGGGCCATCTGCCCACGGATACTGATATCCTGACCATGGTGGAGGAAATATTAGCTGCAGAAGAACATAAATTCACCGAGGAGGCGACCACGAAAATGAAACCGACCAGAACTGCCAGGGCAAAAAGAGAGGCCGATACTGGCTTGGAATTAACCGAAAATGCGCGGCATGTCCTGCAGAAGCGCTACCTGAAAAAAGACAAGCAGGGCAACGTCATTGAAACGCCGGAGGAGATGTTCCGCCGCGTGGCCCGGGCCATCGCCGAGGCGGAGCTTATATACAATCCAAAGGCCAATGCCAAGACCGTAGAGAACGAGTTTTATGACATCATGACCAGCCTGGAGTTCCTGCCCAACTCGCCCACGTTGATGAACGCAGGCCGGGAACTGGGGCAGCTGTCCGCCTGCTTTGTCCTGCCCATTGAGGACAGCATGGAGTCTATTTTCGACTCGGTGAAGCACACGGCGCTCATTCATAAGAGCGGCGGCGGCACCGGCTTCTCCTTCTCCCGACTGCGCCCGGAGAAGGACCGGGTCGGTTCCACGGGCGGCGTCGCCAGCGGCCCGGTGTCATTCATCAGGGCGTTTGATACCGCCACCGATGTTATCAAGCAGGGCGGCATGCGCCGCGGCGCCAATATGGGCATCCTCAACGTCGACCACCCGGATATCATGAAATTCATTACCTCCAAAGAGGACAAGTCCGCACTGACCAATTTCAATATCTCGGTGGCGGTCACTGCGGAATTTATGGAGGCGGTCAAGTCCGGCAGTGACTACAATCTGATAAATCCGCGCACCGGAGAGGTTGAGGGCAAACTCAACGCCAAGGAGGTCTTTGACAAGATTGTGGACATGGCCTGGAAGACCGGCGACCCCGGCATTGTCTTCATGGACCGCATAAACCATGATAACCCCACCCCGCTCCTGGGCAAAATAGAGAGCACCAACCCCTGCGGCGAGCAGCCGCTGCTCCCCTACGAGTCCTGCAACCTCGGCTCCATCAATCTGGCCCGGATGCTACGACAGACTGACGGCTCGGCCGAGATTGACCATGCCAGGCTGGCAAGGACCATCAAGACCGCGGTCAGGTTCCTGGACAACGTGATTGACGTGAACCGGTTCCCCCTGCCCCAGATAGAGGAGATGACCAAAAAGACCAGGAAGATTGGCCTCGGTGTTATGGGCTTCGCCGATATGCTGATACAGCTGGGCATCCCTTATAATTCCGAGGCGGCACTCAACTTGGCCTCGGGAATCATGAAATTCGTCAGTGATGAGGCCACCAGAGCATCGGTGGCACTGGGCAAGGAGCGGGGCCTGTTTCCCGCCTTCAAAGGCAGTACCTATGACGTGCCCGATGCCCCCAAGGTAAGAAACGCCTCGCGCACCACCATCGCGCCCACCGGCACCCTGAGCATGATTGCCGGCTGCTCCAGCGGCATAGAGCCCCTGTTTGCCCTGAGCTACACCAAGAATATCCTGGACGGGGCGAAACTGGTGGAAGTGAACCCGCATTTTGCCCAAATTGCCCGGGAAAGAGGCTTTTACTCCGAAGAGCTGATGCAGAAGCTCGCCGATGGCGCTCACCTGGCTGATATTGAAGGCGTGCCCGACGATGTGAAACCGGTATTCGTTACCGCCCACGAGATTACCCCGAAATGGCATGTCAGGATGCAGGCGGCGTTCCAGAAGTCGACCGATAACGCTGTTTCCAAGACGGTCAATTTCCCCCGCGAGGCCACCAGAGAAGACGTGGCCAAGGTCTATATGCTCGCCTACCAGGAAGGGCTCAAAGGGATTACCATCTATCGCGATGGCAGCCGCGAGGCGCAGGTGCTGACCACCGGGAAAACCGGAGGCAAAACCGTAGCCGCAGAGGAGGAAGCCAGGCGGACGCCGCGGAAGCGGTCCAAGGTAACCAGCGGCTTCACGGAGCGGGTCACCACTGGCTGCGGCTATATCTACGTTACGGTAAATTCCGATGAGCACGGCATCTGCGAGGTCTTCTCCCACCTCGGCAAGACAGGCGGCTGCGCCTCGGCGCAGCTGGAAGCGACCTGCCGCCTGATATCACTGGCTTTAAGGTCGGGAGTGGACGTGGCCTCAGTGGTCAGGCAATTGCGGGGTATCCGCTGCCCGTCCATTGCCTGGGAGGAGGGCAAGTCAATCCTCTCCTGCGCTGACGCCATCGCCAGCGTGCTGGAGAAGAATACCACCGGCTACGATGGCAAGCCCAGGCCGGAAGACTACGGTCTGGCCAAGAACCTGGCCGGGCAGTGCCCGGAGTGCAGCAACATGCTAATTTACCAGGAGGGGTGCTTTATCTGCCCCGCCTGCGGCTATACCAAGTGCTAGGGCAAAAGGAGGCACGACTTTGGCCGAGGAATTAGCGAGCCGAGAGGTTATCGTTCTCCAGGAGATGGAGGCGAGGCGCGTCGGCGATGGCATCCGGGAACTGCGCCAGCGCTGCGGGCTCTCGCTGGCAGACCTTGCCCGCCGGGCCAACGTCTCTAACGACTACCTGCTCCGCCTGGAGGAGGGCCACGAGCTGAAAATAGAGCGCTCCGTCCTGGATAACCTCCGTCAGGTCAGCAGCACCGGCGGGTAAACTAAAGACTTCCCAGAATGCAGCTACATTCTGGCTATAAGAGCGGCCTTGCTTGTGGCCAGGCCTCCTTTCCGGCACTCGATCCCCTCCCTGTGGAGGGGATAACTGTTTATAAAGCTGTCATTAGGACGTGTTGCGATAAAAGTCACATACTCTGTCTCGCATTCAGCGATATGATGTAATTGATAAGGTGCCGATGAAAAAAGGGATTAATCATGCCAGTTTCAAGAGGGTTATATGTTTTACTGTTTAGCCTGATTTTGCTGAGCCTCGGCGGACTGGTGGCTTCCTGCCGGCCGACGGCGAAGATTGAGCTTATCTCCGAGGCGCAACCAATGTGCAATTTACCGATACCGATAACGGAGAACGGGACAGTGAATTTAACGGAAAATAAAGCCATCGCGCCCCAGACACACGATATCCCGCCTATTGATACCATGGCACCGGCATATACGGAGACGGCCACCTTCTCGCTGGGCTGATTCTGGGGACCTGACTCCCGGTTCGGGAGTCTGCCCGGCGTGATACTGACGCGGGTTGGCTACGCGGGAGGCAGCCAAGACAATCCCTCTTACTATGACCTTGGCGACCATTCCGAGACGGTGCAGATTGAATATGACCCTGACCGGATTTCATATCAGGAACTGCTCGCTGTCTTCTGGGACAGCCATGATGCGGCGATGCCACCCCTCTCGGTGCAGTACAAGTCAATAATCTTCTATCACGACGAGGCGCAGAAGCGGCTGGCGCTTGAGTCTAAGGCACAGCTAGAGGCTAAGCAAGGCAAGGCTATCTTCACCGAGATATTACCCTACTCCAGGTTCTATCTCGCCGAGGACTACCATCAGAAGTACTACCTGCGCAATGTCCCCGACCTCAATAAAGAATTAACCGCCTTATATCCCAATATCAATGATTTCATCAATTCCACCGCCGTGGCACGTGTCAATGGCTATCTTGGCGGCAACGGTGATATCGAAACCCTGCGCCAGGAGATAGACAGCTACGGCCTTTCCCCGGCGGCCAGGCAGCACCTGCTGGCAATGGTGGCTCGTTAAGACCAGTAAGCCTAGCCGCTCTGTTTCTCTCCCTTTGACACCCCCGTAAACCGATGATATGATTATGCGGGGGGCGGTTTGATGTCTAATATTGACCTCTACGTGGTGCTGCTCGCCATCTGCCTAGTCTTTTCAGCCTTCTTCTCCGGCTCAGAAACAGCCTTCGTTTCTCTGCAGAGGGTAAGGGTTGAGCACCTGGTCGAGAACAAAATCAGAGGCGCGAAACGCGTCTCCAGAATAATCGCGCGCCCGGAGAGGCTGCTCTCCACCGTTCTTTTCGGCAATACACTGGTCAACGCCGGGGCCACGGCTATCGCCACGGCACTGGCCATTGAATTCTGGGGCGAACGGGGAGTAATCTACGCCACACTCGGGCTGACTGCTTTCCTGCTTATCTTCACCGAGACCACACCTAAAACCGTGGCCGCCCAGCACGCGGAGAGAATCTCGCTGCTGTCTGTCCGGCTGCTGGAATTCATCACCTGGCTGTTTACGCCGTTCGTTTTTGTCTTGAGCTGGATTGCCACCGCTTTCAGCCGGCTGTTCGGCGGCACCTCTGTGGCCAAGTCCCTGGCCAGTCCGGAGGAAATCCGCGCCATGATTACCCTCAGTGAGAAGGAAGGCGCCGTAGAAGAAACTGAAGCCAAAATGCTGCACAAGGTCTTTGACTTCGGTGACCGACCCGTCCGCGAGGTCATGGTGCCCAGGCCAGAGGTGGTCGCCATCCAGCAGGGCGCCAAAATTGCCGACTTCCTCACCCTTTACGCCGAATCACCCCGCTCCCGCTTCCCCGTCTACCAGGAAAACATGGATAACGTGGTCGGCATCCTCTCCGTCAAGGACGTGCTCATGGCTGAAGCCAAGGACACGGTTACTGATGACAGCACCATAGACGAGCTGGTGCGCCCCGCCTACTTCGCCCCGGAGTCCAAGCGCATCAGCGACCTCTTCGCCGAAATGCGCAACAAGAACTTCCGCATGTCCGTCGTCGTCGACGAGTACGGCGGCACCGCCGGCATCGTCAGCCTGACCAGGCTGGTCGAGGAAATCGTCGGCCCAGTGGGGGATGAACTGGTGGAAGCGGAGAAAGACTTTGAGGTCATCAACGAGTACACCTATCAGATTGACGGCAGCATGCGCATTGAGGAAGTGAACGAAGAAATGCACCTTGACCTGCCCGAGGGCGACTATGAGACCGTGGCCGGCTTCATCCTCTGCCTCCTCGGCCACATCCCCAGACAGAATGAGCAGCTGCGCTACAGGGGCCTGAAGCTGGTCATCACCGAAATGCGCGGCCGCAAAATCGAGAAAATCCTGCTCACCAAGGAAAAGGAAGCAGTCGAGGCACTGCGCTCCGACCGCAGGGAAAAAGCGCCCGGAAACGGAAAGCGTAAGGGATGAGGCACCATGTCCGGTACTGAGCAATTATATATAATCCTGTTTCTCATCTGCATTCTCCTCTCCGCATTCTTCTGCAGCTCGGAAACGGCTTTCTTTTCCGTGCAGCGCATAAAATTGCAGCACATGATACTCACCGAGGTAAAGGGAGCAAAGAGAGTCGCCCGTATGCTTGAGCGCCCGGAAAAACTGCTATCCACCGTTCTGTTCGGTACCAACCTGGCCAACACTGCAGCGGCGGCGCTGGCTACCGCACTGGCTATTTCCATATGGCCGGAGCGCGGCGTCCTTATCGCCACAATCGGTGTTACCACCATCCTCCTCATCTTTGCCGAGACCACGCCCAAAACGCTGGCCAACCAGCATGCCGAGAGGCTGTCTCGGCTGTTCGTGCGCCCGCTGGAATCCTTCTCCTGGCTCTTCACGCCCTTTGTCATCGTCCTCAGCTGGATAGCCGTTGGCTTTACCAAGCTGTTTGGCGGCACTCCGGTGTCCAAATTTATCGCCAGTCCGGAGGAAATCCGCGCCATGATTACCCTCAGTGAGAAGGAAGGCGCCGTAGAAGAAACTGAAGCCAAAATGCTGCACAAGGTCTTTGACTTCGGTGACCGACCCG
>Ga0194125_10013656_pt1 | contig 10518 bp, 5 predicted proteins | sample TA2KigC250mmetaG_FD_148626 | JGI IMG/M metagenome (GOLD analysis project Ga0194125, IMG submission 148626) | Freshwater microbial communities from Lake Tanganyika, Tanzania - TA2015034 Kigoma Deep Cast 250m | ecosystem: Environmental > Aquatic > Freshwater > Lake | place: Tanzania: Lake... | reverse complement strand
CTATTAGCACTCTCGCTGAACGCGCTTTAAGTGCGTGGGAGGGCACGAATGGTCAGAACTGAAACGATCATTTCTGCGGAGGCGCTTAATCGCCTCGACCAGCATTGGGCGGTCAAAGCAATTGGCGAGGAACGACGCAGACGCGCGTTGGAAGTCGCCGCTGTACGCATAGTACGATCCGCCGTCGGTCGTCAGATGGCAGTGTCCTTTGATGACCGCGCAAATGACAGCGAACTAGTTGAGCGCGTCGCATTGGCGTTTGAAATGGCTGCTATTGAAGGATTAGATGCGATCATCCACCCATCCAGCAGCGAGGCGAGTCTTCAATTGCGGGCGCAAATGCGAGCTGGTGCTTTCCGTGCATATAGTTTGGTGCGAACCTTGCCAATACCTTCGGAATCCGAAGAAAGAATATTCCATGTCTTGCATCTTGCTGGGCTCGCTTACTGCGGCGATCAATGGACTGACCTTCGTCGTTGGCTGAAGGATCGTGATCAAGATGTTAAAGCACCATCGGTTGCTAATGCAAGTTGGGATCAAAGGCTTTTGTGTCGGTTATATGATTGCTGGTTGCGCCTGCTGAGGAAACGGGGATGGGATGATCTGGATGCAATACGCGAGATTGTCGCTGGTCTTCGCAAGGATCAGGCTCAGTATGAAGACACTGTCTTAGCCGGCCAAGATCGACATGTTGCTCAATCTATTGCGTTTCAGCTTGTCTCACTCTATCACTTGGCTAAGGCGACGGAACTTCTCGCGGTTTATATGCTTCAGGGTCAACCTCCAAGCGTAGAATCGGAACTCGACTCCCAATTTGAGAGTGCGCTGAAGGCTGCTACTGCAGCTCAAGACAATGCGCTGGAGGTGATTCTCCGTTGGCTTCATGCCACCTCTCGCCTGATGGTTGCCGGGTCACTTTGGAAGGTAGCTCAAGCAGTCAACTCTCGCATCACTCATTTCGTAAGAAACGTTGTTAAGGCTCGTTCACTGTTTGAACTTCTTCCTCCACAACGAGCAGCCTTACAGGAGCAAGGTCTCCTCGATCAAGCTAGTCGTGCAATTGTCGTAGATTTACCGACTTCTGGTGGAAAGACCACATTAGCGCAGTTTAGGATGCTCCAGGCTTTGAATCAATTTGACGCTGAAGACGGTTGGGTGGCCTATGTCGCTCCAACCCGAGCACTTGTTGCGCAGTTGACGCGTCGTCTACGAGAAGATTTCAGTCAAAATCCTTTGAACATCCGCGTGGAGCAGCTTACCGGAGCAATTGAAATAGACTCATTCGAAGAAGATATGCTCACTGCTCAGGATAAACGAGTTGCTTTTCAAGTTTTAGTCTCCACACCTGAAAAGCTACAACTCGTAATTCGCAACAAGAAGGTGTCACGACCGTTGGCGCTAGTGGTAATGGATGAGGCGCATAACATCGAAGACGAAGAACGAGGTTTGAGAATAGAATTACTGCTGGCAACGATTAAGCGCGATTGCGACCGAGCAAATTTCCTTTTGTTAATGCCGCATGTTCCAAATTCAGCTGATCTGGCAAGATGGCTCGGTGCAGATGCGGGTCGGTCTATTAGTATTGGGACCTCACCCTGGCAACCAAACGAACGTATAGTCGGACTATTCTCAGCGATTAAGGACGATTCGACTCGAGGAGGGTGGAAACTTCAGTTCGAGACCCTTACAACCACGCCGAAAACTATTCGTCTTCATGGGCGGCATCAGGTTGGTGACATAAAGCCATTGGAGATCCCCTTCTCCAAGGCGAAAGGAGTGTCTGTTCAAACCGGAGCTATGGCGAAGGTTTTCTCCGAACGAGGAACCAGTATTGCCGTTGCGCAAAAAATTGACCATGTATGGTCTGTAGCCAGAACTGTAAGTAAAAGTCTTGGACCATTCAATATTGTCCCAAAAGAAATCGCGTTGGTGCAGCGATTCCTCAATACTGAGATAAGCCCCCACTTTGAATTGATTGAGATGCTCGATAGAGGCGTGGCTGTTCATCACACTGGTCTTTCCGACGAAACCCGAACTCTCGTTGAGTGGCTTGCGGAAATCGGAAAATTGCGAGTGCTTTGCACGACGACAACCCTAATCCATGGGATAAATTTTCCGGTGGCCTCCGCCTTTTTAGCAACGCGTAAATATCCATACGGCAAAGAAATGAGCCCCCGATCGTTTTGGAACTTGGCTGGTCGTGCAGGGCGGATAAATCAGGAAAGTGTGGGTATCGTTGGACTCGCAGCGGGTGACGAACCGGATGAAAATAGAGAGTTTATTGGTAAGGTAACTGGTGCATTGATTTCGCGACTGATTGATTTACTAAACGCTGTGGAAGATAGTAGACTTAATGATCTATCTTTGATTATCCAAGACGAGCAGTGGTCTGCTTTCCGTTGCTACATTGCACATCTTTGGAATGAAAAGCAGAATCTTGACTCGGTTCTTGCCGAGACCGAACAATTATTACGGAATACTTACGGTTTTAGTACGTTGCAGGAACGCACAGATACTCGATCAAGGCGGCAGGCACAAGCGCTTTTGAATGCCACGGGTAATTATGCGCGGGAATTAGCGAAGAGGCCTGGATCTGCAGCCTTGGCGGACGCAACTGGATTCGCCCCAGAAGGTGTTGCTGCGGCACTCGCTGGACTGAGTCATCTCGAACGGAAACTCACACTGTCTGATTGGGAGCCAGCCAGTATATTTGGTGAAAGCTCAAAATCCCGCCTGCCACAACTGATCGGTGTCATGATGCATATCCCGGAAATCAAGGATTCTCTGTCGGAAATCAGCTCAACAGGGCAGACTCATCAGCATATCTCAAATGTAATGCGAGCCTGGGTAGATGGTCGATCAATTCAAGAAATTGCCACTGAATTCTTCCAGGGCAAGACGAACACTGAGACAATTACAAGTGCTTGTAAGGCGATCTACAGAAACTTAACTAACATTGGACCTTGGGGGATATCAGCCCTTTGCAAGATCAGCGGCATTGACTTTGATAAATTGTCGCACGCCGAGAAACGACGCATAAACAGTATGCCTGCGATGATCTACCATGGTGTAAAGACCGAATCAGGTGTCTTAATGCGTATGAACGACGTTCCGAGAAGCATAGCTGAAACTTTAGGGAATAAATTCGAACAAAAGGTCGCACAATCGTCTGGAAGCCGATCTGTGGGCGCAGCTCGTGAATTCTTGAAAGCGTTGGCGACTAACGAATGGGGAGAAGTCGTTCCCAAAGGGGCGGTTATGTCAGGTAGTGACTATAAAGAAATATGGGGGAGGCTCTCAGGTGAGGTCTGGGCATCGATATGAGTAGTTACGTCAATGAAAGCATCGTTGAACATGCCGTCCTTGACTGGCTAAAAGACCTCGGCTGGCAAACCGCTTACGGTCCAGATCTCGCCCCGGGTGAGCCCAGTGCCGAGCGTTCGGATTATGCGCAAGTCGTGCTGGTTGGTCGGCTTAGGTTAGCGCTTCAGACTCTCAATCCGCATCTGTTGCCAGATGTGCTTGAAGACGCCTTCCGAAGAATCAGCCTCCCTGAGTATCCATCCCTGATCGTAAACAATCATACTATTCACAAATACTTGACTGAAGGCGTGCCAGTAGAAGTGCAGCGATCAGAAGGCTCCTTTGGCGGCGACTTAGTGCGTCTGCTGGATTTCGACGCGCCGGAGAACAACGACTACCTGGCGGTTAATCAATTCACGGTCGTTGAGAACGGAAACGAGCGCCGGGCGGACGTGGTGTTGTTTGTCAACGGTCTGCCGTTGGCGGTGCTGGAGTTAAAGAATCCAGCTGACGAAGAGGCAGATATTTGGAAGGCCTTCAACCAACTGCAGACTTACAAAGAGCAGATTCCTTCTTTATTCGCATTCAACGAGGCTCTGGTCATCTCAGATGGACTGGAGGCGCGGATCGGAACGCTTACGGCCGGTCGGGAATGGTTTATGCCCTGGCGAACGATTGAGGGGGAAGAGATTGCTGATAGCCGACTGACACAACTCCAAGTAGTGTTGGATGGTGTGTTCTATAAACGGCGGTTCCTTGATCTCATCCGTCATTATATCGTGTTTGAGGATGCCGGCGGCGGGGTATTGGTCAAGAAAATGGCCGGGTATCATCAGTTCCATGCTGTCAATCAAGCGGTCGAGTCCACACTGAGAGCAGCCCGTATGGGCGGAGACAAGCGAGCTGGAGTGGTCTGGCATACGCAGGGATCGGGGAAGAGCCTGACGATGGCGTTCTATGCCGGAAGGGTTGTCCTGCACCCTGAAATGGAGAATCCGACCTTGGTCGTGATCACAGACCGAAACGACCTCGACGACCAACTTTTCGGGACTTTCGCCCGATGCTATGAATTGCTTCGCCAGCAGCCGGTTCAAGCGCAAAGCCGGGCGAACTTAAGGGAACTGCTGCGAACAGCATCCGGCGGAGTGATATTTTCGACGGTTCATAAGTTCTTCCCAACCGAGGATGAAGATCAGCATCCTCTGCTAACCGACCGGCGGAATATCATCGTCGTAGCCGATGAAGCACATCGCAGTCAATATGACTTCATCGACGGCTTCGCTCGACATATGCGGGAAGCGCTGCCGAATGCCTCATTTATCGGCTTCACCGGCACGCCGATTGAGTTGACCGATAAAAACACCCGTGCGGTGTTCGGGGATTACATCAGCATCTATGACATTGAGCGGGCAGTGAAAGATGGCGCGACCGTGCCCATCTATTATGAAAGCCGACTTGCTAAATTGGAGCTCGACGAAGCCGAGAAGCCCAGGTTGGATGAAGAATTCGAGGAGGTGACGGAAGGTGAAGAGGTCGAGCACAAGGAACGCCTGAAGACCAAGTGGGCGCAACTTGAAGCCTTGGTGGGCGCAGAAAAGCGCATCAAACTGGTTGCCCAGGATTTGGTCAATCACTTCGAGAACCGGCTTGGAGTATTGGACGGCAAGGCGATGATCGTCTGCATGAGCCGACGCATCTGCATTGATCTATATAGTGCGATTGTGGCTATTCGTCCGAATTGGCATCATACCGACGACGACAAGGACATTCTCAAGGTGGTGATGACCGGATCAGCATCCGACCCTGTCGAATGGCAGCCGCATATTCGAAGCAAACCGCGCCGGGAGGAACTGCACAAGCGATTCAGGAATCCGGACGATCCGTTCAAGATAGTGATAGTGCGCGATATGTGGTTGACCGGTTTCGACGCGCCGAGTCTCCACACAATGTATGCCGACAAGCCAATGCTAGGGCATGGACTGATGCAAGCCATTGCGCGCGTGAACCGTGTCTTTCATGATAAGCCAGGTGGTCTGGTGGTAGATTATCTGGGGCTTGCACACGAACTGAAGTCAGCGTTGGCTACCTACACTGAAAGTGGAGGACGGGGCAAAACCGCGCTTGATCAGGAAGAGGCTGTGGCGGTGATGTTGGAGAAGTATGAAATCTGCTGCGGCTTCTTTCATGGTTTCAACTGGACATTATGGAAAAGCGGCACTTCGCAGGATAGGTTGTCAGTGCTTCCATCCGCGCAGGAGCATATATTATCGCAAGAGGATGGTAAGAATAGATTCTTGACGGCAGTCGCCGAACTGACCAAGGCCTTTGCATTGGCGGTTCCGCATGAACAGGCGCTTGAGATTCGCGATGATGTAGCATTCTTCCAAGCGGTGAGGTCTGCTCTGGTAAAGAGCACAAGAGTAGACCGGTGCAGTCCAGAGGAAATTGAACATGCAATTCGCCAAATCGTCTCACGGGCAGTGGCTTCAGATGTAGTGATTGATATATTCGCAGCTGCTGGTCTTGAAAAACCAGACATCTCAATCCTTTCTGACGAGTTTCTCGCCGAGGTTCGTAGTATGCCTCAAAGGAACTTGGCGGTCGAATTATTACGGAAACTACTGGCAGGCGAAATAAAGTCCCGAGGCAAGAAAAATATCGTGCAGGCGCGTTCGTTTTCGGAACTGCTTGAGCAGTCGATTAGGAAGTATCAGAATAGGGCAATTGAGACCGCACAGGTCATAGAGGAATTAATCACCTTGGCGAAGGAAATCCGTGAGGCTGATCAGCGCGGGGAAGAACTTGGGCTGAGTGAGGATGAGATGGCGTTCTACGATGCGCTGGAGGAGAATGATAGCGCTGTCAAGGTTCTGGGCGATGAGACATTACGAATTATCGCCCAGGAGTTATTGAAGGTGGTTCGTCAAAATGTAACGATAGATTGGACTGTCAGAGAAAATGTTCGTGCGCAGATGCGAGTTATGATAAAAAGGATTCTGCGCCGTTACGGTTATCCCCCTGATAAGCAGGCTCGGGCAACCGAACTTGTGCTGGAACAGGCGGAGGTGATTTGCAGGGATTGGGCGGACAGCGCTGATTAGAGAACGTATAATGATTAAACCTAGATCGAGAAGGAGATGCCGTGAAAAATCACGAAAGCTATATCCGGCTTGGATTTTGGGATTGACAACGTTTGCGTTAGGAGTCCTTGCATTTACCCTTATCACATGCACCGCCAGTCTCTCTTCAAATTTCGGTGTATTATACACATGGTGGAGTGAGTGGATGTGGCATGTTTATGGCGGCGCTTCAATTATCGGACTATTTCTTGCAATTTATGCTATTTGGCATAAGAAACCTCCGGTTGACGTCATCACACTGCTTGAGGAAGAGCTCCGTTTGCCCATTTCAACCATTAATTTGGTATCTATGAGTGGACAGCGAATTTTCTATGATGTGTCCAACTGTGCCTCTGAACTCGCTGGTAGAATAGATGAAAAAGCAGGGAATTACGAGCAAGCGCTGAAAGCCTCTGCGAAAGGAAGGTTCGAAGATGCAAAGAGATTTTTAACTGCGGCGGAGCAGGACAATCTGGTTGAAAAGGTAAAAATACTCGAACAAAGAGGGATTATCGAATTCCGTTCTGGGTTACCATTATTGGCTGCTGAGCTGTTTGAGAAAGCAAGAACATTGAATCCGGAAAGATTAGACATATGTAACGCCGAAGTAGTTGCGCTGAGTAATGCTGGAAAATACGAACGAGCAATAAAACAGGCAAGCGCTGTATTGGAAATGGCAGATCTTCGTTTCGGGAATTCGAGTCTTGAATATGCCACTGCATTGAACAATTTGGCTTGTATTTATGTTCGTCAAGGTCGATATACAGAAGCCGAGCCCATCCACCTACAAGCAATATCGATTCGAGAAAATGCGTTAGGAGCAATCCACCCTGACTTTGCTAATTCCCTTCATAATTTAGCTAGTCTATACCATGAGATTGGGAGATTTCAGGACGCAGGAAAGCTGTACGCACGTGCTCTTGAAATCGACGAGAGTCTGGTCAAACCAAATCCTCTTAGTGTTGCGAATGATTTGCAGGGTTTAGCATCGGTTTATTTCAGTCGTGGAATGTTTGATGACTCAGAGCGACTGATTCGTAAAACGATTGAAATACGTGAGGCAATATTGGGTCCAAACCACCTATCAGTTGCTTATGCTCTCAGCGGGATGGTTGCGCTTCTCATAAAATTTGCCCGTTTTAAAGAAGCCGAGGAGTTGTGCAAACGTGTATTGCAGATCAAAGAAATTTCGCTCGGCAAGAAGCACCCAGATGTGGCAAATAGCCTAAGAGACTTTGCCTTGCTTTATGCCAGACAAGGTCGCTTCCATGAAGCGGAGCCTCTTTTCAAGCGTGCTCTTGACATATCCACAACTTCATTGGGCGAGAAACACCCCGACGTTGCAAGCGGATTGAATGATCTGGCAGCAAACTACTACAGTCAAGGTCTGATCGAAAAAGCAAAACCGCTCTTTCAACAAGCTCTTGAGATTCGAACGGAAAATTTTGGCTCTGAGCACGTTTTGGTCGCCATGATCTTGAACAATATTGGGGATTCGGATCGCGCCCTATGTCATTTTAAGGAATCCGAACTAAATTTTAGGCGTGCACTTGAGATTTATATGGCTGCACTGGGACCCATGAGTCTCGATGTAGCCAATGTACTAAACAATCTTGGAGCACTATATCATAGCCAGTATCGGTATGAGGAGGCCAAACCACTTTTCCGACGGGCACTGGAGATTCGTATTGCTGTTCTTTGGGCGATGCACCCAGATGTCGCCAATAGTCTAAATAATCTCGCAGGTCTTCTATTTGATCTAAAGTCCTATAATGACGCAGCGGCGTACTATTTGCAGGCAATCGAAATCCTTGAGAAATCTGCTCCAGATCACCCTGCTCTTAAGGATATGCGAAAATACTACAGTAAATCACAAACTCTGACTGTTCAACAAAATAATGAAATTCAATAAGGGATTTAACAATGGATTGCTTAATCAAGCTCGACTGGACATTCTTTATAATTCTGTGCTGGAGTATAGGAATTGTTTTCTCGATAATTGCGATTTATTTGAACAACATCGTCATTCCAAGAATAGAAGGTGAAATTCACAGCTTTGAATTGAAGCAAAACTGGTTTAATTTGACGAATCAACAGATGGCTTCTAATGAGATGATGGGGTCACATTTGCAAAAGTTCTTAATCCTAATGCAAGGGGTTGGTTTTCAGGAAACAGATCCCCGCTTCTCAAACATTATTAGTGAAATCTTACTTATCCAAAGGCAAACATTGATTATTCTGAACAGCGATAATCCACCTTCACTTGGGCTATTGGAGAGATGGAATCAAATGGGTTTTGATGAACTTAATAAAGAGAAAATTCAATACTTGGCGAAATTTTCCGATCTGGGCAACAAATTCGCTCAGGAAAGACTACTCTATCAAAAGAAAAGGGATAAGTATTCTCCCGTTGCCCTGAGTCTTAATATCTCCAGTATCATATTGATTCAACTGGGAATCATTCTTCAATTAATTTGGAGTATCTGAATAAGGCATCTGACTTCTAAACTTGGAAGATATCGGTCTGTAAACATCAGCGTTCAGTTTCTATTAATCAGTGCAGATGGAGCACAGAATGCCGATTCAGCCGTGTTAATGGGCTTCCAACAAGATGAGTGGATTTAAACAAGTTTAACCAGACTGAAATCCTATGTCCACCAAGTTCATCGTTCGTGATCAAATCAACTCAGCGATCTTGCGAATCATTGAAACAGCGACTCGGGAGATCGATCAGGTTTCTCTCTACTTAGACCCATCTGAGCATCTCGCAAAGGCGATTGAGCGTCAATCTGGGAAAGTCGCGATCTCGATTTACTTCAGAGCAGACAAGCAGGGTGATTATAAGGAGGCGCTACTCCGGTTCAAGAAGATCGGTGTCAGTTGCTATCCCGTGCCCAACCTGCATGCGAAGATCTATCGCAACGAGAAGCTGTATTTTGTCGGATCCATGAACCTCACCAAGTCATCCGTTATCAATAGTGAGGAATGCGGCATTTACTCCGATGACCCAGAACTAACTGCTGGGATCGCAAAATTCATCAGCGAATTGCGGGACATGGCAATAAAGATTGGGGACAAACCAATCGTGCGAGCCCCATCACCAGGGGTTAAGATTGCTTCTACGGTAGTGAATTTAATCAAATCTACCATTGACGATCTTACTCAGAAGGGCTACTGCATACGTTGCGGAGACAAGATTGAGTGGAACAAGCTAAAACCTCTCTGCGCCACTTGTTTTCGGGAATGGCGGAAGTTTGAGAATCCCGATTACACTGAGAAGTTCTGTCACCGATGCGGGAAGAAGAAGAAGACAAGTATAACAAAACCTCTGTGCATCGAGTGTTTCAAGGCAAGTTAACGGGCGCTGCAAGGAGGATATTCGCGTCGACTCTATTGCAATTACAAATGATTGCACCACACAAACGCCCCACGTTGCGCGTTCGCCTCGCCCTCCGATGGAATACTCGACTGGAAACAGGCCGCCCCGTGGGCGAATTTGAGATTCAGAGGTTATGACGGACTGAACGATAACCAAAGACATATAGCCAAATACTTCGAAGGTGGTCTCCTCGTTCTGGCACCGGTCGGCACCGGCAAAACGCTCACATTGGCCGAGCGTGCTGCTAAAGCAATCGCTTCAGGCATTGCACCTAACCGGATTCTCTGTCTGACCTTCACGAACCGTGCTGCGAAAGAGATGGCGGTTCGTATTGGTCGCATACACCCCAAGGATGCTGATCGGATTGTTGTTTCGACTTTCCATGCTTTGTGCGCTGATATGCTGCGGCAGGAGGCTCGCGAGATTGGCATTCCAAGCGACTTCGTTGTTTACGACAATGTAGACAGCATTGACCTTATAAGCGAATTGGGGCGCATGGAATTTAATGAAGCTAGACAGCTCTATTACAGCATTGAATCAGCCAAGGCGAGCGCGACTGGTCGCCAATTAACCGCCGCAGGCTTGTTGGGGGACCTTTTTGAAGAGTTTCCTTCCTATCTGGCGGGAACTGCCATTGAATATCAGAAGAATCTGCTGTTGCGGCACGCCCTTGATTTTCAGGATCTGGTGGTTTTCACACGGGCGATGTTGAAGGAA
>Ga0194125_10013654_pt1 | contig 10518 bp, 7 predicted proteins | sample TA2KigC250mmetaG_FD_148626 | JGI IMG/M metagenome (GOLD analysis project Ga0194125, IMG submission 148626) | Freshwater microbial communities from Lake Tanganyika, Tanzania - TA2015034 Kigoma Deep Cast 250m | ecosystem: Environmental > Aquatic > Freshwater > Lake | place: Tanzania: Lake... | reverse complement strand
ACCGAGGTTCAATTTTAGGCGCAGAAAATCAGGATCTATGCGATAAGCGGCTTTGAAATGTTCGATGGCTTCGCGGCAGCGATTGAGATGCAGATAGGCATTGCCGGCGACATACGGGGCTTGCGCCGGATGTCCTTCAGCGACCGTCCAAGGCAGCATCGTTATTCCCCAACCGATAACCAAAACTAAAATCGGATCAAGCAGGGATTTTCTTAGTCTAATTCGTTTGACGATTTCCTCTACGCCGACAGCCGTCAGGAGCGCCAGCGGCGGCAACAAGGGCATTCGATAACGCGCCGAAATGAAGAATAACACTAATCCGCCGCCAAAGATTATAATGTAAGCCAGATTCACGGCTAAGGCTGTTTTTTGCGAGCGCCATATAGTAAGCGCGCCCCAGAACGCCGTCGGAATCAAGAAGCCGATGGAAAAGAACATTAGAGTTTGGACGAACGGCGCGGCTGTAAAGACTAATTCCAGCGGGCGGTTGTTGCCAATTTCCTGCCGGCCGACGAGTAAATATAACTTGCGCAGCATCAAGGCGAGCCAGCCTTTAAAATCCGCCTTTATTTCGCGCAGACCTATTTTGAACAACTGATCAGATATCTCGCCGGGACTAAGCGTCCGGCCGGCGTCGGTTTCGGCGATGCGTTTAGCGTCGTCGTCATCCCAGCCGGCGCCGACGCCGGGCAGAAACGATGACCAACCGCTGGCGCCGCGGACGTTGCCGATGTAAAAATTGACGCCGCCCAGAGTGCTGATAGGGATGAACTCGCCCGAAGCAACGTAATTACTCAAAGTAACCGGCGCGATGCAGAGAATCGCCGCTGTAATATGTATGATAATCGGCTGGATGGCGGTTTTGACAATGCCTTTGGATTGGATTATAATTAAGAGAGGATATAACGCCAGCAATAACATAGCGTTAGGCCGAGTGATGCAGAATAGACCGAGGATGACGCCGCTCGCCCCGATTAGAACCTTATTATTTTTCTCAAGCGCAATATAAATTACGAGTAAGAATGAAGCCGCCAAGGCGGTTTCGAGCGCTGTCCCGAGTAATTCGCCGCTGAAATAGACCATTGTGCCGCTCAATGCAGCGGCCGCCGCGGCGATGACGCCGACTCTCATTCCGCATACCAGACGACCGAAATGAAATAAAGACGCGATAGTTGCGATGTCGGCAAACAGATTGAATAATCTCGGAAACAGCCAGCCGCTGCCGCAGACCGCTTTAAGCCCGGCAAGTATATATGGATAAAGCGGACCGCGCGGAAAGGGGATATATTTGCCGGCTTCGCCGGACATGATGGCTTGCGCCCAGCCGTCGTAGTATTCGGGATCCATCCCCGGCGCTTGAAACCAAGCCTCATCGGCAACCGTGAGCCAATATACGACGCGCAACAAAACGCCGGCTGTCAGCACCGCTGCCAGCGGCAGTGGGAAGATGCTCCATAGGTTAATTCCAGCCGTCGATACTTCCGCTATATTCCGCTTATCGCTCATAGCATTACATTAACGCTTTTAGATTTGAATGTCAAGGCAATTTATTATTATTTTGGATTTTGGATTTTGGATTTTGGATTTCTTATGTTTAATTTTAATCAAGCAGTAGGCGCTTAATTGTCTCATCTAATTGGCGCTCTGCGTCTGGTCCGACATATATTATGAGCAGACCCAACTGGTCAATAAACCTAAAACTAAAAGCCTAAACAGTCTGTCCGAGAATGCGAAAATATCCGCTGTTGCCCCGCCGCGGTCGATGGCAGAACATTGTCCATTGGATACTTCTGCTGCCAACTACAGCGAGTCAGCAGCGGAAAACTCATTCTCGGACACCAGTAAAACTCAAAGCCTAAAAGCCTGCTATGCCGTTTCAAATCCAATGGCATCGAGAATTACCTTCGACGAATACATATTTAAAAGCCCAAGCCGAGAATGGCGAGGCTTTGGAAGGGGATGTCGTTGCCGCGGACTTTCAAACTGCCGGCCGCGGGCGTCTGGGACGGCATTGGGAAGCGCTGTTTGGGCAGTCGACGCTCTTTTCGACATTAATATACCCGCAATTAGAGGTCGAGCGGATTGCGCTGTTAGGATTATTAGTCGGATTGTCCATATTAGAGGGATTGAAGATGTATTTAGCGCGTCTTGCAGATGAAGGTGTTTTCTTTCGCACGGTTGAAGGCTTTCCGATAGCGCTTAATATCGACGAAGTCTTTAAGTTGAAGTGGCCTAATGATTTATTAGCCGCAGGTAAGAAATTAGGTGGCATTCTATGCGAAACCGGGCTAGATGCGGCCGGCCGGCGATTTGTAGTCGCCGGCGTCGGCGTGAATGTCCGACAGCGGTTAGAGGATTTCACGCGCAATCTGCGGACGCCGCCGACTTCGCTCTACCTTTTAACCGGTCTGGAAATTCAGCCGAAAGACTTACTCGCGCCGCTGTTGAATTCGCTCGATATTCATCTTAAACGGCTACGCCAAGACGGTCCGGATTGGATAAGCCGGGAGTTTGCCGATAAAACAAACTGTCTCGGCCAAGAAATTAACGTGCAAATCGGTCAAAATTCTATTACTGGGACTTTTCTGACCATAGAGCAGGACGGCGCCTTAGGTTTAAGGCTGTCCAACGGGACATTTCAACAGATTTACAGTGGAGACATTCACAAGTAATGGTATTGATAAACAAGTTATCTCGCGAGTTAGGATTTACAATAAAATTATAACCTAGGACGGCTATGAAAGAGCATGAGATTTTTCTAATCGCAGCCTTGGGATTGTTCATAATTATTGGCTGTGGAGGTGGAGGGAAAAATCCAGTTGGCGGCAGCGACCCACGGCGGGCGCCGATTGCGCCGTCGAACCTGTTCGCCTCGATGGGGCCGGGCGGCGAGGTCGTGCTTATCTGGAAGGATAATTCCGATAATGAGGACGGCTTTGAGTGCTACGAGAGCGTCGGCAACGACAGCAACTTCGTGCGCATTGCGCTGACGCGTTCGAACGAGGATACGCTGGCTCTGCCAAGCCGTTCGCCGCGCCAATCATACTACTACAAAGTCCGCGCCTATAATGCTTACGGCTATTCGGTGTTCACCGACCAGGTTGTAGTGCGCGGCGGTTCGCTGTGGAAGACCTTTCCAACAATGGAAGGCACATTTCGCTGCGTGGATTACTTCGGCGGCAGCCGCTACCTACTATCGGGGTCCGGCGACCATATAGTTCGGATTTGGGATACCTATTCGCTAAGGGCTATCAAGACTATGAGCGGTCATCGGCATGCCGTGCAGAGCGTTCAATATAATCCGATGCACACGGTCATAGTCTCCGCCTCGCCGGAGTCGCGGCAGGTCATCGTGTGGGATGCGGATGGAGGCGGAGTCCTGGCTGAATTGCGAGGCACATTCGCCCGTTTCTGCTCCGATGGCAATCATTTAGCGGTACTGGACAGCAGTGTGCGGATGTATAGCGGCACCGGCTTGGGTGAACCGACGCTGGTGGAAAGATATTGGGGTAAGTGGTTCGATTTCGATGTCGAAGGCCGGTTTCTGTTCATCGTCCAAGCCGACAGCATCCGAAAAATACGGGTTTCCGACCTCACATTAGAAGCGGTCTATAAGCCGCGCGGATTTCAATCCAGCAACGCCTATGCCTTATCGCCAGATGGAAATTACATCGCCCAGGCGCAGGGACGCCGGGTCAAAGTCTGGCGGCTTGAGGACGGCGCCGCCATTGCCGATATGGGCGAACACGGCCGACCTATTCAGACGATAACCTTTAGCCCGGACGGTTTATGGATAGCCAGCGGCGCGCAGGATATGCAGATAATCATCTGGGAGATTGCAACCGGGACAGCGCTTTGGTGGTTGTCCGGACATACTAACTCGGTCTATGGGCTTGACTTCACCGTCGACGGTTCGATGTTGGCTTCAGCCTCAGGCGATTGCACAATTAGGGTTTGGGGGCCTTTTAAATAGTTCGATTAAAGTGGACCTAGTGGACGAAGTGGATATAGTTGGCGTTCGCCCAAAATATGTTTGCCTCGATGTTAAGGATGTTGTTTTTCGCTATCCCACGGCTGCCACTGACATTTTAAGCGGTGTTTCATTTAAACTATTCAGCGGCGAGATCGCAGCCTTAACCGGACCGTCGGCAGCGGGCAAGTCAACCTTTGGGATGCTGTTGAAGGGATTTCTCGCGCCGACCGGTGGCGAAATCGCACTGTTAGACGCCAACGGACATAGGACTATAGTGGCTGAAGAAAGACTGAAATTAGTAGGCTGGACGGACGGAAGGCCGGAACGGCAGATATTTGCTGCGACAGTTTTCGCTGAGGTTGCCTTCGCGCCGCGTCGACAAGGACTTAAAGAACCGATGTTAAGTTCGCGCGTCGAATGGGCGTTGGGACAGGTCGGCTTAGATCCTATCCACTTTAAAGAACGCTTGCCGTTAGGCCTTTCCGGCGGCGAGAAGCGGCGCCTAGGACTGGCGGGAGTTATCGCGATGGACTGCATCTTCTATATCTTCGACGACCCGACCGCCGGACTCGACGACGACGGCGTCGAAAGCCTGGGACGGTTAATACAGTCTCTGGCGGAGAATGGCTGTGGCGTTCTGCTGTTAGGGCAGGATATTGATTTTTTCCGAAGCATAACAAATACACTCTGGCGACTGGAGGCAGGAAAGATGGTCCTGAAAGCGCCTTCAGCCTATACATAGCGACATTATTCTTTGCGTTTCTTATATATTCATCCTGAACGAAGTGAAGGATCTCGTCCCCGTTTATCCAGACGTGATGCTTCACTGCGTTCAGCAAGATATGCGAACTGAATTATGACGCTGTGTATAACAGCCGGCAAAGATTATGACGAAGCGGATAAAGCGACTTCTAAAATTGCTATAATTTCAAACTTACTTGCTTTCTTACTTTCATCTGTTACAATCAAAGGTTTATAACTAATGCTAATTCTGGTTTTAAACAGCGGTTCCAGTTCGGTTAAATACCGTTTGTTCGATATGACGGAGGATAAATGTTTGGCTTGGGGGATAGTTGACCGCATCGGGGCGCGCGGGTCGGTTCTGACGCAGGAACGGCACGATGGGCATAAGGTCAAACTGGCAGGCGAAATCATCGACCACCAGCAGGCTATCGAATATATCTTGGCGATATTACTTTCGCCGAATCACGGGGTCGTCAAAGACCGCTCGCTCATCGGCGCGGTCGGACATCGCGTAGTGCATGGCGGCGAAAAGTTCACCGGCTCAACACTCATCACCCCGGAAGTGATGGCGCAGTTGCACGAGTGCATCGAACTGGCGCCGTTGCATAATCCCGCCAACATCAAGGGCATCCAAGCCTGTCATTCTTTGATGCCGAATCTGCCGCAGGTGGCAGTGTTCGACACGGCGTTTCACCACAAAATGCCCGACTATGCCTATATCTATGGCTTGCCTTATGTTCTATATAAGAAATACGGTGTGCGGCGCTACGGATTTCACGGCACTTCCCATCGCTATGTCGCCGACCGCGCTGCGCTTATGCTGAATAGACCGTTAAATGAAATCAAACTTATAACTTGCCATCTCGGCAATGGCTGTTCGATGGCGGCGGTGGACAAAGGTGTTTCAGTCGATACGACAATGGGCTTCACGCCGACCGAAGGTTTGCTGATGGGGACGCGCACCGGCGACCTCGACCCAGCCGCGTTGCTGCACATCATCAGCCGCGAGGAAATCGGCGTCGGCGAGGCTAATTCGTTAATCAACAAACACTCCGGCTTGCTCGGCGTGTCCGGCGCATCCAACGATATGCGCGAGATCGAGTCCGAGGTCGCCGCCAATAATCCGCGGGCGTTATTGGCGTTGAATATATTCTGCTATCGCGTCAAGAAATACATCGGCGCTTACGCGGCGGCGATGAACGGGCTGGACGGAGTCGTTTTCACCGGCGGCATCGGAGAAAATTCGGTCATTGTGCGGCAAAAATCGTTCGAAGGCTTAGGATTTTTAGGGCTTGAATTCGACGCTGAATTAAACGCGGTCAAATCAAAGGAAGAGCGATTCATCGACCGCGGCAGCAAAGCGCGGGCGATGGTTATCCCCACTAATGAGGAGTTAGTCATTGCACGCGACACGGCGGAATTAGTTGGCGCGTGACGCAGAACGGGCATAAATTCAAAAAAATTTAGAGGGCGGGATAAATTCCGCCCTCTAAGTTAAAGGCCGGTGCCGGAGGCGGGAGTCGAACCCGCACATCCCGCAGGATACTGGTCCCTGAAACCAGCGCGTCTGCCAATTCCACCACTCCGGCTTGGGGAACAGTTCGATTTATGGATTGCCGCTGCCTTCCATTAGGTCCACCGGCGCGCCTTCCTGCCCGGGTAGCGCTGGAGCCGGCGTAGTTTCGCCGCCCAAATTCAAATCTTCGACCGCCGGCAAAGGACTTTGCTCCATCACCCGCTGGGTAACGCTGATGTTCTGGCTGCCGCCAGCCGCCAGCAGCGATAGTATAAACGACAGTATCAGAAATACCACTGCCAAATACTTCGTTATCGTGGAGAGCGCCGAAGCCGCCGAACGAGGTCCGAAGAGCGCGGTCGTCTGCCCGCCAAAGGTCGCCGCCAGCCCGCCGCCTTTGGATGACTGCAGCAATATCGCTACAATCAGGACCAGGCTGACCAGGACATGGATGCTGATTAAAATAACTTTTACGACAATCATTGTTTATGATTTTAATTTGAATATTTAATGTAATTATTATTATTCGATAATGCAAGCCGTGCGCGGAATTTCTTTTTAAATTTCAATTTTGTTCTGTGGCTTGACATTTCTAAGATTGTAATGTATAATTAAGTATACTTTCAGCCGGAGTGGTGAAATTGGCAGACACACCATCTTGAGGGGGTGGCGCTCGCAAGGGCGTACCGGTTCAAATCCGGTCTCCGGCACTAAAAACCTCAACTCATATCTTGTCAAAGCCCTGTCGTGTCCCGCTTCAAATTTATCTTATTCGCCGGACTGATTGCAGTCATTCCTGCGGGCTTGGTTATAGCAGCCCAACAATCGCTCGCCTGAAGTCACAACCTTGGAGTTTTCATTTAAATACGCGGTCTGGGCGTTGATATTGGGCGCATTATCGGCGGTATCGCTGCCAATAGGCTCATTAATTGGCGTGACTTTCCGTCTGAAACCTTTTATAGCCGGGTTCGCCGCGGCGTTCGGCGCTGGCGCGCTGTTCGCGGCATTGTCCATCGAATTAGTAGCCGAGACAATGCTTCACGCTGTCGAGGCTCGCACTGCTGGAGAAGCCGGCTGGTATATTCTGCCGCTCGGCTTGATCTTAGGCTGTGCCGGCGGCGGATTGCTGTTCGTGGCGCTTGACCAACTCATAGCCAAACGCGGCGGCTATCTGCGTAAAACCGCCACTGCAATTTCCTATTTTTCCAAGAGTCGCCAGACCCGTCATAGGCGCTTATTTGACAGGCTCGGCCAATGCGAGGTCTTCCGCTCCATCCCGCCGGAGAACAGCCAGATGTTGTTCGACTGCCTCAAGCCGGCGCTGTTTAACGACGGCGAATTCCTGTTTCACCAGGGTGAAATGGGTGATAAGATGTATTTTATTGAAGATGGCGCTATAGATATTATCAATGATGGCATTGTAGCCCGCCGACTCGGAGTCGGCGACATTTTGGGTGAAATTGCGGTCATAGTCGGCACGCAGCGCACCGCTGGCGCCCGCGCCAACGGCGATGTGAAAACATTGGAATTAGCCAAGCAGGATTTCCAGCGCCTGCAAGCGGTCATTCCCGGACTCAAAGACGCTGTGGTGCAAATTGCCAGCCGACGCTTGGAAGAGATTAGCGTGTTGACGACGAAAAGTTCAACCGAGAAGTCGAATTGGGCGGTCAAAGCCGCCCAAGCCTTAAAGCAGCATAACGAGATGCCGACGCCGCTCGAACTGCGTCAAGCCGCCAGCCGGCACAGCAGCGCGCCGCTCGCCATCTGGCTGGGCATTTTCTTAGACGGCATCCCGGAAAGTTTCGTCATCGGCGCTAGTTTTTTAATGATATTGACAAGTAAGATGCACCTTGGCGGCCCAGCTTTTGGGCAGGTTGTTCCCTGGACGCTCATCGCCGGGCTGTTCCTGTCCAATTTTCCTGAGGCAATGTCTTCCAGCGCTGGAATGCGCCATCAAGGCTGGAAGACGATGCGCATCCTCTGGCTCTGGATATCCTTGATGGTAATGACCGGTATTGGCGCTGCCATCGGCTACGGCATCGGCGCCGATGTCAGTCCTACCATCGTCATCATAATAGAGGGATTAGCCGCCGGTGCAATGCTGACAATGATTGCTCAGACGATGATTCCGGAAGCCGTGCATTTGAGCGGGCCGAATATCGTCGGGCTTAGCACTTTGTTCGGTTTTTTATCGACGGTGGCGTTTAAATTCTTAGAGTGAGTCGAGTTTCTTTTATAGATAGACGGATCCTCTCTCGTCTGCTGAGTATTATCGCGTAAAATACGCGTCAATTATGTCTATATTTGTCCATAGCGTCTATTATCTACATCGATGACCGACCGACGTGAATTCTTAATAACCTCTCTAAAGTGCGCGGCTGTTTTAGGCGTCGCGGCAACTGCGCCGCGCTGGCTGCGACGGGCATTCGGCGAGGATTTCAATCTTGCCAGCATAATCGCCGAGCCGGCTTTGGCTGCGGAAAAACTCGCCGATCTCATCGCCCGCGCGCCGCGGGCAAGATATTGGATTTCGACGACCTCCGCTGGTATGAACTGCCGGCAATGCCATACGCCGGATGAGGTTCAACAACTCAAATCTCACCAGCACAAAACCGACTATGTCAAGTGCCAATTATGCGCGCAAGAATGTGTAATCAAAGAAGGCGAGCGCGGCGGTTGCCGGGCGCGCATTAATGTCAAGGGCGAACTGCGCACACTGGTCTATGGCCGGCCGATTTCGATTCACATCGACCCCATCGAAAAGAAGCCGTTCTACCATTTCCTGCCGGGGAGTCAAGCCTATTCGTTGGCGACTTCCGGCTGTCCGCTGCACTGCAAATTCTGCCAGAATTGGGAGATTTCGCAAGCCCGTCCGGAGGACTATTCGGTCGATTGGACGCCGCCGGAATCCATCGCCGACAACTGCCAAACCCGCCGCGTGCCGGTCATCGCCTTCACCTATAACGAGCCGACCACCTTCACCGAGTATCTGACCGATATCGCCCGCGCAGCGCAAAAACGCAATATCCGCAACGTGCTGATTTCCTGCGGTTTTATGCAGGAAGCGCCACTTGCGGAAATGTGCGAGGTCTTGTCGGCGATAAAGATCGACCTGAAAGGCTTCAGCGAGGATTTTTATAAAAATGTCTGCCAAGCCAGGTTAGCGCCGGTGTTGCGCAGCATCAAACAGGTCGCGCGCAGCAAAGCCCATCTTGAAATTGTCAATCTGGTTGTCCCGACGCTGAACGACTCTAATAAAATGATGAAGGACTTAGTAGATTGGATTTTTAATGAACTTGGGCCCGATATTCCAGTGCATTTTACGCGTTTTCATCCGGATTATCAACTGCTCAATCTGCCGCCGACGCCTGTCGCCGCGCTTGAGATAGCGCGCGAGTTGGCGCTGAAAAAAGGTCTTAACTACGCTTTTGTCGGCAATGTGCCGGGACATCCGGGAAATAATACTTACTGCCCCAAGTGCGGCAAGGCAGTCATCGAACGGTCGAACTTCTTCGTAACCCGGACGCGGATGAAGAACGGCTGCTGTCTGGACTGCGGGCAGGCGATTGCGGGAATTTGGCTTTAGGCTTTGGGCTTTGGGCTTTAGGATGGCGGGCAGTGAAAGGTAGCAAGGCTTCTTGAAGCCGGGAAGATAAGATTTAAGTTTTCTGCTGACTACGGCGAGTCGATGGCGGGCATTATTTCGGCTGTCAACCCTCTGCGGTTGACAGCCGAATGAGTGAAAATTCTATATCTATTTAGGATAAGATATTCTGGTCGATATGCCAATATTACCGGATTAAAATCAACTTGTCGGAGGCAATATTCTTATCTGCTTCCAACCGCAGAATATACAATCCATTAGGCATATTGTCCGCCTGCCAGACCAGACGATGCACGCCGGCGTCGAAAGGTTTGTCGGCGAGCGAGACCACTTCGCGGCCGGCTGTGTCGAAAATTGAGAGTTTAACGCTCGAGGCAGCAGGGAGAGCGAAGGAAATTTCTGTCGCACTGTTGAAGGGATTGGGGAAAGGTTTGGACAGCGCGAATTCCGCCGGCAGTGCGGGCGTCCCATCTGGTAGGGCGGGCGTCTCGGCTGGTAGGGTGGGCGTCTCTGCCCGCCAGTCAAGCGTCACTTGGGCAAAACCATCGGTCTCATAAGGAATGAAGGAATTTGGAATTTGGAATTTGGAATTTGGAGTTGAATTTTCGCACTCTGCACTTTCCATCTTCCATTTTCCATTTTCCATATTCCATTCCTTCTTCCCATCCCAAGCAATGAAGT
>Ga0194125_10013651_pt1 | contig 10521 bp, 8 predicted proteins | sample TA2KigC250mmetaG_FD_148626 | JGI IMG/M metagenome (GOLD analysis project Ga0194125, IMG submission 148626) | Freshwater microbial communities from Lake Tanganyika, Tanzania - TA2015034 Kigoma Deep Cast 250m | ecosystem: Environmental > Aquatic > Freshwater > Lake | place: Tanzania: Lake... | reverse complement strand
AGGTTTTTTTATTTTTTTGCCGGTGAACTAGGGTTCAAAGATTTATGGGGCGTGCCGTCCCCCAAAATCAGCCGAGTTCGACACCCAGGCTCCCATTTCAGAGAATACTAAAATTATAAAGGGTTAACCGAAAGTTTGCATTAAGCCTTGTCTGGTGGAGGACGTGAGAAGAAAACTAGACACGTCCTCAAAGCCCTCCCGCCAATCAATCATTGTCATTTCGCCTCAGTTGTGCTAAAAATTGATAAATTAATACAGGATAAGCTGCATGTTCGAATTTCTGCTGTTGCTGGCCGGTTCGTATCTGCTGGGCTCTATTCCCTTCGGCCTGGTGGTGGCCAAACTCATGGGCGGACCTGACCCCCGCCAGGTGGGGAGCGCCAACATCGGCGCGGCCAATGTCTATCGGGTGCTGGGGCGCAATGCCGGGGCTTTTACCCTGTTCGGGGATATCCTGAAAGGGGCGGCCCCGGTGTTTCTGGCCCGTTTCGGTCTCCAGGGTCTGGGCGGCTGGCATGAAACTGCGGTGGCGGCGGTGGGCCTGGCCGCGGTGTGCGGTCACATCTGGCCCGTTTACCTCAGGTTCCAGGGCGGCAAGGCCGTGGCCACCAGTTTCGGGGTCCTGCTGGTGCTCTGCCCCCTGGCCGCGGCGGCCCTGGCGGCCCTCTACGGGCTGGTCTTTCGGGTCTGGGGGATATCCTCGGTGGCCTCCCTGGCCACGGCCTGGATGATGCCGGCCATGGTGGGGCTGATGTCTGAGGTCAAAATCTATCTTCTGGCCAGCGCGGTGCTCTCCGGCCTTATTCTCTGGCGGCACCAGGATAATGTCATCCGCTTGTGCCGGGGGGAGGAGCCGGCTCTGGCAGAGGGTGAGCCTCAGTCAAACACCCCCGAGGACTCTCAGCCGGCAGAACAGTCTTGAGTCGGCCCTGGGAGATGGTATTATTATTCATGTACCCCCTAACCCTCAATGCTGTTGAATTAGGGAGATGGCGAGTTGGCAACTTAATAAAATCCCCCCTAACCCCCTTTAAAAAAGGGGGGAACTAAAGGATATCCTTTAAAAAGTATCCCCTTTCCAAAGGGGGATTGAGGGGGATTTTCATGGTGAAATTGACGGCGGCAAGGCGGCCGCCGCATGCATATACCACTTGAACTTCTTTTCCCAGGTTCCGTTAAGGAGGAAGATATTATGCTAGTCCGGGAATGGATGGCGTCCGACGTTATAACGGTGGACGAAAACACTTCCATGATGAAAGCCTTGCACATGATGAAGGAGAATAATATACGCCGGTTGCCGGTAATGGCCCGGGGCGCCCTGGTGGGAATCCTTTCGGACCGGGACCTGAAGGAGGCCTCCCCCTCCAAGGCCACCACCCTGGATGTGCATGAATTATACTACCTCCTGGCGGAGATCAAAGTTAAGGAAATCATGACTAAAAATCCCGTCACCATCCATCCGGAGGAAACCGTGGAGCGGGCCGCGGTGGTGATGTTGGAGCACAAGGTTTCCGGTCTGCCGGTGGTTAATAACAAATCGGAATTGGTGGGCATCATCACCCAATCGGATGTCTTCCGGGCCTTTGTCAATATCACCGGCATCTACAAGGGCGGGGTGCAGTTCGCCTTTTCCCTGGATGACCGTCCGGGGTCTATTAAGGAAGTGGCTGATGTCGTCCGGGAGTACGGTGGCCGCATTGTCAGCATTTTGAGCTCCACCGACATGGTGGCCGAGGGCACCCGGAACGTCTATATCCGCCTGCGGAATATGCCCTCGGAAGACCTGAAGAAACTGGAGCAGGCGCTGCGCCAGAAATTTAACGTCCTCTATCTGGCGGAGGATATTTTAAAAGAGTTATGAGGCGTGAGGAGCAGCAACCCCAAATTTTCTGATGGATTTTATGAGGCGGTGGCGTGGCGGGGAGTGATTATCAGCCGGAAATCCTGGATTTCGGCCCGGTAAAATTCCTGCGGGGGCGTCGCGGGGGCAGGTATCCCTATTGCCATTCCGTCATCGTGGCGGACGGGGAAGTGGCCTTCATCGACCCCAGTGCCGACCAACAGCAGTGCCGCCGGCTGGCCCATGACCCTAACTTAACCGCGGTGCTGCTGAGCCATTTTCACGAAGACCACCAGAAGTATCTTTATCTTTTTGCCCCTGATCTTATCTGGGCCCCGGCCGCCGAAGCCGGGGCTTTCACCTCCATGGCCGGGGTCTTTGAACTCCTGGGTATCGAAGACCCGCAGTATTATCAGTACTGGCAGAAGACCCTGGTGAAGGAATTCCATTACCGCCCCCTGCAGCAGGTCCGAACTTTTCGGGATGGAGATGAACTGCGCTTCGGCCGGACCCCCCTGCAGGTAATTCATACTCCGGGACATACTCCGGGACACAGTTGTTTTTACTTCCCTGAGCAGGATATACTGTATTTAGCCGATATGGATTTAACCCCCTTCGGCCCCTGGTACGGAGACCGGGCCTCGGATATAAACGCCCTGCTGGCATCTTTGGATCGCCTCGAGGAGTTCCGGGCCAGAACGTATCTCACCGCCCACGGCCAGGGGGTGTTTCCTGGGGCCGAGGCTCGCCTTGCCCTGGGGCGGTTCAGGCAGGTAATTTTTGACCGGGAGACGGAGTTACTTTCCCTGCTCCGAGAACCCCTGACCCTGGAGGAGTTAATCGCCCGACGTCTGATTTACCGCAAACCCCTGGAACCGGCTTTTGTCTATGACCACATTGAAAGGCAGATGCTGGGCAAGCATCTCCAGCGCCTTCTGTCGGCCGGAGGAGTAAAGCTCACGGAGGATGGTTATGTTGCCACCGGAAGAAATCCATAAATCCCGAGCCGCGGCCCGCGCCAAAGCCTGGTGCCTTATCTGCTTCGGCCTGGGCCTGCTCCTGACCAATTATCCCTTGCTGCAGATTTTTAATCAGCCAACCAGCCTCGGGGGCATCCCCACCATGGTGGTTTATCTTACGGGCATCTGGCTGGTGGGAATTTTCGTTTTATTCCGGCTCACCCGGGTCCTGGGGCACTATTCAGACAAGGATTAGAGGCGGCCGACCTGATGAATAAAATCCTGGTGGCCACCACGGCGTTCGGGTATCTGCTGCTGCTGTTCGGCCTGGCCTACTATTGCGACCGGCGCCGGGCCCAGGGCCGCAGCCTCATCGCCAATCCGTATATTTACACCCTGTCCCTGGCGGTTTATTGCACTTCCTGGACTTTTTACGGTTCGGTGGGCAAGGCTGCCACCGAGGGATTGACCTTTCTGCCCATCTATCTAGGGCCCACCATCATCGCCTTTCTATGGTGGTTCATTGTCCGCAAACTGATCCGCATCTGCAAGATCAACCGCATCACCACCATGGCCGACTTCTTAACGCTGCGCTATGGCCGGGGCATTTTAATGGGTTCGGTGGTGACTGTCTGGATAATCCTGGCCGACATGCCCTATATCGGCCTGCAGCTCAAAGCGATCTCCACGACCTTCGACATCCTGGTGGGGGAAACTCATTCCCAGGTTAATACTCTGCCGTTCTACGCCGACAATGCCTTTTACGTGGCCTTGATCCTGGCCGCCTTCGGCTCCATGTTCGGGGCCCGGCACCTGGATCCCGGCGAACGCCACGAAGGTCTGGTGGCGGCGGTGGCCTTTGAATCCATTGTCAAGCTTGTGGCCTTCCTGGCTGCCGGCATCCTGGTAAGTTTTTTTCTGTTCCCGGGTCTGGGGGAGCTATTCCGGCAGGCCCAGAGCCGACCGGAATTGATGGAATTATTTTTACTGGACAGCTCTCCCCGGAACAGCTACGGCCTGTTTCTGGTGGAGACGATACTGGCCATGAGCGCCATTATCTTCCTACCCCGGCAATTCCATATGGCGGTGGTGGAAAACACCGACGAAAAACACCTCCTGACCGCGGCCTGGCTTTTGCCTCTGTACCTGTTTCTCATCAACATCTTTGTGCTGCCGCTGGCCATCGGCGGCCTCCTGTTGGGCTATCCCCCCGGCCAGGGGGACACCTTCGTGCTGCAACTGCCCCTGGACAATAATCACCCCTGGCTGGCCCTGGTGGTTTTCATCGGCGGGCTGTCGGCGGCCACGGCCATGGTGATGGTGGTCTCCATAACCTTGAGCACCATGTTGCTCAACAGCCTGGTGACGCCGCTCCTGGCCATTTTCTGGCGGGGCCGGGATTGGTCCAGGTGGCTGCTGTTTTTTAAACGTCTGGGGATTTTCATCGTTATTCTGTTGGGGTATATCAGCTATCGCACCCTGGGCCCCCTGACCATGCTGGTGGAAATGGGCCTCATCGCCTTTGCCGGGGTGGCGCAGTTGGCCCCGGCCATCTTTGCTGCCATGTACTGGCGTCGGGCCACCCGCTGGGGGGCCAATGCCGGTCTGGCCGCGGGGTTTGCCTGTTGGGCCTATACCCTGCTCTTTCCCTATCTCATTAATGCCGGGTGGTTTTCCGAGGATATCCTCACCTACGGCCCCTGGGGCATCGGGCTGCTGCGCCCCACGGCCCTGCTGGCCCTGACGGATTTTCACCCCCTCACCCACGCCTTTTTCTGGTCGATGCTCCTGAATATCGGGTTATTGGCGGGTGTGTCCCTGCTCACCTCGCCCTCGGCGGATGAAGAGGAACAGGCGGCCCGCTATGTTGACGTCTTTTCCGTGGCTCCCGAGGTGGGCTTGGAGCCCCGCACCGCCAACCTGCCGGAAGCCCCCCAATTCATGGCCCTGGCCGCAAAATTCGTGGGCAAGGGCAAGGCTCGGGAGGCCTTGCAGGAATTTGCCGCCGAGAATTCCCTTGATCCAGAAACCTCCTGGAGCGACGCGGACAAGCTTAAGCTCAGGGACTATGTGGAACGTCTCATCGGGGGATCGGTGGGTCCGGCCGCAGCCCGGGTGGTGGTGGACGGCTATCTGGCCTCCCGGGGCTCCCGGCTGGATGGGGTCTTTGATCTGGTGGGCGAGGTGTCCCATTCCCTGGAAGAAAGCCGGGGCGCCCTGAAACAGCGGGTGAATGAACTTTCCATCCTGAACGAAGCGGCTCAGCACTCCACCTCCTCTTTGAGCCTGTCACAGATTCTGGAGAGTATCCTGCGCCTCCTGCAGGACAAAATCGGGGTGGCGCAAAGCTCCATCCGCCTCCTGGATGAAGACGGGGTGCTGCGGCTGGAGAGCTCCCTGGGCCCCACCCCCCTGGTCAACCATGAGCTGGACATGACGCCGGACATGTCCACCCTGGTGGGACAGTGCCTCCTCACCCGGAATCTCATTTCCATCCCGGATGCCACCCAATTGCCCCCCGATTCCTCCCCGGGGCTGCATCCGGCGGAGATGCAGGCCAGTTTTATCCTGGTCCCACTGGCCACGGAATCTCAGGTGCTGGGAGTGTTGTGCGCCGCTTCCGATCAGAAAAAGTTTTTTCCCCCGGAACAACTGGATTTTTACCGGTCCCTGGCCAACCAGGTTAGCCTGGCCATCCACAATGTCCGCCTCTACGAAAAGCTCATCCGCTTCAGCAAGGAACTGGAAACCAAGGTGGCGGAGCGGACCCTGGAATTGAAAAATAAATCCCTGGAACTCTCGGAGGCCAACCGGGCCCTGAAAGAGATGGACCGGCTGAAAACCGATTTTCTGGCCAATGTCTCCCATGAACTGCGGACTCCCCTTAATTCAATCCGCGGCTTTACCCTGAACCTGTTGGATGGCGTTGATGGGGTGATCAATCCGGAACAGCAGAAAAGTCTGGAGCGGGTGGAAAAAGCCAGCCAGAAACTGCTGGGCATGATCGATGATTTGCTGGACCTGTCGAAAATCCGGGCGGACAAAATGGCCCTCTCTGTGGAGCGGACCGACCTGCTGGATATCCTCCAGGAAGCTCTGCAAACCATCGGACCACTGGCCCGGGACAAGGGCGTCAGACTCAAGGTGGATTCCACCGAGGTGCCGCCGCTGCTGGTGGATCGGGACAAGATCACCCGGGTGCTGCTGAATCTGTTAAGTAACGCGGTTAAGTTCACCGATGCCAACGGCATCATCACGGTTAGCTTTAAGACGCAGAGGCTGCCCGAGGGCGGCGCCATTAAGAACTATGCCGCCATCCGGGTCACGGACACCGGCATCGGCATCAAAGAAGAAGACCTGCAGAAAATTTTTCAGGAATTTGTCCAGATCGACAGCTCCGCCACCCGGCGCCATGGCGGCACCGGCCTGGGACTGCCCATCAGCCGTCACCTGGTGGAGATGCACGGCGGCCGTATCTGGGTGGAGAGCGAGTACGGCAAAGGCTCCACCTTCGCCTTTGTCCTCCCCCTGCCCGAGGAAGAGGCCATCCCGGAGGCGCCGGTGGAAGGAATCGGGCCGGGACGACTGGTCTTCGGTCTGACCCGACGGGGCGGCCTCATCCATGTCTTGCAGGAATCTTTGTCCACCCTCGGCTTTCTTTTTCAGGCCAGACCCATGACGGATGTCATTGTGGCAGAGGCTGCCAAGACCCCTCCCGCGGCGGTCATTATTGACCTGCTGGGCGATGGCCCCCAAGTATGGGAAGCCGTTCTGGCCCTGCGAACCAACGACAAAACCAGACACGCGCCCCTTCTGCCGGTGGCCTGCAGCGATGACGGCCGCTCCGGCCTGGTCCTGGGCCCGGCGGAATTTCTCAAACAGCCCTGCACCGCCGAGGAGTTCGGCTACGCCCTGAGAACTCTGTCCCCCTGGATAACCTACCAGGAAGCCCTGATCATTGATCCGGCTCAGGAGGGGGCCTCCCGGTGGTCCGCCTTCCTGGCCGATGAGGGGTTTGAAACCACCCTGGCCCAGAACGACGAGGAAGGCATCCGCAACCTGGAAAACCTCCTCCCCGGGCTGATTGTCATCAACCTGAACCTGCCGGCCGGCGAATTCGTACGCCTGGCGGCCTTTATCCGCTCCCAGGGAGAAACTCTTGCCGTCCCTCTCCTGTGTCTCTTGCCGCTGGATTCCGGGCCGACGGCGGGAACGAGCCTGCAGGAGCAGTTCCGCCAGACCCTCCATCCCCAAAAGTTTCCCTTGACCACTTTTACGCGCCAGCTGAAGCGCTTTTTCTCCCGCCTGGCCACGGAGACGAGTTAGCACTCATCCAGGAGGACAAAAACAGCTATTCTGTCAGAGACGCCACTGCTAGATTTCTTCCGGGGTATCTTGCAGTCTGTTTTCCAAGACATCCAACATCCGCACCAGATCGGCCAAGGTAACGGCGTGCAGTCGGTCAAACATGGCCTGGATAGCCTCCTGCCAGAGAAGGCGCACCGGGCAGGTGGGCGAGCTGTCGCATAGATCGGTATGGTTGGAACAATCTAAAAGGGTGGTGGTTTTTTCCAAAAGAGCCACGATCTCCCCCACGGAGATTTCTTCCGGGGGTTTGTTTAAGATATGGCCTCCTTTGCGGCCCCTCAGGGAGGTGATATAGTGCGCCTTTTTCAGGGGAATGATTATCTGCTCGAGATATTTCACCGAGATATCCTGACGTTTGGCGATCTCCCCCAATTGCACCGGTCCCTGGCGGTAATGGCGAGCCATATCCATCATGAGTCGCAGGCCATACCGGCTTTTGGTGCACATCTTCATGGCGGCCCTCCTACTAAGTGAGGCATTACAGCCAAAACCAGAAGCACCGGGATGAGAGGGAGGCTCCCAGGTGCGTTCACTGCCAGGAAAGAAGGCTTCCGCACGAGGTCGGGTAAGACGGGCGCCGCGGGGGATGAAAAACCTGAGCCGATTAAACGGTATATTAAAAATATATAATTATCAAGTAGAATTTTATTGCAATTTAAAAAATTCTAGTATAGATAGAAATTATGTGCATTTTTCATTCTAAAAAGTTTTTAAGATTTTTCAAACCGGCCGCTGGGCCCAAACTCAGGTTCTTGCGATTGGTGACTACGACAGCGACTTAAAGACTCCGAGGCTCACAACGGCCATGATCCGGGTCGAGTGAGTTTCTCATCCCCTATATTTCACCCCAAAGGGGGGAGCCGTATGGTTGAGATTCCGAAATCACCGAGGGATTTCTCCGGGAAGGCGGGTTTCCTGACCCACGGCCTCAACCTGCGCCTCATCCCCATTCCCCTTTTTCATCGAGATTGCTTTCAGCCCCGCGTTCCTCTCTTCCCCGGGACCATTCCCGGATTGCTGACGTTACCCGAAACAGGCAGGCAATCACTCGCACGCGCACGCTCCCTTTCCGATTTCGTTCCCCTCAGGGATTTTTCTTCCAGCCTCCGCCCCCGACCGAACTTTAAAACACCACTCTGCCGGCCGATTTTAATAACTGTCCTAGGTGGTTGGTAACTTATTGGATTGAATAATAATTATCTAAAACCTAAAACCTAACACCGGAAACTGAAAACCGGAAACCGCCTGACCATCCGGGGGCGGCTATACCGAGCCCGCCCCTCAGGCAGCACTGTAAACCTGGCGAAGGAGACGCACTGTAGCAATAAAATCTCAGCCGGAGGGGTTATATGAGCCTCAAAGATAAGCTGGACTCGCAGGAATTCGTCATCCTGGCGGAAATAGATCCGCCCAAGGGAGTGGACGTGGCGGATATGGTGGCAAATGCCATGCGGGTAAAAGGCAAGGTGGACGCCTTTGTCGTCCCGGAAATGAGCAACGCCGTCATGCGCCTGAGTTCTCTGGGAGGGTGCATGCTCTTGCAGGGCAAAGGTTTGGAGACCGTGTTGCAGGCCTGTTGCCGGGACCGCAACCGTCTGGCCTTGCAGGCCGATCTGCTGGCCGCGGCCGCCCTGGGCATCAGCAATGTTGTGGCCGTGAACGGGGAGGACCCGAGTTTCGGGGACCATCACCGGGCCCGGGCGGTGAATGACGTGGATCTCCTGGAACTGTTGGAGGCGGTGAAGAAGCTCCAGGGCGGCCGGGATATGGCTGGCATCGAACTGAAGGGGGCTCCCTCCTTCTGCATCGGCTCGGTGGTCAACGCCGGGGCCAGCGGGGGGCTGCTGGACCTGGAAATCGACCAACTGGAAAAGAAAATGGCCGCGGGAGCCGAATTTTTCCTGACGCCGCCGGTTTTCGACCTCCAGAATCTTACCCGCTTCAGCAAGCGAGTGGCCGAGCTCAATCCCAAGATTATTCCCACGGTGCTGCTTTTGAAATCGGTGGGCATGGCCCGCTACATCCAGCGGCATATGGATCACGTGAACATCCCGGAGAATCTCATCACCCGCATCCAGAGAGCCCCGGACAAAACCCGGGAATGTGTCCGCATCGCTTCTGAACTGCTGGGCACCATCCGGGAGGCCGGTTATGCCGGGGTGCTCCTGGCCACCATCGGCTGGGAGGACAAACTCCCCAATATTTTAGGAGAATAAAGATCATGGCCAAGACAGACTCAAACACCGTCGGTTCCGTCATGGTGGTGGGTGGCGGCGTGGCCGGTATTCAGGCGGCCCTGGACCTGGCCAATTCAGGATTTTTCGTCTATCTGGTGGAAAAGGCCTCGGCCATTGGGGGGACCATGTCGCAATTGGACAAGACCTTTCCCACCAACGACTGTTCCATGTGCATTATCTCCCCCAAACTGGTGGAATGCGGCCAACACCCCAACATTGAACTGCTCACCCTGAGCGAACTCAGCGAATTGACGGGCGAGGTGGGGAATTTCACCGCCACGGTGGTGCAACAGCCCCGCTACATCGACCGGACCAAGTGCACCGGCTGCGGCGAGTGCGCCGTAGTCTGCCCGGTGTCCCTGGGCAATGAATTCGATGTGAACCTGTCCCTCAAAAAGGCGGCCTACCGGCGTTATCCCCAGGCCGTGCCGGGGACTTTCGCCATCGAGAAGCTGGACCGGGCCCCCTGCGTCACCGCCTGTCCGGCCAATATCACGGTGCAGGGGTATGTCCAGCTCATCAAAATGGGGAAGTACCAGGAAGCGGTGAAGCTCATTATGGAGGACCTGCCGCTGCCGGGGGTGCTGGGGCGGGTCTGCCCCCATCCCTGCGAAGCCGTCTGCCGGCGGGTGGAAGTGGACGAACCCGTCGCCATCTGCAACCTGAAGCGTTTTGCCGCGGATCAGGTAGACCTCAGTGAGCTGGCAATCCCAGACGTGCCTAAACAAACGGACCGGGTAGCGGTGGTGGGCTCCGGCCCGGCCGGGCTGTCCTGCGCCTACCAGTTGGCCCGCCGGGGCTACCCGGTGACCGTTTTTGAGGCCCTGCCGGTGACCGGCGGCATGATCCGGGTGGGCATCCCGGATTACCGCCTGCCCAAGCGCGTCCTGGACCAGGAAGTGGAACACATCAAGCGCTGGGGCGTGGAAATCAAGACCAATACGGCCCTGGGCCGGGATTTTACCCTGGATAGTCTCGGCCAGGAGGGCTATAAGGCTATCTTTTTGGGCCTGGGCTGCCACGTGGGCATGAAACTGGACATCCCCGGAGAAGAGGCCCAGGGGGTGGTGCAGGGCGTAGCCTGGCTCCGGGACCTCAATTTAGGCAAAAACCCTCA
>Ga0194125_10013647_pt1 | contig 10524 bp, 7 predicted proteins | sample TA2KigC250mmetaG_FD_148626 | JGI IMG/M metagenome (GOLD analysis project Ga0194125, IMG submission 148626) | Freshwater microbial communities from Lake Tanganyika, Tanzania - TA2015034 Kigoma Deep Cast 250m | ecosystem: Environmental > Aquatic > Freshwater > Lake | place: Tanzania: Lake... | reverse complement strand
CTTTTGGGGGGCCAAGCTCACCGGTTACCGTAAAGTGTCCTGCTTCCAACATTCTTTCAAGTCTGCTACCCGCGATCAATTTTAACATCCTCCCTTACCGTGGTTCTGTTACCACCATGATGTGATTTTGACCAGTTCTTAGGAGGCTGAATTTCATCGAGGTCAGCCAGGCGCCCAAATGCTGAGAGGCGCTCATGTATCAGGTGCCAGGCACAGTCGACATCTTTGCCCAGCTCACATTTGCCTTCGGCTGAACCACCGCAGGGTCCGTTAAGGATGCTCTTGGCACAACGGCTGATCGGACAGATGCCCATGGTCAGGTGCAGGACACAGTCCCCGCAACCTAAACAGCGCTCGACCCAGACACCCTGCTCGATTGGGTAACCCATCGAAGTAGTATTGAGGCCGGGAACCACACGCAGCGACGGAACGTGCTCGACCATGGTCTGGACACCGACACCACAGGCCATCGATACAATGACATCATAACTCTTTAGTTTCTCCAAAACTTCATCAATCATCTCGAATTCGCACTGTCGCTCAATCGAGAAGACCTCAACCTCACCCGCCACATTCTCCTTTTTACGGTGGATGCGCAACAGAGCCGCCGTTTCTTCGGCTTCTTTCTCGCCGCCGGCCATGCAAACCGCCACGCAGGTGTTACAGCCGAGGACGCAGACACGCTTGTAAGGGGCAGCCATCGCTGCTATTTCTTCAAGCGGCTTACGTTCTGCGATTATCATACACTCACCTTCCCTTTTCATTAATGCAATTTATACTGAAGACCCGCATCCTGAACTTGAAATCTTAACGGTTGCGCTGCATAAAAACGTCAACATAAGAATCACAGTAAATATCCATGTTCATGATAATGCGAGCCGAGGCAATTGCCTCCATCAGTTCATCATCGTTAGCATCGACGATCCCGGCATCGAGGCCGTTGGCCATCGCCATCACAGCAAAGGTGCGGTTGATCAGCTCACGGTTCTTGGTGCCCTGGGATACGTTGCTTAAACCGACCACGGTTTTCGGGGCCGGATCAGAAATTAGTTTAATCTCGCGCAGGGTGCGGAGCACTTCCGTCCCGTGATCCTGAGCTACGTTGCAGGGCAGGACCAGCGGGTCAATGTAGAGCATGTCAGGAGAGATGCCGAACCCGTCGGCCACAGCAACCAGTTCCGCAGCCAGGGCAATCCTGCTGTCAGCATCTTTCGGAATACCTTCTTCATTCATAGCCAGACCGATCACTTCTGCCCCATATTCGGCAGCCATGGCAAAGACCCGTTCCATTTTGGCCATTTCAGCCGGAACAGAGTTGATCATCGCCGGCTGTTTACAGATTTTAAGACCTGCTTCAATAGCGTCGTACTTGGTTGAGTCAAGGCAAAGTGGAAGTTTGCTTGCTTCCTGAGCCACTTCTACCAGCCAGGTCATAGCGCCCACTGCATCCGGTGAGCTGGGGCCGACATTGATATCAAGGTAGTGAGCTCCGTTGTGCTCCTGCTTACGGGCCCACTCCTGAACCGGGACCGGATCGCGATCTTTGATCGCCCTGGCGATATCTTTGAACATACCGTTAATGCGCTCGCCAATAATTATCATTTGGTAGCCTCCTCTTTTTAATAACTGTTATCTTTCATCAGGTCGTCGATATTGGCTTTAACCACTTTCAGGGTTTCGGGGTGGCGTAAAACCATGATATTAATCCCCGACTGCAGGTAAGCCATGGCCGTGGTTGCTTCCCAAAGGATGCCCCGCTCTTCCTGCTCGCCCCAGCTGGGCTCACCGGCCTCAGGTTGGTTTGCTTCCTTGGCACGCCAGGATTCAAGACCAACGTTGCCGATCATCGGCATGGCCAGCATTTTATCACCCTGGAGAGCGCCGTTGCGGGCCCGCTCCATGATTGAGTAGGAATACTCTATTCCGTAACCGAGAGCAGCGATGGTTGGATCGATGATGATCCGGTTGGCCATAGCGGTGCTCATTTCGGCGATCAAAATATTCAGCTGCTTGCAGATGTTGATGTCGATCGGTGATTGGGCAATGATATTGTGCTGGTTAGCCATGCAGGCGCTGGTAACCGCCTTGTAGTTTTCGAGCTCGGCCACACCCATCAGCAGGTTTTCACCGGCCGCAGCCTCAGCGATTGGCGCATAAAGGGTATTATCTACTTCGGGCTTGCCACAGCCAACAACAATCAAAGGTACGCCAACTGCTTCAAGCACCTTTTTAACAGCACCGATACAGTCATCGACCGAAGCGCCTTTTAAGTCCGGGTCTGCACCTTTCAGGCGAATCTGAATCATCTCTGCGCCGAACTCGTCGACACATTTCTTAGCCCAGGTGCCTGGATCACTCCAGACATCTCCGTAATATTTTTCAAAAAGAGGATCCCATTCTGCGGGAACCATATCCCAGACTTCCAGCGCTACAACCGGGCGATTGGGGATTGAACCCTCAAAGTGAAGGTAGGGTAAAGCCCCTTCTCCGCCGACGGTAATGGTATGGCTACGGGTGCCGCCCTGATCTTTGGTAGCGCCGAGGACGACTTCGCCTACTGTACTTCTGTATTTTTCCTTCAGGATTTCTACAGCCATCTTATTACTCCTTTCGTTAGGTAATGCTTGGGCTTGAGAGCTTTTCACCCCCACCCCGACCCTCCCCCCTCAAGGGGGAGGGAGTTTTATTATTCCCTCATAACATACAAATCATTCTTAAGCGAAGTTTTCTTTCGAAAACTTGGTAATACCGGAAGCTTCACGCGGGCCGACGACAACTTCCCAACCCGACTCTTCTTCCAGTGCACCCTTCAGCACGGCAACGTGACCCGGTAAGACCAGTTTGCGATGCTTAACTTTATCTTCAATACCGGATTTTTTGATAGCCGCAGTAATTGTTTCAGCAGAAAACTTGTTGTCAGCATAAGCAGTAAGCACCGAAATTCCGCCGGTATCAACAGAAAGGATCCGGCTCGGGATCCGGGAGCTTTCAACTTCGCCTTCAACAATAAAGTAGGTTAACGAGAAGTTAGTGGTCACGTAAACCGGGGATTCTTCGGTCGGAGCGCCGATATCGTAAAGCTTGGCTTCAACGGCGATCGGTTTCTGCGGGTCGGTGTAGAGGTTTTGCCTCCAGGAGAGCAACGGTAACAGCTGCTGCTTGCCGGAAGCTTTGAGCACCAACACATCTGCATACTTGCTTAAGTATGTACCGGCCTGGACCACTTCTTCACGTGGGTCTTCCTTGGCAGTAAAGGCAATAGCCGGATAGCCGAAGGGGCGGAATTTCTTACGCACTGCCAGACGCCTGAACTGGGTCAGGTCGGCCAGTACCTTGCTGGTTTCGCGGGCTCCGCTGTCCAAAACAAGCTCTTTGTAATCAAGGGCGACAATCTTTTCGACCAGCTCGGCAGTAGCATCGAGGCCTTCGCCTTTAACCACCAGCGGACAGCTGTTGGCTTTGGCCAGTGCGACCATTTTTTCAAAGTTGGCAGCAGTTGCCGCATGGATCAAAGGCTTTCGATCAGCAACAACGCCTAAGCCCGCCTCCATGATAGCCGGATCTTCAGTGATCAAGACCATTGCTTTTTTGGTCTTGCCGGCAACTGTTTCCACGGCGGCTTTGAACTTGCCTGCATCACCGGAATCGCACTTGACAGCAACCATATCGGTAACATAGTGCATTCCGACCCGGTGAAACTCCAGCGCTTCAAAGGCCTCTGCCTTGGCAGCTACATCTTCGCTGTCGCTAATCAACACGGCGACGCCTGTGGGATGAAAGAAACGCTTATCATGACGGAAAATTTCAGTTTCTTCGCCGAGTTCGACAACGTGATCCCCTGTGCCAACCTTGACCAGCTTGATCGGGGGAGCAGAGGCGGAATCAAGAGCGCCCTTGGCCTCCTCGGTGACGTGCGGACAGGCATCGAGTGACGCCTTACCGGATGCCAGGGCCATGGCGAAGGCCAGGCAGGTCGGCGAACCGCAGTCTTTGCAGTTTGTTTTGGGTAAGTGCTTGTAGATTTCTAAACCGGTTAAACCCATTAAAGATCTACTCCTTTCTTTTAATAAAACGTAAAGAAGCTTCGGTTTCATCGTTGCCTCCACCGAAGCTTTTATCCCTCTGTTACATTAGCGGATCCATGGTCAGGGCCGGGTGACCCTTTTCTTCAAGGAAAGGCAGGATCTCGTCTGATGTAGTACCGACTGTTTCATCAGCAATTTTATCCACGAAGTCCGCTCCCAGGCCTGCTTCCTCAGCCCGCTTGCGCAGGTCGTCTCCGAGCGAGTCTTTCAGCTCTTTCGGCATCCAGACCAGGCGCTCAAGGCCGCCGTCAGCGCTGATGAACTTCCTGCTCAGCACGAAGGCACGTCCGTGACCCATGAAACCGGGAGTCTGAACCCCACCGCCACAGGTGCCGGCCAGGGTAGAGAAGGTCATCCCGATCGGGGTATCACCGCTGTATTCGCGGGTGGTGATCATTACCCCGTTAGCCTCGGGCAGAATGGCCATGATACACTCGAAACAGCCGCAGGAAGTCATTGGCTCATTCATGAAGCTATACATCGAGCACTTCTCAATCATGCGGTTGGTGTTGTTATAAACGTATTCATTAACCGATTCCCAGATACCGTTCTTCTCGTCAATCAGGCCTTCCTTCTTAATCGGACGGTTGGGGCCGGTCGGGTCAATTTCATAGGCCGCCTTGCCGTCAAGCCAGCTCACCGCGCCGCAGAGCCCGAGACGCTCAGGGGTTACAACACAGCAGTGGTTCGGGGCAAATGACTGGCAAAGAATGCAGGAATAGAATTCCTCGACCGATTCGTCGGTCAGGCCGCGCAGCCTTTCGTCACGAGCACCGTAAAAGGTCCGGGCGTGAGCTAAGCCTTCCTCGACCTTGGCGGCGTCGGTAATTAATTTTACCTGAACGCGGTCAACGATGGAGGGGAATTCATCCTTGAACTTGGCCACCAGCAGTTCACCGAAGTGATGAATCTTGAAGCCCTTGGCGGCAGCATCCTTACTGATCCGCATCCAGATCGTGTCACGCTGGGCCATATGCCAGATACCTTCACCGTAGTTGATCAGGTAGTGGATGCGGCGCTCGAGAACACCTTCGAAGTCCTGCTGCATTTTACGGCCAAAGATCTTGACCATGATGCCAAGCGGCAGGGAGCCGCCTTCCGGCGCCTCATCTATTTCCGGCCCGATCACTTCAATCTTACCGTCTTCGATATCATCCTCGCCGACCATTTCAACCAGCTCAAAAGCCGTTGTCCGGCCACCACCAAATTCAACCCGCATATCGCCTTTTCTAATTACTTCACCCTCGAAAGCAGGGCCGACGGTAATCGGAACAGGGATATCGAGGATCTTCAGCTTGATACCACGGATTTCCATCGCTACCTGGACAATGTCATCGTAATTGGGGTTTGATACATACCAGTTGGGGATCTGTTCATCTGCAGCCAGCTCCTGGTCGGTAATCACCGGGAAGCCTAAGAAGATGGCAGCAAAGTGGGCAGCTACCTGAACTTCATCAATTTCGCCCAGTTGCAGCACAAAGGCGCGCACGCGGCGGCGCTGGTAATCACGGGTATTCTGACGCTCTCCGGGCGGGATACCACCAAAAGCAATACCGGCACGCAGCGCGTAGTTAACAGCATGAATGACCTGGGTAAAGTTACCGATCGGGAAAGCAATAAAGTCGATCCCGAGTTTACAGCCGGCCTCGATCGCCTGCTCAATAACCTGGTTGCAGAGAAAGATCATGAATCCTTTACCCTGCAGGTCCTGGATCAGCTTTCCGACAGCTTCGCTTGACTTGCCCTTGCCCATAATGACCGCCTGGCCGGGAATCGTCCAGTCCACCAGAAGTATACCGTAGCGGCGGACAACCGGGTCACCTAAGAAACCGGTCCAGGGCTCAACATGCGGTTTTACGCCGTCAAGATAGCGCAGCGCTTCAATAATTTCGGCTGAGTAGGCAGCCGCTTCCCCGCAGAGGCGGGCATTATGGAAGTTTAGATTTTCGTAGATCTGGTTGCGCATCCGATTTAAGATCGGGGGCAGGTCACCCAGTTTCTGGACAGCCTCACCGCTCAGCGCCCGGATGACCGGCAGATAATAACCGGTGTCCGGGTAGGCTACCGGCTTGTCGGGGCCAAAGCGCCTGATCGCCTGGTTTAGCAGAATTTCAGCATAACTGGTGGCGATGACCGCTCCTTCGTATGCTTTCTCAAACAATTTTAAAGGCGGGTTCGACTCATCTACTGCGCCGTCGAATATTTCGTCAAACGATTCTTTCCAGTCTCTGGTCAGAACTCCATCATTACTCATCTAATCGTGCCTCCTTTTTTGCGATTTATTTACCATCCCTTGGACAGTTCAGTTTCGTATTTCTCAGCAGTTTGCTGGTGGATCTTCAGCTTCCAGGAGCGCTCATCAAGAGCCGCCAGGATTTTCTCGGCTGCTTTCTCGGGGTCTTCTTCCCAGATAAAGTAGCCACCGTAGACATCCTCAGCGATCTGAAGGGCAATTCCATCAACCAAAGCACTGCCGGTTACCTCAGGTACAACACCAACATGGGTTGGCACACCAAGGGTAACACACCAGCTGCCGATCGATACAGCTTTTTCACTCATCGCTTCCGGTGCGGAGGCAACGAAAGGTACTTTCGGGACATCTACTTTCCATTGGCGCGCGAGCGCCGTAGTAAAATCGTAAGCCCTGGAATTATCTACGCAGGAACCCATGTGGAAGATCAGCGGCAGTTTTTCTTTCAACTTATCCTTGTTCGCATCATTGAGCATGTGGATAAAGGATTTCAAACCTTCACCGGCATATTCCTCAACAGCGTCGGCATTTAGCAAACCGAGCTTGGCAGCGGTGCCGGCGGCACAACCGGTAGCAACAATTAAGACGTTGTTTTTGGCCATTTCCTTCATGATATAGGAACCGCTGGCATCATGAGGCACGCGCAGGTTGTTACAGCCGGCGAAGAGAACTACGCCGCGCAGCTGTCCTGAATCGATGGCATCGGTAACCACCTTGATCGGCTCATCGGGGTTTATCGCACCGAGGATTTCTTCCATCGCTTCCATGCTGAAGCCGGCGGTTACTTTATGCTTAATGTCAGGGATATCCACCCCTTTACCGGATCTCTCCTTGAAAGCTTCTATGGCCAGGTTAATGACTTCTCTCGCCTTTTCGACTGCATGTTCTTCGCTGAAATCAACATGATAAGAACCGGGGATCTTGGAATGCGACATCGTGGTAACAATTCTTGTATGGTAACACTCTGACGCCGCCTTGACTCCCGGCATGATGCACTGGACATCAACAACCATTGCATCTAAGCTACCGGTCATAATCGGCAGTTCCTGGGAGAGGAAGTTGGTTAAAACCGGCACGCCCTGGCGCATCAGTACTTCATTACCGGTACAGCAAACGCCCATGCACTTGACACCCTTGGCGCCGGCTGCTTCTGCTTCCGCTTTCATTTCGCGGGCTTGGCGGACAATCATCTCGCTAAGAAGTGGATTGTGACCGTGAACGGCAATGTTAACCATCTCGGGATCCATAACGCCGAAGTTCGCTTCCGTATAGACAGGCTTTGGTGTACCGAACAAAATATCGGAAAGATCGGTCCCGATATGCATACAGATATAGTCACAGAGAGATGTTTTTAAGCCCTGGAAGATCAGGTTAACCGGGTCGGCGTCAACACCCATGTGAGTCTGGCCCATAGTTTCGGCGATAGTTGTGTGAATGGAGCGGGGCTGGATATTGCAGGCGTTGAATTTTTCCATTCGTTCAGGGACAACTGTGGTCTCAAGCCATTTACAGGGTTCGGGTGTAATCTTGGTGTAATCTGAGATGGCCTGCTGCAGCACTGCTTCAAGCAGCTGGTGGTCATCTTTACCCTCAATTTCGATGCCAAGCCGGGAAGCTACCCGGCGCAGTTTTGTGGGATCTTCCACACCGTAGTCAGGAGCCTTGCCATCGAGCACTTCCATTAAGGCATAGAGCATGTGACGGCTGTGGTCGGAGTGTGCCCCCGTGCCACCACTGATGGACCTAATCAGGTTACGGGCTACAATCGTGTAACCGTGGGCACCGCAGACACCCTTTGAGGATTTCTTAGTAATCCGGCAGGGGCCCTGCAAACAAATCCGGCAGCAGACGCCAGTGCGCCCGAAATTACATTGGGGCTGCATTTTTACATAGCGATCGTAAGCGGTTTCATGCTGGCCGTTTTCACTGTTGCGATCAATAACTGCCAGCGCCGCCGGATCAATTGTCCTTCTGTTGTCTATTTTTTTCTTTTCTTCGGACATAAAGTGATCTAACCTCCTTTAAAATTATGCGTAGCTTTTTCTAATCTGTCCCCTTAGTGCTTTTATATTGCCAAAAAATAGATTAAATAATGGGAAAACCATTGTCGGTTGTCAGTCACCCCCCGCAAGCCATGGCATAAATTTTTTCAAGGCCGGGCAAGAGGTCTTCTAACTTCGAGACCATCGGTTCGCCACGGCGTGCTCTTTCCAGCACTTTTTCAGTAAACGGGATCATTCCGGCAAAACGTGTCGCCGGCAGTGAAGCTTCAAGATAAGCGCGATCTTCGTCGTTGCGAATTTTATTGCCGATAAAGAACACCTGGTTGATTTTTAAGTCGGCGGCAAGGCCATCCACCGCTTTAGCGGTGCTGACCCCGGCCCGTGTCGGTTCAACAACCACCAGCATCAGCTCCACCCCGCCGGCAGTGCCGCGGGTCAGGTGCTCAATGCCGGCGCTCATGTCCAGGACCACCGCTTCAGGGCGATCGAGCAGCATGGTAGTAAGCACAGCGTTTAAAAAGGAATGTTCTTTGCAGTAGCAGGAAGTACCACCCTGCTTGATAGCACCCATCTTCATGAAACGAAGGAGACCATCGTGCAGGGTATAATTTTCGAGGACATCATCGACGTTGGGGTTTAAGTCAACTAAGGTGCCACCCCCGGCATTTTTTGCAGCTATTACATCTTCCAACTCGGCCAGGGGCCGGAGCCTTTCAAGCTGATCAAGATCGAGACCTAAAACCAGTCCTAAATTGGCATCGGGATCGGCATCGACGGCAAATACAGGCAGATTATTCAAGGTGAAACAGCGCACCAATTGAGACGACACCGTGGTCTTACCGGCGCCACCCTTGCCGGAAACAGCGATTTTCAAGAATTACACCTCTTAAGAGGGCAAAATAATACACCCAATTGTAGTTTTTCAGGTTCACATTCGACAATACAGTCTAAAAATCCTTTACCGGCCTTAAAGTTGGTACTTTCATAATATTTATACATTAGATGTGCCGGGTCATAAATGAGCCCCCTCCCCTTAACAGTGAGGGGGCTTTTAAACTTATTTACTGTATTTTGCTGAAAACCAGGCTTTCCTTTTCATCCAGGGTAACAGCAACCGTATCACCCGGTGTGATCTTGCCTAAAAGCATCTCTTCCGAGATGCCGTCTTCAAGGCGGCGCTGGATAACCCGCCTGAGCGGCCGGGCCCCATACTTGGGATCGAAACCCTCTTTGAGCAGGATAACTTTAACTTCATCTGAAACCTCTACATGAAGGTTAAATTCCTCAATCCTGCGGTTCAGTTCATTTAGCATAATATCGACGATTTGCCTGATGTGTTCCTCATTCAGCGAATGGAAGACAATCAGGTCATCAACGCGGTTTAAAAACTCAGGCCTGAAAGTCCGCTTCAGATCGTCCATGATCCGTTCCTTCATCTTCTCATAATCGGCATCCTCGCCGGAAGCGCCGAAACCAAGTGCCGATTTGTCCAGGAAAGTAGCGCCAACGTTGGAGGTCATGATCACCACAGTGTTCCGAAAATCAACGGTGCGCCCTTTGCCGTCGGTCAAACGGCCGTCTTCCAGGATCTGCAGCAGCACATTAAAAACATCCGGGTGAGCTTTCTCCATCTCGTCAAGCAGCAGCACCGAATAGGGTTTACGGCGCACTTTTTCAGTCAATTGGCCGCCTTCCTCATAACCAACATAACCGGGTGGAGCCCCGATCAGGCGGGCGGCAGTATGTTTTTCCATATATTCGGACATATCAAGACGAATCACCGCATTCTCATCGCCAAAGAGCGCCTCGGCCAGGGCCCGTCCCAGTTCGGTTTTGCCCACCCCGGTCGGTCCGAGAAAGATAAAAGAACCGATCGGCCTTTTCGGGTCCTTCAACCCGGCCCGGGCCCGGCGCACAGCCCGCGCTACCGAGCGCACCGCTTCATCCTGGCCAATCACCCGCTGATGGAGGATCTCTTCCAGCTTAAGCAGACGTTCTGACTCCTCTTCAGCCAGTCGCTTGGTGGGAATCCCGGTCCAGCTAGATACAATATAAGCCACATCTTCCTCGGTAACCATTGCCAGATCGGAAGTACCAACCTTCTGCTCCCAATCTTTCCTCTGTTCTTCCAACTCTTCTTTCAGCTTGTGTTCCTGATCGCGCAGGCTGGCTGCTTTTTCAAACT
>Ga0194125_10013645_pt1 | contig 10525 bp, 7 predicted proteins | sample TA2KigC250mmetaG_FD_148626 | JGI IMG/M metagenome (GOLD analysis project Ga0194125, IMG submission 148626) | Freshwater microbial communities from Lake Tanganyika, Tanzania - TA2015034 Kigoma Deep Cast 250m | ecosystem: Environmental > Aquatic > Freshwater > Lake | place: Tanzania: Lake... | reverse complement strand
CGGAGCTGCTTCAGGCGGCCCGCCAGGTGGTGGCGCGGACGCTGGAGGTCTCGACCGCCGAGGAGCGCTCCGACTGGGGCGTCATCAAGGAGAAGATCCGCGCCGACCTCAAGCGCTTCCTCAAGAAACACTCCTCCCGCCACCCGCTCATCGTGCCGGTCATTCTGGAAATCTGACGCAGGCCCTGCGCCGGATTCAGCGCCGAGGCGCTGAGAACACGGAGAGGGGCGGTCCGAAGTGGGTTGTTGTTGTTCCGAAATCAGTTACTGCCGACTGAGCTGGGGCTGGGGTTTCTGCCTGCTGTTGCAGCGATATGCGCGGGTGACTTGAACCAGCATGGGGCCGGCGGAGATGCCGAGCCGGCCCAAGCAGCGGATGTGGTGGCGCATCATGCGAAGACGCCGCGCCGAGGCGCACGGCACGGACGGCCATGGGGAGCAGGGCTGCCCGGTGGATAGGTCCCGGTAAACCGGTTGCAACTGGGCATGCACGGTAGCCATGACGGCCTTCTTGGCGCCGCCCACCGCCAGTTTCCAGAACTTCTCACGCAAGGGCTCTCCCTTGCTGTGGGCCACCGCCCAGGCGCACTGGGTTAAGGTGCTGCGCAGCCAGCGGTTGCCTCGGGTGGCGTGCCCGCGAGGAGCGGGCGAAATCCCCTGTCGGCAAGGTCGTCAGACAACTTGTGAAGCGCCCACGCCGCAGAAGAAGCACCGACATCCTTAATGGTTCAAAGACAGCGCGCGGCTTTCGAGAGGCGATCGACCGGAAGGGCAGTGGCGATGATATCGAAGTCGAGGGGATGAAGGCTTGGCGCGTCGGAAACGAGAATGAGCCGCTGTACTTCCAGCACGTTCGGACCAGCGCTTATCAGCTTAGCGGCGCGGCTGGCTATCCGCTGGGAGTGGAGGGCTACGAGCACGCCGAGTGGATCCTGGCCGATTACGGCGACTTCATCGTGCCTATCTTCTAGCCCGGGGCGCGCTCCTTCCACGATCTGGAGCGGCTGTGGCGCCACGCCCCGCCGGCCGAGACCGCCCCTTCTGACTCCTGACTCCCGGCTGCGGCCTTCCCTTACACGTACTGCCACTCCCGCAGCCACTCGTAGCCCGGCCGCAGGCTGGCCCACATGCGGCGGCCGGCGCGCTCCAGCTCGGCGCGCTCTTTCACGTCCAGCTCGCGGCGCTCCTTCACCGCCTGCGCCGCGTTGTTCACCTGGTGCAGGCTCACCATCCCAGGAATCGGCGCGGTGATGGCGGGGTTGCCCAGGATGTAGCGCAGCGCCAGCCGCGCGCGGCGGTCGTCGTCTTCGGCGTGCGGATTGCCCGGGGAGCTGTCGCCCAGGAACAGCGAGTTGTCGGCGAAGGGCTTGATGCCGAACACGCCCGCGTCCTGCTGCTTGATGGCGTCGAAGACGCTCTCGTCGGGCAGCTCCTTGGTCGCCGCGGTGTAGGGGAACAGCACCACCTCCATCTGCTTGGGGTACTGCTCGATCATGGTCTTCAGCCACTGCCGGTTGTGGGTGGAGACGCCGGTGAAGCGCGACTTGCCCTGCTGGCGCGCCTTCTCCAGCGCGTCCATGGCCCCTTCCTCGATGCGCTGTAGCTCGCCCAGGTCGCGGATCATCTCCATGGGCAGCGAGATGCGCCACACATCCACGTAGTCCAGGCCCGCCTCGCGCAGGCCCTGGTCCAGACCCTCCATCAGCGCCCGCCCGGTGCGGAAGGCCTCGAAGCGCGACTCGCGCTCGTGCCACGAGAAACCGAAGTACATCTTGTCGCGCCGTCCCTTGAGCACCTTGGCGTAGGCCAGGATCTCCGGGCCCGCGCAGGCGTCCACGTAGTTGATGCCCAGCTCGATGCACCGGCTCACCACGTCGTGCCGGTTCTTCAGGAACTCCGGATGGTTGACGTTCTGGTAGTCCTGCTTGGAGTAGCCCTCTCCCTTGAAAGGAATCGGCAACATCTTCGCCACCCGCTTCCAGTGCCCGCCCAGGCACACGGCGGACACCATCAGCCCGGTCTTGCCCAGCCGTCGGTACTCCATGTTCTCGTTGAAGTTCAGGATGCTGCGCCGCTCTGGCGCCGGCGCCTTCCTGGTCTGAGCTTCCAGCGGATGCAGGCCCGCCGCCAGCGCCACCGCGCTTCCCACGAACTCGCGCCGCCTCATCGTTCTGTTGGCCATGCTGCCTCCCTACTCAAGATAGTACTCGCCTCCGGCCACGATTTCCGCCGGACCCGTCAGATACACCTCATCGTCCCAGCGCAGCTCCAGCGGCCCCGCCGGAGTCAGCACCTTGACGGGGCTCTCCACCAGCCCCAGCAACGCCGCCGCCGCCATCGCCCCCGTGGAACCGGTGCCCGAGCTCATGGTCTCGCCCACGCCGCGCTCGAAAAACCGCGCCTCGATGGTGTGCCGGTCCACCACCCGCACCAGCGACACGTTGGTGCGCCGGGGGAAGTGCGGATGCCCCTCAATCTCCGCGGCCAGCGCCTGCCAGCCCGGCGGGAATTCCTCGACAAGCAGGGCGCACTGCGGGTTGCCCACATCCAGAATGGTGACTTCCCGCGCGCCTCCGCTCAGCTCCAGCCTCGCCCGCAACTGGCCCTCGGCGCACCCCGGCCGTCCCATGTTCATCTCGAAGAGGAACTTCAGCTCCTGATGCTCGATCAGCCGCAGGTGCTTCACTCCCGCGCCGGTCTGTAGGCGCACTTCCTCCTTCGCCAGCCCCGAGTCGATCAGGAACGCCGCCGCGCAGCGCGTTCCGTTGCCTGAGATCTCGGCCTCGCTCCCGTCGGCGTTGAACAGCCGGATGGAGGCGTCGCAGCCCGGCGCCCCGGCGCTGGCCTGCTTCACCAGCAGCCAGCCGTCCGCGCCCACCCCCGTGTGCCGGTCGCAGATGGCCCGCGCCACCGCCTCCAGGTCCTCGCGCGGCGCCTGATGCGCCCAGGTCAGCAGGAAATCGTTCTTGGCGCCATGCGCCTTGGTAAACGGTATCTTCACGGTGCCCGCCTGTACAGCTCGATGACCGGCGCGCCTTTCAGCTCGATGCTCTTCACCCGCTCGTACTTCGGCCCGTTGCGGCTGCTCCGCAGCACCGCCGTGGCCACCCTGTCGCCGGAGATCGCCAACACCCACCTCTCCCGCAGGAACAGGTCCGGCCGCGCCACGGTCGCCTCCCACGCCAGACGGTTGTCTTCGTGCAGCGCCACTCTCAGCGGAACGCCCGCCGCCCGCAGCACGCCGGTCAGGTCGCCGAAGCTCATAAAGATACCATCTCCGGGCGCCCACTGGCTGCGCAGGAACCCGGCCGCCTCGCGAGTCCAGGCCCGCCGCTGCTCGGAGTTCACCTGGGCTTCCTTCCAGCAGATCCACGATTCCGCGCGCGGATAGGCCAGCCACGGCGCCACGCCCGCGCCCACCACGGCCACCACCGCCAGCGCCCGCACCCGCTGCGGCGCCAGCGCCACCCAGGCGGCCGCGGCCAGCCCCACCAGCGGCAGCGCCGCCAGCCCGTAGCGCGTGTTGTAGAAGCTGTGCGGCCAAAGCTCCGGCACGAAGATCGGCGTACTCCCCGAGTGTATGCTCCACACATAGAACGCGGGCGGCAGCGCCAGCAGTGCCAGCGGCCACCACGCTCTCCGGAACAGCGCCGCCGCCAGGCCCGCCAGTCCCATCCAGTAGAGCGGCGCGCCCGCGCACAGCCGCGCCGCCGTGCGGTACTGCGCCACGGCCTTGAGCCAGTCCCCGTCTCCGGGGTAGTGCGCCATGCCCTGCTCCAGCGCCCGCCGGTAAATGGCCATCGCTGAATACGGCCCGTTGTAGAACTCCAGCGCGTTGCCGTAGTACCACCAGTTGTGCGCCAGCCAGTACAGCGGCCCCAGCGACGCCACCGCCCCGAACACCGCCGCGCACCACCAGCGCCGCCGCTTCGCCACGAGCAGAAAATACGCCGTCACGAACGGGATCAGAAACCAGCCTTCGTAGCGGGTCAGCGTTCCCGCCAGCGTGGCCAGGCCCGCGCCGATCACCGCGCCCATCCCCTGCGTCTCGCGGAACCGCACCGTGAAGTACAACAACGCCGCCAGCGCCGCCAGCATCACCGGCTCGGTCATGGGCGTCGCCTGCAAGTAGAGCAAGTTGGGGTTCAGCGCCACCAGGCCGGCCGCCGTCACCGCCGCGGCCCGGCTGGCGTAAGCCCGCCGCGCCGCCGCGTACACCAACATCCCGGCAAGAACGAAGCAGGCCGCCGCGGGGATCACGCCTGCCAGCCCGTTTCTCCACAGCTCGTCTTCCCGCACCAGCGGCAGCATCAGCGCGTGCGGCAGCGGCAGCCACACCGTGCCTAGCTGCTCATAGCCCGGCGTGCGGGAGTCCGCCACCCGCCGCGCGATGTTCAGATGCGCCTCCGCGTCGTTGTGGTAAGTGGTGTGGCCGCGCTCGAAGTGATACTCCACCGCGGCCCAGCTCAGGCCGGCCAGCAGCAAGCCCGCCAGGAAGGCCTCGACAACCGGCCAGCCCCTGCTAGAACTCGGTGAACGTCTTGAACTCCTGGTAGCGCCCATCGATCTCCGCGCGTGTCAAGGTGCGAAAGCGGTCCACCCCGAACCGCTCGCAGCAGAAGCTGCCCATCACCGAGCCGTAGATCATGGCCCGCCGCAGCTCGCCCGTCTCGGCGCCTGCCCCTTCCAAGTCCAGCCCGCAACCCGCCAGGTAACCGAGGAATCCGCCGGCAAAGGAGTCGCCCGCCCCGGTCGGGTCAAAGACGTCCTCCAGCAGGTAGCCCGGCGCCATGAAGTGACCTCGCGGATGGAACAGGATCGCCCCGTGCTCGCCCCGCTTGACCACCAGCGTTTTCGGCCCCAACTCGAAGATCCTCTGCGCCGCCCGCCGCAGGTTGTGGCAGCCCGCCAGTTGCCGCGCCTCGCTGTCGTTGATCAACAGGAAGTCCCACTCCTTCAGCGTCTCCAACAGCTCTTCGCGGGTGTTGGCGATCCAGTAGTTCATGGTGTCGCCGCCCGCCAGCCGGCAACCCTCCATCTGCGCGCGCACCTGCCGCTGCAACGCGGGTTGGATGTTCCCCAGCATCAGGTGGGACTGGCGCCGGTAGGCGGCCGGCAAGCGCGGCTGAAAGTCCGCGAACACGTTCAGGTCGGTGCGCAGCGTGGTGCGATCGTTCATATCCTCCGAGTAGACGCCCGCCCAGAAGAAGGTCTTCCCGGGCGCCCGCTCCAGCCCTTCCAGGTCCACGCCCCGCCCGGAGAGGAATTCGAAGTCCTCCGCCGCGAAGTCGTCGCCCACCACCGCCACGATGCCCACCTTCGTGAAGAAGCTGGCCGCCACCGCGGCGTAGGTGCACGAACCGCCCAACATCCGCTCCACGCGCCCTTGCGGCGTCTCCACGCCGTCGTAGGCCACCGAGCCCACCACCACCAACGACATCCCTCCAGTGTAACCTCCGCCGCGTGAACTCCGGTATCATAGCAGGCATGCGCCAAACCCTGCTGCTGCTTGCCTGCGCCACCCTGGCCTGGACCCAGGCTCCGACTGAGCGTCCCAAACCCAAGCCCCCCGAAACCGGCTGGGTCTCTCTGTTCAACGGCAAGGACCTGACCGGCTGGGTCAAGGTCGGCAACGAGAAATGGGAGGTCGAGGATGGCGTCATCCACGGCCAGGGCATCACTAAGGAATACGGCTACCTGCGCACCGAGAACAAGTACGTGGATTTCGATCTCTCCCTGCGTTTCAAGTGCGAAGCCGACGGCAACAGCGGTGTCTTCTTCCACGCCGAGTTCAAGCCCGGCACCGCCACCATCACCCAGGGTCTCCAGTTCGAGATAGACCGCGGGCTGAACCGCCATACCGGCGGCGTCTACGGCGACGGCCGCGCCTGGATCGTCTGGCCCGCGCCCGAGCTGGAGATGGTCATACGTCCCTACGACTGGAACGATTTCCTGCTCAGCGTGCGCGGCAACCGCTACATCTCGCGCCTCAACGGCGTGCTGATGGTGGATTTCACCGACCCCACGCCCCGCTCCTTCGACGGCTACATCGCCCTTCAGCTCCACTCCGGCGGCGAGGGCAATATGAAGTTCAAAGACATCTACCTGCGCGACCTCACCCGCCGCTGAGTGCCGTGAAACAGGACCGCGCATGGTGCGGTGTCACATGGGCAAGGCATGACAATACTGGAAGCCCTCCAGCGATTCGCCGAGAGCGTGAAGGCCAAGTTGTCGTCGCTGACGTCGGGCGAGCCAGAGGACCAGTTGCGCGGCCCGTTCGAGCGGTTCATGGAGGATGCCGCCGGCGCCCTTGGCTGGAACGTGGTCTGCACCGGCGAAACCAGGCTCCCAGGCCGTCTCGGCAAACCTGATTACGCCGTGCATCTCAACAAACTGCTCTCCGGCTACGCCGAGCTGAAAGCTCCAGGCGCCGGCGCCGACTCCAGGCGGTTCACGGGACACAACCGCGAGCAGTGGAAGCGGTTCCAGGCGCTTCCCAACCTGCTGTACTGCGACGGCAACGAATGGGCGCTCTACCGCGACGGCGAACTCGAGGGTAGCTTGATCCGGCTCTCCGGCGACGTAGCCGCGGAAGGCAAGCGGGCCATAGGCCCCGAAGATGCCCACGCCCTCGAGCGCCTCTTGCGCGAGTTCCTCTCCTGGCAGCCGATCATTCCTGCCGGCAGTAAGGGGAAGATCGACCTCAAGGGCTTCGCCGGCCTGTTGGCGCCACTCTGCCGCATGTTGCGCGAGGACGTCACCGAGGCACTCAGAGACTCGGACTCCCCGCTTGTGAAGCTCGCCGAAGAATGGCGGCAACTGCTGTTTCCCGACGCTCAGGACGAGCAGTTCGCCGACGGCTACGCTCAGACCGTAGCCTTCGCACTGCTGCTCGGCCGCAGCGAAGGCGCTGATCCGCTCACGCTCGAGAGCGCGGAAAAGGCCCTCGCCGCGCAGCACAGCCTGCTTTCCCGTGCGCTCCAGGTGCTCACCGATCCCGGCGCGCAAGCTGACATCTCCGCCTCGCTCAACCTGCTTCTGCGGATTATCGCCGCGGCGCCGACCGCAACGCTCACCGGCCCCGAGGACCCCTGGCTCTACTTCTATGAAGACTTCCTTGCCGCGTACGATCCCAGGCTGCGCAAGGACGCCGGGGCCTACTACACGCCCCTCCAGGTTGTCCGCGCCCAGGTCCGCCTGATCGACGATCTGCTGGTGAACCGCCTGGGCAAACCCCTCGGTTTCGCGGATCCCGGCGTCGTCACGCTCGATCCCGCCATCGGCACGGGGACCTACCTGCTCGGCGTGATCGAACATGCTCTCCGCAAGGTGGAGGCTGAACAGGGGGCCGGGGCCGTGCCCGGTCAGGCATCCACGCTCGCCTCGAACCTGCATGGCTTCGAGATCATGGTCGGCCCCTACGCCGTGTCTGAGCTGCGCGTCAGCCGTGCCTTGCGGGACCGGGGCGCGAGACTGCCGAAGGATGGCCCCCACGTCTACCTTACCGACACGCTCGAAAGCCCCGACGCGCAGCCTGTGCAGTATCCGCTGTTCTTCAAGCCCATCGCGGAGCAGCGCGCCAGGGCCCTGGACGTGAAGTGCAACGTTCCCGTCATTGTCTGCCTGGGCAATCCGCCCTACGACCGCCACGAAGCCGCTGCTGCGGACAACCAGGCGCGCACCGGCGGCTGGGTTCGCTGGGGCGATCATGGCAACGGGAATGGCGCCATCTTGAGAGATTTCCTCGCGCCCGCCGTCGCCGCCGGGCACGGCGTCCACATCAAGAACCTGTACAACCTTTACGTCTACTTCTGGCGGTGGGCGCTATGGAAGGTCTTCGAGCATGAGACTGCGCGCGGGCCGGGTGTAGTCAGCTTCATCAGCGCCTCCAGCTACCTTGACGGCGATGCGTTCTGCGGTATGCGTGAGCACATGCGCCGCCTCTGCGACGAAATCTGGATTCTCGACCTTGGCGGCGAAGGGCGCGGCACGCGCAAGAGCGACAACGTCTTCGCCATCCAGACCCCAGTAGCCATCGCCGTTGCGGTCCGCCGAGGTAAGCCGAAGAAGGATCGTCCCGCCGCGTTGCATTACGCCCGGATCGAAGGTACGCGCGAGGCTAAACTCGCGGCGCTTAACGCCGTCGCAGATTTCGCCTGCGTAAAGTGGACGCGCTGCCCTGACGGTTGGCAGGCTCCCTTCCGCCCAGCCGGAAAGGGCCGCTACTTTGACTGGCCCCTTCTCACCGACCTCATGCCCTGGCAGCACTCGGGGGTTCAGTTCAAGCGAACCTGGCCCATTGCTCCAGATTCACAGACGCTTGAGAAACGATGGCGAGGTCTGCTTCGGGCCGATGACAGGTCAAAGGCGTTCCACGGCACGGGTGACCGTGAGGTCGACGGCGCCTACGCGGTCGCCCTGACTGCCGAGGCGGACTCAAAGCCCATTGCCCTGCTGGCAAAGAACGCCCCAATACCTCCCGTTGTCCGCTACGCCTACCGATCATTTGACCGCCAGAGCATCATTGCCGATGGACGCCTCATGTCTCGGCCGCGCCCCGACCTCTGGCGCGCGCACAGCAAACGGCAAGCGTATCTGACAACGCTCCTGAATCACCCGCTAGGGCACGGGCCTGCCGCGACGTGCTGCACGGACGTTCCGGACCTTCATCATTTTCGCGGTTCTTTCGGCTCAAAGGAGGCCGTCCCCCTCTATCGCAACGCCCGGGCAACGGAGCCCAACATTCTCCCCGGCCTGTTCACCCTGCTCGGCAAGACTTACCGGCGCAAGGTCACGCCGGAGGACTTCCTGGCTTACGTCTATGGCCTGATGGCCCAGCCGGCCTTTACGGCGCGCTACGCCAAGGAGCTTGAGACGCGCGAGTTGCGTGTGCCTCTGACTAAGGACGCTGCCCTCTTCGCAAACGTCTATGACGCCGGCGCCCGGCTCCTCTGGCTCCACACTTATGGCGAGCGCTTCGTCCCCAAGGGCAAGCAGCGCAGCCATGTTCCGCGCGGCCAGGCCAGGTGCATCAAGGCCGTTCCCGGCGATCCGGAGGACTACCCCGAGTCCTTCGACTATAACGATGCCACCGGAACGCTTTACGTTGGACAGGGTCAGTTCCGCCCGGTGGACCGTGCAGTATTCGACTTCGAAGTCTCGGGCCTCAAGGTTGTCCAGTCGTGGCTCAGGTACCGCATGAAGAAGGGCGCGGGCAAGAAGTCCTCCCCGCTGGACGACATACGCCCCGAGCGCTGGACGAGCCAGTTCACCACGGAACTCCTTGAACTGCTCTGGGTGCTGGAGGCGACCGTCGAGGGCTATCCCGAACAAGCCCGGCTGCTGGAAGCTGTCACCGCCGGCCCGTGCTTCGCAGCGGGCGAACTTCCCCCAGCCCCTGAAGTAGCCCGCAAGCCTCCAGCCGCCGACCGCACTCTCGAGGGTGGCCTCTTCGCCGACCATTGAATCAAGCTGAGGGCGGGCCAGCCTGCGCGTGACCGTCATTGGTGGCAGCGCGCAGGGTTCCAGCGCGGCCCCGTGCGGGAGATCCGGGCGGCGGGAGACGGTGCTACACTTGAGTCGTGTCCACCCAGGAGTTGCTGGCAGAAGTGCTGCGACTTCCACGGCCGGAACGCGCCCGCCTGGCCGACGAGGTCCTGACGAGTCTCGAGGAGTCCGACGAGAAGGTCACGGCAGCGTGGGCGCGCGAGTTGGAGCGTCGCTCACGCGAAGTCGAGCAGGGCCAAGTGCGGCTCGTGGACTGGGAGACCGCGAGAGCGGACATTCTCAGCGAACTCGAGCGGCGGCGTGCGGGTCGTTCTCCAGCTTGAGGCTCCAGCCCCCTACCGCCCCCGGGCTTGGCGCCGTAGCTCCTGGGCCAGGCTCTTGATCTCCGCCAGGTCCCGCTTCATCTCGCTCCAGCCGTACCACAGCGCGTAGTCCGGGTTGGCGTGGAAGGTCCCCTGGAACGCCCGCATGCGGTGCTCCAGGAACATCACGAACAGCTTCTGCTCGATGGTTGTCGGGGCATCGTGGAACGTCAGCAGGTCCGGGTGGGCTTCGGCATAGTTGTCCGCCTTGACCAGGACGCCCTCGCGGTACAGCGCGGCCACCGTCTCGATGGCCTCTCCCATCAGCCGGTCGGCCTCCTGAATCATGCGGTCGCCCTTGGCCAGCTCGGCCCGGGCGAAGTTCCTCGAGTGGCACTGGCGGCAGGTGCGGACCATCTTGTCGCGCTCCGCCTGCCACTCCTCCTGGGTCAGGCGCGCCACCTTGGCCTGCTTAACCACTTCCAGCCGCCCGGTCGGCTTGCCGTCCAGATCCAGCACTCCCAGGCCCTTCAGGATGCTCACGCGGTCCGCCGCCCACTGCTTGTCCTCCGGCATGGGCAGCCGCACCGCCAGGAATCCCCAGGCCGTCATCACCGCGTGGTTCTTGTCCTGCATGTGGCAGGTCTGGCAGGTCGGCGCGGCCGCCGTCTCCGGAAGCGTCCCGGTCTGTTTCAGCAGCGCCCGCACCCCGTGCTT
>Ga0194125_10013643_pt1 | contig 10526 bp, 7 predicted proteins | sample TA2KigC250mmetaG_FD_148626 | JGI IMG/M metagenome (GOLD analysis project Ga0194125, IMG submission 148626) | Freshwater microbial communities from Lake Tanganyika, Tanzania - TA2015034 Kigoma Deep Cast 250m | ecosystem: Environmental > Aquatic > Freshwater > Lake | place: Tanzania: Lake... | reverse complement strand
CAGCGCCCACGTCGTCATCGGCCCCAGCAGGCCAGACCAGATGCCCTCCGGCATACCCGTGCGGAAATCCGGGTCGGCGGGCGTCTTGCCGGGCATCCCGACCTTGTTGAAGCCGGTGCTGATGTGGATGCCATCCATCTTCGCGCCGATGCCATGTCCGACTTCGTGCAAGAAGGTCGAGGCGACGATGACGACGAAGAGCATTGCCGCCCACACCGCCAGGTATCTCCACGTTGCGCCTTTCATGTTGACCTCCAGCTTAATCTGAACCTGAGACCGGTGGTTGAAAGCTCACCGGCTGAAGCAGAGAAGGCCCCTCAAGGCCTGCGGCGGGTGGCTGAGGGCCTGCTCTGAGCGCAGCCGAAGGGCCACTTTTCCGCCTTCGGCGTCAGACAGGTGGTTTTCAACCCCCTGGATTCGCTCGATGATCAAAAAATGGCAGCCGCCAGCCGATTTAGGGCCGGCGTCGGGATTGCGGTTCGCTGCGCCAGGGCGAGCAGCTCATCGACCAGCACGCGCATCTCGGGCCGGGCGCCGTCCGCATGAATGAGCGCGTAATCCAGCGCGGGGTTGCGCAGGAGCCTCTGACCGAGCGGGACGAGCAGCCATTCGGGCAGCCGGAGCAGGATCTTCTGCCGCGGGGGAATGAGCGGAATCCCGAGCGCCTGCAAGACGCGCTGCCCCTCGCGCATCGCGGCGATCAACAGCGCGACCGCTTGCCGATCACTTGCCACGCGGCGGATGTCGCCGCCCGCAGCGTAGTAGGCGCCTGCCAGCGGCACGATGCCGGCGGCATGGGTCTTCAGCAGCGCGTCCATCTGCGGGCAGATTTCGGCATGGTTCAAGTGTGATTAGCAAATTGCCCAAAAGCCATCTCTTTGCGATAATTGGTTTGTCGATAACCGAGCGTAAGGAGATGACCTATGGGTGCACGACGCGATGATATTACGAGTAGCCAACGCGCGCAAATTGCGATTGCTGTCTTGTCGCCCGAGCGGCCGTGGGGCACCATCGGCGGGCTGGCGAAGGAGTACGGGGTTTCGCGCACGACGATCGCGCAGATTGCTGCTGCTGGGGAGCGTGTGTTGCTGGCCGGGTTGGCGCCGGGGCGCCATGGTCCGCAGCCAGCGGAGCACACGCTGCACATCGACCGGGATCGGCTGGTGCGGAGCACGGTGGTGCTGACGGAGGCCGGGGTCAGCCAACGCGATGTGGCGGGCTGCCTGGATGAGATTCTGGACAGCCCCCTGTCGCCCAGTTGGGTCAATGGGGAACTGGCACGGGCGGAGGCGCAAGCGGCGGCCGTCAACGAGCGCTGGCAACCGGCGGTGGCTGAGACCCTGGCGGGCGACGAGATCTACTCGAATGGCGCGCCGAACTTGTTGGTGGTGGGCAACGATTCGCTGTATATCTACGCCTTGACGCGCCAGCCGACGTGCGATGGCGAGACCTGGGGGTGTGTCCTGCTGGATGCCCCGGACTGCCCGCAGTTTGCCAGTGATGCGGGCACAGGCCTGGCGGCGGGGGCGCAGTTGGCTGAGATTGCGGTGCATCAGTTGGACTGGGACCATCTGTTGCGCCCCCTGTGGGGCCAGGTGAGTCGCCTGGAGCAGCAAGCCTATGCCGCTTTGGATGCGCTCGAGGAGCGGGCGCACAAGTTTGACCAGGCCGACACGCCCAAGCGCTTGGCCCAACACCTGGTCGCCTGGGAGCGCTTGGACACGGCAGCCGCGGCCCAGATCGCCCGCTACGATGCGTTTGACGCCCTGGCCCGCCAGGTGGACGCCCAGTTTGCCTTGATCGATCTGCGCAGTGGCGACCTGCGCGACCCCGTGGCCGGCGCCGCGGCGTTGCGCAGCGTGGGCGCCCAGTTGCAGACCTGGACTGGGCGCATCTACCAGAAACTGAGCAGCAACCTGATCCACTTCGCCCCCAGCTTGTTTGCCTACCAGCCGTTGCTGACCCAAGCCCTGGCGCCCCTGACCGCGCGTTGGGGCGCCCCCGCCATCCAGGCCTTGGCCCGCCTCTGGCAGTGCGAGGCCGATGACAAACGTCATCCCGGATCGCGGCTGGAGCGCCAAGCGCGCCAGGCCCAGTGGGCCGCCAGCCTGGACGCGGCCGCCGCCCTGCTGGGATCGGAGTCCCTCTGGGAAGCCTGGGAGGCCGTGGCTGCGGTGCTCGGCCGTACCTGGCGCGGCAGTATGCTGGCGGAGTGTGTCAACAGCCTGTTGCGCCCCATCCTGGCGGGCCGCAAGCACACTGACCAGGGTTGTCTGGAGTTGCTGCGCTTCCTGCATAATGTCCGGCCCTTCCGACGAGGCAAACGCGCCGCCCACAGTCCGGCGCAGTTGGTGGGACTCGAAGTGCCCGATGACCCCCTCACTTTGCTGGGCCTACCTCCGAAAGTGCTAATCTAACTTCCCAGGATTCTGAACCATGCCGCCATTCCGGTACCCCTTTCGTTCGGTCCCATCGCGTCCCCCAGCCGCCAATCCGGGAAGAGCCGCTTCAGCACATCGGTCAGCCGGTCGAGGCCGCCCCAGTAGGGGTTGGGCAGCGCCTCCAGGGCCGCACGTGCCAGGTCCGACGACGTACCCTGAATCAGCAACTTGTCCTTGAGTTGGTCCTTGCAGCGGTAGTAGTTGAGCAGCCTGCCGTCGGTGAAGTCGAAGCGCGCCCCAAAGACTGTCCCGCGCCGTTGCCAGCCAATCCCGAGCACGCCGGGTACCTGCCGCTGGGTGAGCCGCGGGATGTACCTCTCGACCGACTGATCCAGCTTCTCTCGCGCACCGTGCCAGGTCTTGCCATCGGTCTTGGGTTTGAGGATTCGGACGGACTCGGCCTCCGGCTTCCCGTGAACATAGATCGTGCCCTTGGCCGAGTCGGGCCACCAATCCAGGTAGCCGCCATTCGCAAAGGTGTAGCGCCAGAAGCCGTTGGGCTGGAATTGCGCCTCCCAGGCCGCGGCCGGGACCGTCACCGGTGTGCCGTTGCGCACGGACGAGGTCACTGTCGTCCCTGCCACCGGCGCCGTCCCGCCGAGCAATGCTTTCACCGGTTTGAAGTTCAGCTTGGCGTAACGCCCCAGGGCAGCGGCTCCGCCTTGGGCGATGACCTGGCGGGCGGCGGCCTCCAGCGCCTCGATGTCGGACGCGCCTTTGGGCAGCGATCCATCCAGGCCGGCCTCGCGTCCCAACGTCTCCATCATCTCGGTAAAGGCTGCGCTGGCCAGGATCGAGGCCGCCGCGACTGCCACGCTGGCCGACTCAGCCCGATGTCGCTGCACCGGCCGTGGCAGGTTGGCCGCCGCAAACGTGCGCTCCGACCGATCGGCGTTCTGGGCGAACTGGTCGCAGACGATGGCGGGCGCCTGCGTGGCGTCCGACACCTGGCGGGCGACCTGGGCATAGGCCTCGGCCAACAGCAGGTTGATGTTGTTATGCCGAGCGTACAGTTCGTTGTATTGTTCCGGCGCGATCGCCCAGACGTGACGCGCCTCCGGCGGCACGGTCCGTTCGATCTCGGCCGCTAATCGCAGAATGGTTGTTGTGTCGAGCTCTTTGCTGTCTCGCACGCCCAGTCTGCGGAGCCGACCCATGACCGGGATATCGGCATACACAGCGGCCACCACCAGGGGGCCGAACCAATCCCCTTTGCCCGACTCATCCATCCCGATATGCGGGCCAGCGAGCGCGGCCGCTGCATCATCAGGCGCCACACCACCAGAGATCCACGCCTGCAGGGCGGTTTTGAGCAGGGAGTCGGCCGCCTGCACCTCAAGCTTGCCGCGCCGTGTCCAGAAGTTGACCCGCGCCGTCTGCCCCCCAGAGATCACAATGATCTGTTCGCCGTGGGCGATGGTTACGCCCGGCTGACACCGCCAGCCCTGTTGTTGAATGAAACACTTGAGTTCATCGAGCCTGGAACCGGGCAGCATCGCTTCGGCAGGCTCGGGTTCGCCCTCCGGAACTTCTTCCGAGGGCTCGATTTCTCCGGCAACCCAGGCATCCAGGCGATCTTTCATCAGTGATTTGGCGCCGCCGATGATCAGTTTACCGTTCTTCGGGTAGAAGCTGACCGAAGCGGTGTCACTTCCAGCTAACACGATGATCTGTTCGCCGTACGCGATCGGCTTGCCGGGCTGCCAGAGCCATCCCTGGGCCCGGATGTATGCCTTCAGATCGTCGAGCCGCGATGCGCCGTTCATTTGCCGCCTTGCGCTGGTCGCACGTTCACGGCGTTCAGACCCTTGGGCGTTTGAGTCACTTCGTACTGCACCTCGGTCCCTGGCGTCGGAAGCGTCATGCCTTGAACCCGTGTGATGTGGAAGAAAAGATCGCTTTCGCCGCTATCCGGCGTGATGAACCCGAAGCCCCTGTCCTCTATGTACGTCTTGATGCGGCCAGTGTGCATCTGTCCATCTGTCTGCGGCGCAGGGGTGGGTGCGCGTCTCGGCTGCGGTTGGCCGCGTTGTGGGGGGTGCGCACGCTGTTCAGCCGGAACGCCGGCCTCCCAATCTCGACGGCATAGAGCGCGCAGCTTGCCGAATTCGTCGGGCAGATCCTCAAGCGTCGCTCCGGCTTGTTTGGCCGCGCCACGGGCCCGGTTCTCCAGGTAGACCACCTCGCCTGGCACCGACCAGCCCTCGCGCGTGCGGACCAGTTGTGTCAGCTTGAGATGCCGGACTGCCACATCGTAGCGGCGCTGATCCAGCGCGATGCGGCCGATCAGCACGAAGAGGCCCACCTTGGCCTTGTCTTCCCCGAAGGCCAGCGCCGCCTGACAAGCGGTCTTGTACGCGGCTTCGGCCTGACCGGCTTGAGATTGCAACTCAGCCAGGTCGTGGAGCAGATACCATTCGGGCTGCCTGGCGCGCGCCAACGACTCCAACTCGGCGATGGCCTCCAAGGTATGACCTTGTCCGGCCAGCGCCTGCGCCGACCAGCGGGCAAAGTCACGCTGGCGCGGGAAGGATGCCAACGCTTCCTGGGCAAGCGTCCTCGCCTCATCCCAGTGTTTGAGCTCGACCAGGCTCTTGATCTTGGCGAAGTACCACTGCTCGCGCTCGGACACCACGCGCCGTCCGTTCATCTCGCGCGGTTCTGGGCTGAGGTTCTGCGGATCCAGCCGGTCGCACCAGGCCGAGACCAGCGGCCATTTCATCTTGTCCTTGGCCAGGTCAACGACAGCAAAGGACACCAGGCGCACCGGTAGCTCCTCGTCCGTCAGGTCCACAATCTGCTCGCCAGCCCGTTCAAGCGCGTCCAGATCAGCGCGTTCCTTGGCTGGCTTGAACTGGGCCTCGTACAGCGACCAGACGACCTCCCGGCGGGCGTAGACATCCTCGGGATACTTCTCAGCTACGGCCTGGGCGACCGTGAGGGCTTCGTCAGCATGCCCCGTCTTGCGCAGACAGTAGGCGTAACGGCTGCCGGAGAAGGCATCGCCGTCGCCGTCCCACAACTGGCGAAACAGCTCGCCGGCTTCGGCGAACTGCTTCGCGTCGTAGTGCTGTTTCGCTTGTGCTCGTAATGCCGCTGTTTGCGTCATGGTTGGGTTGGCTCCGCTGCTGCAAGTGGCTGCAATGCCTGCCTGACGAGTGCCGGTGCATCTTTCCCCAGGTCATGATGTGCAATCACGAAATCGATTTCCTCTCCTACGGTCGGTCAGGGTCGCATGGCCGATCCACACTGCCTGTGGAAGGTATGCCGGTCTTCGTCTAGCTCGCGGGCGAGGGCTTCGTAGATCCGACGTTCGACGAGGATTGCGGACCTTGTTCACATCCGGCTGGAGAGCACTGGTTGTTCACCAGTGTCATAGGCCAACGATAGCATGGCAATTCTGGCTCACAGTTCACTCGATAGCTCCGCGCGCCCGTAGGAAGTCTCTTACACTAATCTCTCGTTGCTCATAGCGTCTGCTCTGATTGCTCCATGTGTTACGAAGCTCCATCATTGCGTCAAGTCCAGAGCATCCCTGAATAAGCATGCCGCGACAGTCGAGTTTTACCTGCAAAACATCCTGAAGGCTTGCCTGGCTCCAATTCCAAAGCATGATGGCACCGTCCTGTCCCCCACTCGCCAGGTAGTGCCCATCCGGAGAGAAGACAAGGCTTGTCACATCGCCCCGGACGTGTTTGCCCAATGGGTTGGACTGGATGGATGGATCTGCCAGACCTACGAGACCGATCTTGGATTCCTCGTTTCCCCATGCTATAAGGTCTCTGTTTGGATGGAACGTCACTCCCTTCACATAGATGTTGTCCAAGTTCCTTTGGTAGTACTGGTCAGTTTTTGAGCGATCTATCTGATTTCCAGAAGCAGCATCAATGTATCTCACAACTCGATGGTCGGCCAGATCAATCACCCCTAGCCGATTTCTGTTGCCTCCAAAACCCAAGTACCGCCCTCTTGGGTCAAAACTGACCGAAACCGCGAAATTACCAGTGCGGATCTCCGTAAATCGTTTCTCACCGCGTACCAGCTCATCCACATTGAACAGTAGAACGCTATTCGTATGACACGCGAGAGCCAAGTATCGTCCATCTTGGCTCAATGCCATGTCTCGAATACTATAACACTCTATACCAAACACGAGTTGACCATTGCGCGCCCTCAGCAGCAAGAGTCGTCCAGAGAAGCCAGCCACAATGAAATCGCGATTAGGCAAGAAAGCTACGCGGCATACGACCCTGTCCCTATTCAACCAACCAGCTCTGTCTACGGGGGCAGCAAACGGCTCATGCGTTAGGCTCAGTTCCCATATGGCTTTGGCATGAAGCACGTCCCACAAAATAACTACTCCATCAGTAGAGCCTGTCACGACGACCTCTTGTCCGGTCGCCTCATCCCGATTCCAGCTCAAGTCATCCAACGAGTGCTGTGAGACTTTGATGACCTTCTGAGGGCGGCCTTCTGGGATAGACCAGATGATTAGATTCCCGCCCTCATCTGCACTTGCCAATCGTTTTTTGCCAACAAACAGGAGCCTGCGAATTCCTCGAGACTCAATGAACTGTGTGTTTCTGAGATCAGCAGCCCTAAAGTCAGTTCGAACCAATGTCACATTGCTGAACCGACAATGCTGTAAGTTTGCTCCTGTCAGCGAAGCCTCGCTGAGATCGAGATTGCTCATATCCGCAGCGATCAGTACAGCGTAGTTCAGGTCTTTACCGGCGAACGTTTCTCCTGTTAGGCTGAGTAAAGTGGCTGCATTTCCGCCTGCACAACCCACTTCGGACACAGATTTGCCCCTGGTCGCATCGATCAGACGCCAGAGCGCAGCAGGGTCAGTTACCATGTCCTTCAAGAACTCTCGAATCTCTGGGGTAAGCGGTTGTGATTTCCACTCCTCGATAGCACTGCCGATGTCAAAGCCCGACTCAGAGATGGAAGCGGACATCTTCCGGGCCACAAAGTATTCCGTGAATGATTTGTGGGCAAAACGATAGTTCCCGGCGTCGTCGCGCACCAAGTAAGATTGAGTGCGTACATCTCGTTCGAAAAAGGCAGCCCGTTGAGGATCGTCTTTCAGTCCAAAGTATTCTGTCACCCGTCCTGGAAACTCGGAGAAGGGAATGGTCAGACGCTGGCTGGTATACATTTCCCAGGCCAGTTCCTGCATGAAGAAGAGCCGATCCTCAGGCGAGATGTAATCGGTATCCTCGCTCCAGCGCCGCTTAAGGAGCGCGTTCACATAGGTTTCATACAGGGTGGCCTGGTTGATCTGACGTGCATCCTGGATTTGGGGGAGCGCTCTAACGATCATATCGAGGAGCACGGGGCGGCTCGCCAGGTCGCGCAGGTTGGCAAGCCCCTGGACTTTCTGGTAAACGGGTTCCCAACTGGTCGGCAGTCGCTTCTGGAAAGCCAGTTGGATGTCCTCGTCGTCAAAGTCCATCAGGTGTACCACCTCGAACCCCTGACGGTTGCGCAAGTCAATCACTTGGTCACCGGTGACCACGCTAACCCGGCGTCGCCCCGGAGCAAGGGTCTCCTCTTCTTCGCCCCGGTGACGGAAATAGGCCGTTCGACAGGTCAGGAGCATCTTGCTGGACGGGCCGACTATCCTGGCCAACTCCCAGAAGTTGTCTACCGTCGTGCGATAGTCGCTCACCCGCCGCTCCATCTCATCGAAACCATCGAGAATTAGGAGCATACGACCAGCCTGGTTGAGCCGGGCAAAGGTCTTGTAACCGGCAGCAAGGCCCACCTTGTAACGGTTGGCGATGGCGTCGGTGATGAGCTGTTCCACGTCGTAAGCGCGCGAGTAATCGCGTAAGGTGATCAGGATAGGAATGCGGTTGTGCGCGGGATCGGCCAGATGGCGTTTGGCCGCCAGGTATGCATAGCGCTGGCAGAACCAGGTCTTGCCGCTGCCGAAGTCTCCCAGGATGGAAAGGTGGTTGCGCCCTGGTTCAGCCAGCCAGGCATCCACGAAAGACTCAATGGGCTTGAACACCCGTGGTTCCCGGTCCTCACCGACCATGGCCTCCACCGACAGTGGGACATAATACTGAGGGATCTCACTGGCCTCGTAGTCCGCAATCAGCCGTTCGAGATACGGTCGGAAATCCGCCAGCCGGTCGGTGAACTCGTCGAGGGTGTAATAGCGAATGCGCTTTCGCTGACTAGCCAACTCGCGCAGGGCTTGAGGCAGAGGCTCTTTGGTCAACAGCACGCCCCTAACCGCGTCATGGCTGACCACTGCGTCGTTGAGGGCCGCTATGTCCACAGGTGTTGGCTTCCTGCCGACAAAATGCACTACTTCCTGGCCAATTTCCGCTCCCCACTTGACATCGCACAGGAAGTAGCTGTCGGCTCCCACAGTTCGCGTATCAGCGACACGATAGCCCATTGCCTCCAGCAGTCCGCGCACGCCCTCTGTTTCGGGCGCTGATACTTTCGGCTCTTGACCCTCGCACAACTCGTTGAAGCTCACCCCCAATGCCCGCAGCGCTAGTGTGTTGAGAGCATCGAGAACCCGCGCGCGGTCGGCGCGCTGTGTCTCGTTGTCGCCGTAGACCTGGGTGCTGGCGATGTTCTCCTGCAAGCGTGCCTGGAGCGTTAAGGCCTCGGCGTAATCGCCGTGATCACGGTCCAACCGGTGCAAGAGTTGTCGTAGCCCGTCCTGGTATGCATCGAAACTGCGCATGGTTGTGCCCCTCAGCCGCCAGGCTTCTCTTCTGGCGGTCTTCCCCAAGCCTCGCCGAATGCCGGGTTGCTGGCGTCGTCAATGAGTACATCGGTCGAGACGCCAGCGAGTCGGGCGTAGGCCAACAGGCAGGTGAGGTCCGGTTGACGTTTGCCTGCCTCCCACTCGTAGACGCGCGTCCGGCGCGATGATCCCGTCTTGCCCACGGCCTCGGCCATCTGTTCCAGGGTGTAGCCGAGGTGTAAGCGGATGGCCTTGAGCTTTGGTCCAAGTTTCTGCGGTATGCCCTTTGGGGTCATCGTGTCCGTCCGTCTCGCATCCGCGTGTCTGTTCTCCATGGAGAACAGTCCAAAACAAAACCGACCACTGATGTCAGTGATCGGTTGTTCCGAAGGTTGATAGCCGGAAAGGATCAGCCATGGTCGCCGCCTCTCTGGTTCGATGATGCGTCTATTGGGCGTGTTTGATGAGACGACTCACGTATCCGCCTGGACCCGATGACAGTCCAGGCCCAAGGCTCTCAGCGCACGGCGAGCCTCATCGGCGGAGAACTCCCGAACAGGTACGCCGAACAATCGGGACGCAGCCCACTTCGGGCTGACTCTCCGACCGTCAATATGCAGATACCAGTCGCGAACCTGGAATGCTGCGGGATCTCCCCAATCAAGGTGGGACTGCATTTCCGTCATTGCCTGCTCAGTGGTCATTTGTACGCGACGGCCACGCAGTACCACTTCCTCGGCGATCAACTTCAGTTGGGCGGGGTGCTCATTGCTCTCAGCAACACTCAGAGCCCTACCTTTAGTGCCCCAAAGCCAGCGTTGGAGCTCGGTCAGCTTCTGCCCCGACGCGCTGTCTGAGAGGGTCATCCGAACACCGCTCCCTAAGAGCGTGTCCAAGCCTTCCATCGCCTGTACATAGGTCTTGCCCATCGAAAGGAAGACCTCAGCATAGCTCTGCGGGCAGATCTGGGAGCGCACAACATCCAAAACGGATGGCCGTAACTCGACTGCACGAGCAGCGGTCATGAGCCGATCGTAGGATGATATCGTGGTCTCGGCCGAGATCAGCCCGAACTCTGCTGAGAGCACGAACATGTCTACGTCTTGTGTGCCCTCTGGAGCTTGGCTCAGATATCTACGAATCACCCGGAAGGCAGGACCGTCGTAACGCTGAATAGCAGGCAAAGGTTGCGGAGTGTCAACCTTTGTCCTGGAACAGCCGACGATGAGACAGCGATGCGACATGTGTTGCGAGCTCTCAGGAACGAGAATTAAATAACTGTCCGGTGGCCTGGGCGTTCTTGCGTTCCGGCGGTCTCGGGATTATGCTGTAGCTGGGTTTGCGCACCCGCCACTCTACGATTAGGAGCA
>Ga0194125_10013637_pt1 | contig 10530 bp, 6 predicted proteins | sample TA2KigC250mmetaG_FD_148626 | JGI IMG/M metagenome (GOLD analysis project Ga0194125, IMG submission 148626) | Freshwater microbial communities from Lake Tanganyika, Tanzania - TA2015034 Kigoma Deep Cast 250m | ecosystem: Environmental > Aquatic > Freshwater > Lake | place: Tanzania: Lake... | reverse complement strand
TTCTTCAGCAGCCTCCTACTCTGTGTGAAAGACCTCTTCCATCTCGGCCCACCACTCGCCCGGCGCGCGCGTCTCCAGCGGATCTTGCATCGGCTTCATGATGGACCACCACTCCTGCGTCTTGGGATCGGCGGCCATGCGGGCCATGTCGGCGGCGAAGTCGTCGCCCACGTACTCGAAACAGGCAAACAGCAGGCCGTCCTTCAGGAAAATCGAGTAGTTGCGGATGTTGCAGACCCGGATGGTGGCCAGCACCTCGGGCCACACCGCCGCGTGGCAGCGCTTGTACTCCTCGAGCCGCTCCGGTCTCAGCCGGATCAGTTGTCCGTGACGCCGCATTTCCTACCTCACCAGTTCGTTGATCTCACGGATGAGCTTGACGTCGAACTTGGGCTTACGATCGTAGGTGAGCAGGCCGTTGATCTCCTGCTCGACATCCGTCAATTGCGTGTAGCACAGTCCGGCGAAAGCGGGGATGCGAGCGATGGCCTGGTAGAGGCCGCGCAGCCTCTCCAGCGCCGCTTCGGGCGTCTTCTCCACGCCGGCGTAGCCCCAGGCGTCCTTGGGGACCTCCTGCCCGGGGAGGATGTAGGCGATCCCGCCAAACTCCGAGAGCACCACCGGCGAGCCGTTGTAGGCGTAGCCCGGCGCCAGCGCCGCGCGGCCCCGGAAGGGGAACGGCGCTCCGGGCTTGCCCAGGGCCTGGTAGATCTCGTACAGCAGCTCGCCCGTGCGTGCGTAGTTGTGGACCGCGAAGAGGTCGGTCATATCGCTGTGCTCCCAGCCGTCGTTGTCGATGACCGGGCGAGTGGCGTCCAGCGAGCGGGTGAGCGTGTAGAGGGCCTTAAGGTGATTCTGCTGCCGCGCGTCGCGCAGGTTGGGCACGCCCCAGCTCTCGTTTATGGGGACCCACATGATGATGGAGGGGTGATTGTAGTCGCGCTCCACGGCCTCGATCCATTCGCGGGTGAAGCGATCCACGTAGTCCTCGTCGAAGACGTAGGCGTTGGCCATCTCGCTGGAGACCAGCAGACCCATCTTGTCGGCCCAGTAGAGGAAGCGCGGGTCCTCGAGCTTCTGGTGCTTGCGCGCGCCGTTGAAGCCCATCTCCTTGGTGAGGCGGATGTCGTACTGGATGGCCGCGTCCGACGGTGGGGTGAGGTTGCTCTCCGGCCAATAGCCCTGGTCGAGGACCATCTTGAGATACAGCGGCCGGTCATTGAGCAACACGCGCCCGCTTTCGGCCGCGACCGAACGGAATCCGAAGTACGACTGGACGCGGTCGATGACCTCGGCGCCCCGGCGCAGCTCGAAGGTGACGTCGTAGAGATTCGGCGTGGCCGGCGACCACAGCCGCGGACTGGTAAGCCCCGCCACCAGAGTGACGCGGCGCGCCGCGGCGCGGCTCATGCCGGAAGCCACAACCTGATCGCCGGAGCGCAGTATGGCGTGCAGCTCGAGGCTGGTCTCGGGTCCCTCCAGCCGGCCCTCAAAACGCACCGTGCCGTCGTTGGAGGGCGTAATGCGAGCGCTCTTCAGATAACCCACCCGAGAGACCGCTTCCAGCCAGACGGTCTGCCAGATGCCGGTGGTGCGCTGGTAGAAGATGCCGCGTGAAGCGGGTTCCCAGTACTGCTTGCCGCGGGGGATGGAGCGGTCGGTGGGCGGGTCCTCGGCGCGGACGGTGAGAGTGTTGGTCCCCGGCTTTACCAGCGGCGTGATGTCGAAGTGGAAGGGCGTGTGGCCGCCCTCGTGGCCGCCGGCCAGACGGCCGTTGACCCACACCAGGGCGCGGTAGTCCACTGCCCCGAAATGCAGCAGCACACGGCTGTCCTTCCAGGCAGCCGGAATGCTGAAGCTGCGCCGGTACCACACCCAGGGGTGGAAGGAGGGATCGCCGATGCCGCTGGCCGGGCTTTCGAAGCAGAACGGCACGGTGATGGCGCGAGAGAACTTCCGGGCGCCGGAAGCCCAGTCCTGGTCCAGGCCCTGGTTCTGGTCGTCGAACTCGAACTCCCAGCGGCCGTTCAGATTCTGCCACTGCTCGCGCTGGAACTGCGGCTGGGGATGCTCGGGACGCGGGATCTCTTCGGCGGCGGCGCAAAGGAATGCCAGCGCCGCCAGGCACAGTGCTGGCTTCATGAGGGCCAGCTTATCAGAGCCGCGACCGCCAGGGAGCAGTCGTTCGGCGGGACCGCTCGCTTACGCTCGCGGCTCGGCAATGCGTGCGGCTTAGAATTGCAGCTTCAGCGCGAACTGGATGACGCGGCCGGATTCGCCGGTCTGGATGATGGTCTGGGTGGAGGGCGGCGCCACGGTGGCGCAGCAGGTCTGAGCGAACACGGTCGAGCGCATGCTGGGCGAACCGACCGAGGCGTCGCGCGGGTTGTCGAAGTTGGCGTGGTTGAGCGCGTTGAACATCTCGGTGCGGAGCTGGAGCTTGACCCGCTCGGTGAGATCGAAGCGCTTATGGATGCCCAGGTCCATGTTCCAATAGCCTGGGGCCTCGAAGGTGTTGCGCCCGATTCCGTTGGTCCCGGGGGCCGGGTAGGCGAAGGCGTCCGCGTTAGGGAAGACCACCGGGCCGATGACGCCGCCGATCTCCTGCAACTGGACTTTGGGCGCGGCCACGCCGGGCTTGAGGTCGGCGCGGGACTCGTGGGAGTAGTTCGAGGTGCGCACGCCGCTGCGCACGCTGAACGGCTCGCCGGACATGTAGGTGTAGATGCCGTTGAGGCTCCAGCCGCCCAGCACGTGATGGGCGACGGAAGGCAGCGAAGCCCCGAAACGCTTGCCCTTGCCCACGGGCAGCTCGTAGATCCAGTTGGAGGTGAGCACGTGCCGGCGGTCGAAGTCGGAGCGGCCGCGCTCCCCCCGCCAGTTGCGCGTGTCCGTGGGAGTGCGGGAGTTGGTGGTGCTCAGGCCGCCGCCGGAAGTGGCAGCCACGGGGTCCACCGACTGGTCGTCGATGGACTTGGCGAAGGTGTAAGCCACGCCCACCAGCAGGCCGTTCTGGAAACGCTTCCGCAGCGTGGCTTGGCCGCTGTGGTAGTAGGAGTTGCCCCCTGAGTCGATGTAAGTAATGGTGGCGAACTGCTGGTTGGGCCGCAGCCTGGCCGCCAGGGTGGTTTGTTCGATCCGCCCCGCCATGTTGCCGGCGCCGTTCAGCGCCAGGTCGCTGCGGCTGGTTGAGGAGTTGACGAACGAAGCGGCTACAATGTCCTGAGTGACGATGGGCACGGCGGCACCGGTCACACCGGACGGGCACCCCGATCCATCGGGGTTGCAGCCCCGCCCGAGGTTCTGCTGCATGATGAAGAACGAGGGCAGGATGGCATCGGCGTTGATCTGGTTGACGTCATAGGCGCGGAACAGGCGCGTGCCGCGGCGCGCCACGTAGCCGACCTGGGCCACCATGCCGCCGGGCAGCTCCTGCTGGATGTTGAAGTTCCACTGGTGGACGGTGGGGATCTTCAGCTTCTGATCGAACACGGTCAGGCCCGGCGCGTTGGTGAGGGTCTGAAGCGACGGCGTCAAATAGGAGGACGGCTTGGTAGTGGGCGGCGTCAGCTCGGAGGGGAAACCTTCGCCGACGCGCTTGTCGGGAACCACCATGCAGCCCGGCGTGGTCGAGCCGCCGACCGTCGAGGCGCAGGAAGTGGTCAGCCCCGGCACGCGGCCCGAGACCGCAGTCACCTGGAAGGAGGACACCGTGTCGAAAGCGATGCCGTATCCGGTGCGAATGACGGTGGAACGCCTGGGGCTGTAAGTGATGCCCAGGCGGGGGCCGATGGCGCCCACGTTATTGCGCTGGAACCAGCGCTTGGACTTCACAAACGTCACCGGACCCTCCCCGCCGGTGATGGACTTGTTGGGGACGTAGACGCGGCCGGCGGCCTCGGTAGGCGCCGGATTGGCCTCCCAGCGCGCGCCCGCGTTGACGGTGAGGTTCCGCCGGGCTTTCCACTCATCCTGGAAGTAGAAGTTGTACTGCTTGAGGCGGTGGCCCTGGTTCCACAGCGTGACGCTGTTGCCGGCCCGGAACGGCAGGAAGGTATCGCTCTGGAGGTCGCCCAGGAAGACCTGAGACAGCCGGGAGGGGATCCCCAGCACGTCATTGATGGTCCCTTGCAGGCGGTTGCTGTCGGTGGGGTCTATGCCGGCCACGGAACTGGTGGCCACTCCGGGCAGGTTGAAGCCGGCGGGCGGACGGACCGTGTAGCTGAACGACAGCACCGGGGTCACATTGACTCCGCCGGGCTGGCCGCGCTGGTCGTTGTGCTGATAGAAGCGGAAGTTGAAGCCCATGCGCAGCACGTGGGACCCGGTGATGACGCTCAGGTTGTCCAGGATCTGCGGCGTGGTTACCGCCCGGAAGGTGCGCGGCGTGTTGATGTAAGGCATGTCCAGGTTGTTGAAGGCTGTGCCCGAGGCCCGCGCGTAGGGGGGCACATCCGGAAAGGCGGGGTTGGCTTCGCCCTGGGTGAACAGGAAGATGAAACGCGAGAAGCCGGCGGTCAGCTCATTGACCACACGCGGAGAAAACACCCGGCGATAGCTGACGGCCAGGTTCTTGCTGTGGCGGAAGACCTCGCCCATGGGCGGGAAACCCGGGTACATGCGGGGCCGCGAATTCAGGGGGTCGCCGTCCAGCGTGTTGTGGTCGCTATGCAGGTAGCGCGCGAAGAAGGTGTTGTTGGCGTCGAAGGCGTGGTCCACGCGAGCCATGTAGTGGGGCCCACGGAACTTGTAGGGAGTGTTCCATAGGTAGGTGGCGGTATTCAGGCCGTCCCCAGAGGTGTAGGCGTTGGGGTTGGGCAGCGTCTGGAGCAGCTTAGCGATGGCGGGATCGGCGCCGATCCGGCGCGGGTCATTAGCGAACATGTTGAAGCTGGCTAGGCAGTTCAGGTCCGTGTCGGAGCCGCAGGCGCGCACGCCGGAACGCAGGGCGCCGGTCGAGGGGTCCACCAGGAGAGGCGTGTTGCGCGTGATGCGCTGGCCGTCCAGGACGAAGGGGTTTCTGGGATCGGCCCGGAAGTAGCGGTAGATGCCAGACCGCGCCGTGGGGGTGTACAGCCCGGGCTGCCCGTAGGACTGGTCGATGGGCTGGGCGATGTTGACTTTCTGTCCCTGCCAACTGGCGAAGAAGAAGGTCTGGTTCCGCTTGACGGGGCCGCCCACCTCGAAGCCGTACTGGTTCATCTTGATGTCCGGCTTGGGGGTGCCCAGAGCGTTGGCGAAGAACTCGTTGGAGTTCAGGGCGGTGTTGCGCAAAAAGTTGAACGCCGTGCCGTGAAACTCGTTGGTGCCGGTGCGGGTGGCCACCGAGACCGAGGCGCCGCTGTTGCGTCCCTCCTCGGCGGTGGCATTCGAAGTGGTGACCTTGTACTCCTGCACGTTGTCCGGGTTAATGCGCAGCATGTTGCTCATGGGATTGGGCACCGTGGACTCGTTGGCTTCGATGCCGTCCACGGTGACGTTGAAGGCCCGGTCGCGGGAGCCATTGACGTGGATGCCGCTGCCGGCGGCGCCGGATGAGCGCTGCACCACGCCGGGCTCGAGCACCAGCAGGGCCAGCGGGTTGCGCCCGTTCAACGGCAGGTCCACCACCACCTTCTGCTCGACGACGTGGCCCAGGGCGGCGTTGGCGGTCTGGAGCCGTTCGGCGGCGGCCTCGACGGTGATGGTCTCGGTGGGCGTGCCGACCTCCAGCGTGAGGTTGATAGTCAGCGGGGTTCCCACTTCGAGGATGTTCTTCTCGCTGCGGGCAGTCTTGAAGCCCGGCATCTCGACCGTAATGGTGTAGCTGCCCACGGGCAGGGATGGGAAACCGAAAACGCCTGCCTCGGTGGTGGTTTGCTGCTGCCGGACGCCGGTGGCCTCGTTGACCACCGTGACCGTGGCGTTGGGCACCACGGCCCCGGAGGTGTCGGTGACGGTTCCAATAATGCGCGAGGTGCCGGTCTGGGCCAGGGCCAGCGCGGCCGAGGCTGCCAGGACCACGGCAAATAGGGCAATCCTGCGGGTTGGCATGGGGTGTCCTCCCTGAAACGGCATCGCCAGATTATAGGCCGGACCGGCCCCGGAACGCAATCCCGTCCGCAGGGGAGTTTTTTGTGTTATCCTACAGAGGAGAAAGACGGAGATTAAGAGAACAGACAAGGAGTACCACCTCTAGCATGGCAGTGGCGACGGATCCCAAAAAGAAGGTCGTAGCTAAGTTCCGCAGACACAAGACCGATACGGGATCGCCCGAGGTGCAGGTGGCGCTGCTCAGCAAGCAGATCACGCAGCTCACCGAACATTTCAAGGCGCATCGCAAGGATCACTCTTCACGGAGGGGTCTGCTGGCCATGGTGGCCCAGCGCCGGCGGCTGCTGAACTACTTGAAACGGCACAGCCCGCAAGGGTATCAGAGCCTTATCCAGGAGCTGGGCCTGCGCCGCTAGAAGGTACTGGCAGGCCAGGCGGGCGAAAGTGTTGAGCATTTCCTGCGGCGGGGCCGGCTCAGTCGGCCGCTGTCCCCCGCCAGATCCTCACGGCCTGCGGCGACTTCAATCTCCCTCTTGGGTCCGCGTGACCCAATTTTGCCCGGCGCGGTTGTCCGGCCGGGAGTGGAGGGTTCGATATGGTTAATACCTGTGAGATTGACCTGGGCACATGTGTGCTCAGTCTGGAAACGGGCCGGGTGGCCAAGCAGGCCGGCGGCGCCGTTGTAGTGCGTTGCGGGGATTCAGTGGTGCTGGCCACGGCCTGCGCCGCCCCCGACCCTAGGGTGGGCATCAACTTCTTCCCCCTCACCGTGGACTACCGGGAGTACACTTACGCCGCCGGCAGGTTCCCCGGCGGGTTCTTCAAGCGGGAGGGGCGTCCCACCGAGAAAGAAATCATCACCAGCCGGCTGATCGACCGGCCCATCCGGCCGCTCTTCCCGGAGGGCTTCCGTTGCGAGACCCAGGTGATCGGCATGGTGCTGTCGGCCGATCCGGTGCGCGACCCCGACACCCTGGCCATGGCCGGCGCCTGCGCCGCCCTGGCCATTTCCGACGTTCCGTTTCCGGAGATGCTGGGAGCGGTGCGCGTGGCGCTGGTCCACGGACAGTTGATGGCCAACCCCACCTACGAGCAGGCCAAGGAAGCCAAGCTGAACATCGTGGTGGCGGCCACCGAGAGCGGCATAGTCATGGTGGAGGCGGGGGCCCAGGAGGCCACCGAGGCCGAGGTGCTGGAAGCCATCCAGTTCGGCCATGACTGCTGCCGGAAGATCATCACCGGCATCCGTGAGCTGGTGGCTGCGGCGGGCAAGCCCAAGCGCGAGGTCACGCCGCCGCCGTTCAACCAGCAACTCTACGATCGGATCTCGGCCACCTACGGCGAAGAGCTGATCGACTCGCTGGATGCCAAGAAGCACGGCAAGATGGAGAGCTACGCCCGCCTGGAGGCGCTCAAGAAGAAGGTCGTCGAACAGGCAGCCGAGGAAGAGAAGGACCAGTCCGGCCGGCTGTTCGAGGCGCTCAAGGAGCGTGTGTTCCGCCGCCAGGTGCTCGAGGAGGGCCGCCGCCCGGATGGGCGCGCCTTCGACGAGGTCCGCACCATCTCGATTGACGTCGGCGTGCTGCCCCGAGTGCATGGCTCGGCCCTGTTCACCCGCGGCGAGACCCAGGCGCTGGTGACGGTGACGCTGGGGACCAAGGAGGACGAGCAGCGCATCGAGCTGCTGGATCCCTCCGAGACCTCCAAACGCTTCATGCTGCACTACAACTTCCCGCCCTTCAGCGTGGGCGAGGTGGCCTTCCTGCGCGGGCCGGGCAGGCGCGAGATCGGCCACGGCGCGCTGGCCGAGCGGGCCATCAGCGCAGTGGTCCCAGACGAAAGCGACTTCCCTTACACCATGCGCGTGGTCAGCGACATCCTGGAGTCCAACGGCTCCTCCTCGATGGCCACGGTGTGTGGCGCGGCGCTCGCGCTAATGGACGCCGGAGTGCCTACCACCGCTCCGGTGGCCGGCATCGCCATGGGCCTGGTCACCGAAGGGGAGCGCGCCGCCGTGCTCACCGACATCGCCGGCGCCGAGGACCACTACGGGGACATGGACTTCAAGGTGGCCGGCACCCGGGAGGGCATCAGCGCCCTCCAGATGGACATCAAGGTCGCCAACGTCAGCGCGCAGGTGATGCGAGAGGCCCTCGAGCAAGCCCGCCAGGGGCGCCTGTTCATCCTCTCCAAGATGGAGGAGGTGCTGGCCGCGCCGCGCACGGCGCTGTCGCCCTACGCCCCGCGCATCTTCACCATGACCATCCCCACCGACAAGATCCGCGAGCTGATCGGGCCGGGCGGCAAGGTGATCCGCGGGATCACCGAATCGACCGGGGTGAAGATCGACGTCGAGGACGACGGCACGGTGCGCATCTACTCCTCCGACGAGGCGGCCATGGAGAAGGCCCGCCAGATGGTGAGTGACATCGCCGCCGAGGCCGAGGTGGGCAAGACTTACCTGGGCAAGGTGGTCCGGCTGGTCGAGTTCGGCGCCTTCGTCGAGCTGTTCCCCGGCACCGACGGTTTGCTGCACATCAGTGAGATCGCCGAGAGCCGCATCCGCGATGTGCGCGACGAATTGCGGGAGGGCGACCAGATCCTGGTGAAGGTGCTGAGCATCGAGGGCAACAAGATCCGGCTGAGCCGCAGGGCGGTGCTACGCGAGCAGCGCGAAAAGCTGCGTAAGAGCAAAGCCTGATCCCGGGAGGGGCGGCCTCTTAGGCCAAGGTCACTTGGTTTTCGTGGGGCCGGCCCCCTGGTCGGCTCCCCGCGGGGCCGGCGGCGGCTCAGCGAGCCGCCCCACAGCGTGGCACAGCCGCAACCGATGCCCTGCCAGCGATTCCGTGGGGTCAACCTCCAGGTTTGCCGGGTGCCCTTTGGGCGGGTTTTCCAACCAGCTTTCGGCCGGGAGCCCAGCCCGCGGCAGGTAAGCCGGCAAGGATGCCGGCTCGCAGGCCTGGAGGCCCACCCCACCGGGCCGCTCGAGAATCGTCGCCGCCCGCGCAAAGACCCGTGGTGCGAAAACTAAGTGACATTGCGCTAAAGCGTGCGCCACCAGGGAGCATGTCCCTGTGCTTATGCGCGGCTGTACAGCAGCGGAAGATTGTGGTGACGAGCTACCCTTGCGTTGGCCAGGAAGGCGGGATAACAATGGAGCTTCCCAGAGTCGCTGCTTTCAGCGGGGAGCCGGACAATCGCGGGTGCGAACTTCGCTCTTGCCTTGACCCGCCCCCCGGGTCTGGTGTAGAAAGGCGCTAAGAAATGGATCGCTATTGTTCAGCATTTGAATGGCCGCGGTCCGCAGCCCGGCCCAGGCGTCCTGGTCTGGCCCGGCTTCTCCTTGCCGGAGCAGCCGCCGCCCTGTGCTCGGCCTCCGGCCAAAGCGACATACCCAAGCTGCCGCTGCTGACCAGCGTCAGCCAGTACGGCATCACCTGGACCTTCGACCGGGAAGCGCCGTGCGGGCAGTTCGTCAACGGGGACTGGTACGTGGTCGGCGAGGTCAACGTCATCGGCATCTCCCCAGCTCCCACCCCGGGGCGAAACGGCTCCGTGCTGAACCTTACCACCAACAACAGCAAGACCGGCTTCGACAGCCGTCTGGCTTCGGGGCGGTACAGTTCGGACTACGATGTGTACCCGCCGCTCACCCTGAAGCCCGGCGATGCGCTCGTCTCCTCGATTAGCGTCGATTCGGCGGGCCTGGTCCCCAACATGCTCCGTCCGTCGGACCATGCGGCCAACCCCATCCGGACCGCGGCTGTGCTGACCTCGCTCGCCGGCGCCGTGCCGGCGGACACTTTTCGTCCCGGCTATTGCGACCGGAAGCGCGACAGGCTCTATCGGGCCAGCGGCCTCCGGCGCGACCTGTTGCCGCAGTTGCCTGTGGACGGGATCCGCATGCAGCACGACAGCGGCCCTCTCTCGCTGGCCTTCATGGAGCGGATCTTCCAGCGTCCGTGGCTGGACACGATCAGCTATGAGTTCGCCGCCCCCATGGAGAACATGCCGGTCTACGGTCGGGAGATCGCCCGAGCGGCCAGTATGGGCTCGCTGCTGCTGTGCTCCGACTTCACCACCGAGCAGAAGGAGAAGCTCCTGGTCAGCATGGTGCAGGTGGGCATCGACCTGTGGGCGATCGTCCGGGCTGGCGGGCATTCAGGATGGTTCGCCCATGGCGGGCACAACAGCGGACGGAAGTGGCTGATCTCCTTCGCCGGCCTGATGCTCGGGGACGCAAACATGGCGGCCCCCTCCAAGACCTACCCTGGCTTGGCCTTCGGCGAAGACCGGCAGACGATGCACGACCAGGCCTGGAGCGGGGCCACTATAGTACTAACCCATAGGTTCTTTTCGTCGCGCGAAGATTTTCATGCCGCGATGGGGGTCAGTTGCCGGACCGTTGAACGGAGTGCGGTCAGGATGGCCGTGGTGGCCCTGCGTCCGGAGACCGTGAGTTGATAGCGGTGCGTGCCGGTGATTTTGGTGATGAGG
>Ga0194125_10013634_pt1 | contig 10532 bp, 9 predicted proteins | sample TA2KigC250mmetaG_FD_148626 | JGI IMG/M metagenome (GOLD analysis project Ga0194125, IMG submission 148626) | Freshwater microbial communities from Lake Tanganyika, Tanzania - TA2015034 Kigoma Deep Cast 250m | ecosystem: Environmental > Aquatic > Freshwater > Lake | place: Tanzania: Lake... | reverse complement strand
AAAATTCACATATAAAAAGAAATATCTTCTGACAAATAAATTTTACATGATGAATACGTCGAACGATGAAAATACCCTCCACCCATCCCCTCCCCCTCCGAGGGGGGAGGGTGGGGTGGGGGTGAAAAATTTATTTTCAACGTAATCAAAATTTTTATTGAAAGGAGAAAATCATGGTTAAGATAATGCTTTCTTTATTAGTTTGCATCGTTAGTCTTACTTTAATCCCTTGTATTTCACCCGCAGCAGCACCCTTTTATGAGGGGAAAACGATCCGAATTATTGTCGGATATTCACCCGGAGGTGGATATGATGCCTACTCAAGATTAATTGCTCGACATTTAGGTAAACACATACCAGGCAATCCAACCGTTATTGTGGAGAATATGCCAGGAGCAGGAAGCTTGATTGCAGCGAATCACCTCTATAAAATTGCCAAACCCGATGGTCTCACTATTGCCAACTTCAATGGAGGCCATTTCTTCGGACAGGTCTTCGGGCAACCAGGGATCGAGTTCGATGCTCGGAAGTTTGAATTCATCGCTGCCCCTGGAAGCGATGATGTTGCCTTTGTCTTAACCAAAGCAAGTGGGATTACCAGTATAGAAAAATGGATGGCCTCTAAGACACCGGTTAAATTGGGAGGAACAGCACCTGGTACCCACACTCCGAATAATGCTATCAGAATTGTAGAAGCTGCATTGGGTCTACCTATTCAGCTCGTTTCAGGATATAAAGGAACAGCCGATATTCGCTTGGCCGCGGAGAGCGGTGAATTGGCAGGAAGCGCTTGGTGGTGGGAATCGATCAAAGCCACTTGGCGCAAAGGAATAGACGCAGGTGAGATTTTGCCTGTGCTTCAAGCTGTTCCCAAGCCACTTCCAGACCTTCTAAAGATCCCTCTGGCGATTAACCTTGCAAAGACAGAGGAGGCACGACAATTGATTGAGATTGGCATCCACGGTGGCAGTGTCGTCGCCCGTCCGTATGTATTGCCTCCTAATACACCTAAAGATCGAGTCCAGATCTTGCGAAATGCCTTCCAGGAGACCTTTAGGGATAAGGAGTGTATTACGGAAGGAGAAAAAGCAAAATTGCCCTTTTCTCCTGTAATGGCCGAAGAGTTGGAGAGAGTGATTGCCGGACTCTTCAAATTAGACCCTTCTTTGGTGGCTAAACTTAAAGAGATTACTTCAAAATAGATGCGGAGGTCTCTTAGAGAGTCTATCTTCCTCCCTATCCAAACATATTTGAAATTTCCCCTCACCCTTCCCCTCTCCCCACCGGGGGAGAGGGAGGGGGTGAGGGGCACAATGTTAGAAGAAAATTCTCAAAATTAAACATGTAGGAATCAAAAGAGAAAAGTCTTTTTTATGCTCGAAATGGTCAATGCCTTTGTCTCTGGGTTTTTCCAGATATTCAGTTGGACGACCTTCAGTCTGATGCTTTTGGGCATTGCGATCGGGTTTGCTGTTGGAATCCTGCCAGGTTTGGGGGGACCCACCACTCTTGCTATTATGCTTCCCTTTATTGTAAAGATGAAGTCCGTTGAGGCATTTGCTTTTCTTCTTGGAATGGCAACGGTTACAAATACTACCGGGGATATCACTTCTATTCTTTTTGGTGTTCCTGGCGAGCCGACCACTACAGCTACCATTATCGATGGCCATCCCATGGCAAAGAAGGGTGAAGCGGGTCGAGCACTTGGAGCAGCGCTTCTAAGTTCTTTAATGGGAGCTATTTTTGGTGCCTTTGCATTAGCCATGGTCATCCCTATTGTTCGTCCTCTGGTTCTCACTTTCGGGTCCCCCGAGTTTTTCATGCTCGCTGTACTTGGCCTCACCTTTGTTGCGTCTCTTAGTGGTGAAGTCTTATTGAAAGGGCTTATCGCTGGGGGTTTAGGTCTATTTCTCGCCACCGTAGGACTTGATCCAATGTCAGGAACACAGCGTTATACCTTTGGCCAGCTTTTCCTTTGGGACGGAATTGGTTTAGTCCCGATTACTGTGGGTTTCTTCGCTATCCCCGAGATCGTTGATTTAGCTGTCCAGAGGTCAAGCATTGCTGGCGAACGTGTGGGCAAATTGGGCGGTGTCATGGAAGGGGTAAAAGACACATTTCGACACTGGTGGTTGGTCATTCGTTGTAGTGCGATTGGAACTTTCACCGCCATCATCCCTGGAATGGGTGGTGCAACAACCCAATGGTTGGCCTATGCCCACGCTGTCCAAAGCTCCCCGGACAAAGAACGGTTCGGTAAAGGAGCAGTAGAAGGAGTCTTAGGACCAGGGGCATCCAACAATTCTACAATGGGAGGAAGTTTAATTACCACCATTGCCTTTGGTGTTCCTGCCAGTGTATTGATGGCCATTTTACTTGGGGCATTTCTCATCCAAGGCTTGGTGCCCGGCCCTGATATGCTTATACCAGAGCCTAAAGGGCACCTGACCCTGACCTTCTCCTTTGTTTGGATCAATGTTTTCTCCAATATCATAACAGTTGGAATCTGTTTTCTGATCCTAAACCACTTAGTAAAAGTTACCTATATTCGGGGTAGTCTGGTCATCCCCTTCATTCTTCTGCTGATCTATCTGGGAGCTTTTGCAGAAAAGAACACTTTTGCAGACCTTTTCCTTGTGTTGCTTTTCGGAGTATTGGGTTGGGTGATGCAGAGGCTAAATTGGCCCCGACCGCCATTGATCTTAGGGCTGGTTCTTGGACCTTTAGCAGAAAACAGACTCTTTCTCTCAACCGATAACTATGGCCTTAGCTGGCTTTTAAGGCCTGGTATCTTATTGCTTATACTGCTCACTTTGGTCGGGGCTTTTTATCCAATTCTTAGGACGAGGTGGGAGAAGAGAAAAAAGGAGATTGGGCAAGCTCCACCTTCAGAAGTTATCCATAAGGGGGAAAAGGGAGGTTTAAGATTTAATTGGGAAACTATTTTTAATCTCTTCCTCATTATTATTTTTATTTGTGCCCTGTGGCAAAGTAGGCGATTTAATTTCAGAGCAGGCCTCTTCCCTTGGACTATTGGCTTCCCTGTTCTTGGGCTTACTATTATTCAATTTATCAAGACCTTAATTGTTGAGGAAGGGGAAAAAAGAGATGGTCTCCTGCCTAACGCAGGACATAAGTTACCCACTCATATAGTAAATCGCCGCACGGCAGGTATCTTTGGCTGGGTAGTTGGCTACTTTGTAGCAATCTGGTTGTTAGGTTTCTCATTCGGGGTACCCTTATGTACATTTATCCAACTTAAATTTGGATATAGGGAGAAGTTGACACTCAGTCTTATTCTCACTGTATTTGCCTGGGCATTTATCTATGGTCTATTCGATCGCGTCCTGCATACCCCATTTCCTCCAGGATTATTATTTAATTTTTTCTCGAAAATTTTCATTGGTGGGAGCAATATCTGACCCTATCCAGGAAATAGAAAATTTATTCAGGGAATAATAAAAAAGACTTTTTCAAAAGGAGGGTGGTATGATGAAAAGATTTTTCCTTCCAATGGTAGCTATTGTGTTTACTTTAATCCCTTGTATTACGCTTGGAGCCGGGCCTTTTTATGAGGGCAAGATGATCCGTATCATTGTCGGTACTTCGCCTGGAGGTGGCTATGATATCTATGCCAGGACAATCGCACGGCATTTGGGCAATCACATTCCAGGCCATCCCAATATTATCGTTGAGAATATGCCCGGGGCCGGAATGCTGATTTCGGCCAACTACCTTTATAAGATAGCTAAGCCCGATGGTCTTACCATCGGCCACTTTGGAGGGGGTCTATTCTTTAATCAGTTAATGGGACAGCCTGGAGTTGAATTCGATGCCAGAAAATTCGAATATATTGGCGCAGCCACGAAAGGAGACCCTGTCTGCGTTTTAGCTAAGTCGGTTGGCATTACAAGTATAGATAAATGGGTGAACTCTAAGACCCCGGTTAAATTGGGTGGTGTTGGGCCTGGTCTCTTTACACCTGACAACTGTGTTAGGATTTTGAAAGTGGCTCTTGGACTCCCTATCCAGCTCGTCTCGGGGTACAAAGGAATCACGGAAGTTCGCCTGGCAACCGAAAGTGGGGAACTTGCTGGAACAGTTGGGGCATGGTCCGGCCTGAAGATGAGCTGGCGCAAGTTCTTGGAAACGGGCGACGCAGTTGTTGTACTTCAAGCAGTCCCCAAGCCGATCCCAGACCTTCCTAATGTCCCCCTGGCAATCAACCTCGCCAAGACTGAAGAGGCGCGCGAGTTGATCGAAGTGGGCATCCACAGTAACAGCGAAATAATGTGGCCATTCACTCTGTCTCCCGGCACACCAAAAGAACGGGTGGAAATTCTGCAAAAAGCCTTCCAGGAGACCCTGAAAGACAAGGAATTCCTCGCAGAGGCAGAAAAGGCAAAACTGAGTCTCGACCCTATCACTGGCCAAGAATTTGAAAAGACGATTGCAAGAATCTTCAAGCTGGACTCTGCGACAATAGCCAAGTTTAAGGAGATTCTTTTTAAGTAAAACTCAATACTATAGCAACTTTGTGGTTATCGACAAAAATAAATTTGATGGCCCTCACTTAACTAACGGTTTTTTTCACCACCTATTATTTTTCATGGGAGAAAATAAAATGGAAGGACAGAAGAAAGTAAAAGCTCGAATCATCGACTTAAGTATACCTATTAAGCCAACCCCTCCAGGAGTAGTGTGGAAAAAAGTGGAAATTAAATACATAACACATAAAGAAGGAGCTAAATATTTTGGTTCTTTTTTAGGACTCAAGGAAGAAGATTTCCCTGAAGGGAGCTTTGGCGCATCAGAAAATATATATTTAACCACCCATACTGGAACCCATCTCGATTCTCCCTGGCATTACTGGCCAACATCTGAAGGAGAGCTTTCTAAGACAATCGATCAAATACCCCTGGAATGGTGTTATGGCGACGGCGTTGTTTTAAATTTCACATACAAAAAGGCAGGGGAGGAGATCGATGTAAAAGACTTTGAAGAGGCCCTTGAAAGAATTCAATATCAATTGAAGCCCTTCGATATTGTCCTGGTCATGACAGGTGCCTCAAAATATTATGGCCAGGAAGATTACGACAAACTCCACCCCGGGGTAACTCGTGATGGAACATTATGGCTAATAAATCATGGCATTAAATTGATGGGAATTGACGCATGGGGTTGGGATAGGCCATTTGATGTCATGATCGAAGAACTGCGAAAGGGAAAAAAAGAGACGCTATGGGCGGCACATTATGCCGGGAAGGAAAAAGAGTATTGTCATTTAGAGAATCTCACAAATTTGGATAAAATTCCTCGTCCTTATGGATTTGGGGTAGCTGTTTTTCCTATAAAGATTGAAAATGCAAGTGCGAGTTGGGTGAGGGCAGTGGCTATTATAAACGAATAAAGTTTTTAGTGGCGTATTAAATCTTGTTGCTCCTCTTTTTTGATATAAAAAAGACCTTATTTTGAGTCTTTCCCATAAAGTAGATTCTCTATTTTCTGGAGTTTCCCGAATTTTTACAAGACTAATGATGTAGCCGATTGAAATAGTCCAAAGATTTTGAAAAACATAGATGATCAAGAATGTCATTCCCGTGAAAACGGGAATCCAGAGAATAAATGGAAGATGATGTATTCTCTGTATGAATAAACCCATTGAAAAAAAACTGGATTCCTGCCTCCGCAGGAATGACGCCCCGGAAGAGCAGGATGGCATAAATGGTTTATTGGTATAACACATTTATCTTTAAGTATAGAAACTCAGGAAACTCCTGTCTATTTTTATTGACACATAATGGCAATTTCAATATACTTAATCCCAAAAAAGAGAGCTCTTACTAGCCATTGCCAGAATATGCCAGATGTCGGCAATTAGTCCATTTACTCCACTTGTGGGTTCTCCATAATGGGCATACTTGAAATCAGTTCAACCACAGGCTCTCTATTTAGGGATAACCAAAGTTAAACAAGATCGAGGAACCATGTTCTATGTTTCGTCAAACGGCAGGATTAGTTCCCTCTCCTATTGCGAGATCGTTTTAGAAACTCACATGAAAGGAGGTGACGATGATTCAGTAGAAGAGTGTTTTAGAACCTCATAATGAAAGGAGGGTATTATGATTTCTCTAAATGTCAATGGCAAAACATTTCGGGTGGATGTCCCTCCAGATGTACCATTGCTCTGGGTCTTGAGGGATCATCTAAAACTCACAGGCACCAAATACGCCTGTGGAATTGGAGAATGTGGCGCATGTACAGTGCATATTAATAGCAAGGCACAGAGGTCATGCGTCGTCCCCGTCGGTGAGGTGAAAGGGAAAAAGATCACGACAATAGAAGGACTATCTAACAACCATCCAGTTAAGAGGGCCTGGATCGAAGAGCAGGTTCCGCAATGCGGTTTCTGCCAGCCTGGGGTGATGATGCAGGTGGCTGCCCTCCTTTCACAATCGCGAACCCCTGACCCAGACAAAATCATCAGTTCCATGGATGACATCATCTGCCGATGTGGAACCTACCCTCGCATCAAGAAGGGTATCAGAAAGGCTGTGCAGCTTATGAGAAGGGAGGTGAAGAAATCATGAACCCAACCATTTCACGTCGATCATTCTTAAAGGTAACAGGCTTGACTATAGCAGTCTCAGTGACCCCTTTTGGATACACACTTCTCAATGCTGCTGAGAAAAAGGATTTCAAACCCAATGTGTGGCTGCACATCACCTCCGATAACAAGGTAACCATATACATCGGCAATTCCGAAATGGGCCAGGGGGCCCTGACGGCCAAGTCCATGATCATTGCTGATGAACTTGAAGCAGATTGGAAACAGGTTCAGATCCGCCAAGGTGGAGCCAAAGATGCTTATAAGAATCCTGTCATGGGTGCTCAGATCACGGTCGCGAGCGCGAGTGTAAGGGGGTTTTATGAGCCGCTGCGAAAGGCAGGCGCTGCAGGCAAGGCGATGCTTGTCAAGGCTGCGGCAGAAACCTGGAATGTTCCTGAAAATGAATGCAAGGCCGTGCTGGGGACTGTGAAGCATGAGAAGACCAAGCGAAGTCTCACCTATGGCCAGCTTTGCGAGAAGGCATCCAAACTTGAGGTACCTCAGAATCCTCCTCTCAAGAAGGAGGAGGAGTTCAGATATATGGGTAAACCCATGCCACGTGTGGACGTTCCCGAAAAAGTGAGAGCCAAGGCGGTCTATGGCCTGGATGTCAACGATGGGAACGTTAAAGAACTGAAGGGAATGCTATATGCGGTTATTGCGAGGCCACCTGCATATGGTGCAAAGCCTCAATCCTTCGACCAGAAGGCGGCCGAGAAAGTGAGAGGAGTAGTCAAAGTTCTTCAGATTCCCCAGGGGATTGCCGTATGTGCTACATCCACGCAAGCGGCCCTGGACGGAAAGAATGCCCTTAAAGTGCAGTGGGACAAGGGAACCCTGCCGGACATGGACAATGCCTACATTGAAAAACTGATGATGGCGGACCTTGACAAGCCGGGGGCCAAAGCTCATGAGGTTGGGGATGCCAAGAAGGCCATCAACGAAGCCGCGAAAAAGGTGGAAGCCACCTATTTCGTCCCATGTGTTGCCCATACCACCATGGAACCTATGAACACCACAGCCTATGTCCAGGCGGACCGGTGCGATGTGTGGTCCCCTACCCAGAACCAGACTCTCACTCTCGGTATGGCGGCCGGCATAACGAAATTACCGCCGGAGAAGATCCATATTCATACGACTTTCCTTGGGTGCGGGCTGGGAAGGCGGGCCATGCCCGATTTTGTGCCTGAGGCCGTGATCATTGCAACAGCCATCGAGAAACCGGTCAAGGTAATGTGGACAAGGGAGGATGATATCAGACACGACAGGTTTCGCGCACCCATGACTCATCGGATCCAAGGCGGTCTTGACGCTCAGGGTCAGTTGATCGGCTGGTCCCACAAAGTCTCCGCTGTCTCGATTATGAAGTACGTCAATCCCAAGGCCATCAAGGACGGAATCGATCCTTATATCTTGTGGGGAATCTGGAATGGACCGGATTCTCCGCACTGGAACGACAGTATCCAGTATGAGATACCGAACCTGTACATCGAACTGCTCTTGGCCGATCTTCCCATCCTCTGTTGGCCCTGGCGTGCAGTCCAGAATGGGCCAAATGCGTATGCCAATGAATGCTTCATGGATGAGTTAGCTCATGCCGCAGGAAAGGACCCGCTTGAGTTTCGGCTCCAAAACCTGAAGAACAATAAGCGGGCCACTCGCGTGCTCCAGACAGTTGCCGAAAAGGCCGGGTGGGGCAAACCCATCCCAAAGGGCCAAGGTAGGGGCATTGCACAGCATGCCTGCTTTGGAACCTGGATCGCCCAAGTGGTAGATCTCTCCGTGGACGAGAAAACCGGGAAGATCAAAGTGCATAAGGTGGTGGCGGCCGTGGATTGCGGGCCTGTCATCAATCCCGGGCCGCTTGTGGAGCAAATCGAGGGAGGTAACATCCTCGCCCTCAGCACTGCTCTTAAGGAGGAAGTTAAGTTTGCTAATGGTGGCGTGGCCACTTCGAATTTCGATAACTATCCCGTCATCCGGATGAGTGAAGTCCCTGAAATCGAGGTCCACATAGTGAAAAGCACTGATAAGATCGGGGGCATCGGGGAGTTGGGAATCCCGGCGGTGGCGCCTGCTGTGGCCAATGCATTCTTCAGTGCAACAGGTGTTCGGATAAGACGCATTCCCCTAACTCCCAAGACGGTTCTGGAGGCTTTGAAGAAATCGTAAACCTCATTAGAAAGGACGGGGCTTTAAACCCCGTCCTTTCCGTTAGAAATTAAATCTGGTTCTTCCGGCTTTTGTGTGGGTGCTTTTACCTTCTTAACCCCTCCACACCTCCCCTTAATGTAAGGGGAGGCTGGGTGGGGTTATTATAGAGGGGGAGAGTGGACGGAGTGTTAGGTTGAGTGGATGAAGGGGGTTAAGCCTTAAGTTAAGGGAAGTTTACCCACTCAATACCCGGATGAACCATAATTTTTAAGTGTACTCGGGTGAGTCCTGTTTAAATACCACTACCCTAACAATACACCTTCCATCATCCTGATGAACCGTGATATCGGCAATCTCAACTGCAAGATCTATCATCTCTCTAATCTTGTAAAGGATCATATTGATAGGTGGACAGATGTAGGCCGGAACACCCTCCTCCTCCAATATCGCTTCAACAGGCAGATGCATGCAGTCCCTCATCTCAAACGTAAACAGCGTACCGTTTTCATCCTTCTTATAACTTGCATTCTTCATCATATGGTCTTCACGCATCATATTAAAACAGCTCTCAATAATTTCTTCTGCCGTATTTCCCTCTATGCTCTTACGATCGATAAACTCCTTACCGATCAGGGTTGCTCGGAAATAAGCTCCCCTCCCCCTTTCATAATAGAGCGCCTTCTCAAGGGCAAAGACAATATCTCGAAAATAATAGCTATCGATCATTTTCCCCTCCGTTTACCGAACTCCTCATAAAAAATGATTTCCTCAAGTGGTAACCTCGGCCTTGGGTTTGGTCTCTCGTCAGGATAACCAATGGCTAAAGGCGTAATGACCTTATAACCGTGGGGTATCTTGAGTAACTTCATCGTCTTAATATCATCTCTCATATCCGAAACCGGCGCAACGACTACACAGGATCCAAGGCCGAGGGCATGGGCCATAAGCTGCATGTTTTGGGTTGCCATAGCAGAGTCATATGAGACATCCCATACATCAAGTTTAGCGCAGACGACGATAATAACCGGAGCATTCGCTAAAAATGATGAAACCTCACCTGTTATTAGTTTCTTAAAAGCCTTAGCCTTTTTCTCAGGGTCTTTTAACCCCTCAAATCGCTCCTGCATGCGCCCCGTGAAATATTCCGCCGTAAATCTTCTACCACTTCCCTCTGTGGCGATTTTTCCGAGTGCCTTTTTGGCCTCAGGATCCCTGACCACAATGAATCGCCACGGCTGGCCATTGTCTCCTGAAGGTGACCAGCGGCCGGCCTCCATAATTTTTTCAAGAAGTTCATCCGGAACATGCTTCTGCTTGTATCGCCTAATGCTTCTTCTGGTCTTCATAATCTCTAAAAGATCGTCCATCTTTACCTCCCGGCTTAAAAATCCTCTCTCACCCATGCCCAAAAACAAATACCCTCTTACTTTATGGCTGTATTTAATACCCATTTACTCGACAATGTCAATTAAATTTTAAGCCTGTTAAAATTTTTTAGAGTTTCCCTTTTCACCCATCACATTGCCAATAGTGCATAATTGATGATACTCCAAACTAAAAACGCATGGGTGTTGCATTCGTAACCCCTCACTCTCACGTGGAGTGGGCGACTTTAGTCGCCCTAATTTACCCGGCTGAAGCCTCCATTCCACGTATAAGTGAGAAGGTGTGAAAAAATTAATCTTTACGCCTGTTATTCCGGTTAGAATTAGAATTTGACTACATAGGGTTCGCTAATTACCATGAAGACATGCTTGGGTCTCCGTAA
>Ga0194125_10013632_pt1 | contig 10532 bp, 6 predicted proteins | sample TA2KigC250mmetaG_FD_148626 | JGI IMG/M metagenome (GOLD analysis project Ga0194125, IMG submission 148626) | Freshwater microbial communities from Lake Tanganyika, Tanzania - TA2015034 Kigoma Deep Cast 250m | ecosystem: Environmental > Aquatic > Freshwater > Lake | place: Tanzania: Lake... | reverse complement strand
GCCCGGTGGGCGGCAATTACCTTTTCTTTTACGCCACCAATCTCCAAAACCCTGCCTCGCAACGTCACCTCGCCCGTCATGCCGACAGCCCGCCTGACTGGCCTTTTTGTTAAGGCGGAAACAATAGCCGTCGCAATCGCCACCCCGGCTGAGGGCCCATCCTTCGGGATCGCTCCCTCGGGTACATGAATGTGAGTGTCAAGCTTTTTGGCAAACCCCTCTTTAAGACCAAGTTCTTTCCAGTGGGCTCGCACATAGCTCATCGCTGCCTGACAGGATTCCTTCATGACATCACCGAGTTGACCAGTAAGCATCAATGTCCCCTTTCCCGGCATCAATGCCACTTCGATAAACAGGATATCGCCTCCGGCTTCCGTCCAAGCTAAGCCGGTCGCCAAACCAACTTCATCCTTTTTTTCCGCAATCGTCGCGCTAAAGCGCAGTGGCCCCAGAAATTTCCTGACATCAGACGTCGCTAAAGATTGAGGGTATTCCTTCTTTTCGGCTACTTTCCGGGCAACCTTGCGGCAAATATTGGCTAAATTACGCTCTAGGTCCCTCACTCCCGCCTCCCGGGTATAGCGCCGAATGATCTCGTAAATCGCCGGTTCGCTCAACTTTAGGTGGTTACCCGCTAAGCCGTGTGACCCAACCTGTTTTGGCCAAAGAAAATCTTTGGCGATATGAAACTTTTCCTCTTCCGTGTAGCCGGGAAACCTGATCACCTCCATGCGGTCCCGAAGGGCAGGCGGGATTGAGTCTAAAACATTGCCAGTCGTAATGAAAAAAACCCCGGAGAGATCAAAAGGCACCTCTAAATAATGGTCAGAGAATTCTTTGTTCTGTTCGGGATCGAGAGCTTCGAGAAGGGCCGCCGAAGGATCGCCGCGGAAATCCGCACCGATTTTATCAATCTCGTCAAGCATAAAGACCGGGTTTTTCGAATCCGCTGTTTTGACTGCCTGAATGATCCGGCCAGGAAGGGCGCCAACATAGGTCCGGCGGTGCCCCCTTATTTCCGCCTCGTCGCGAATTCCGCCCAAGGAAATACGGATGAATTTCCTGCCCAACGCCCTTGCTACTGATTTGCCAATGGAGGTCTTGCCTACTCCTGGCGGCCCGATGAAACAAAGTATCGTCGGCCCCCCTTCGCCCTCCGATTTGGAGGGCTTCGGCGGGACAAGCCCCCCCGCTTCTTCCTTTTGAGTTCTGCTTGCCTCGCCGAAGCCTCGGCGAAGGCGGGAGCTTTGAGCTTTTTTGAGGTGCATCACCGCCAAATACTCAATAATTCTCTCTTTAATTTTTTCTAACCCCCAGTGGTCTTCATCCAAAATCTTTTCCGCCCTTTTTAAGCTCACATTATTAGCGGTCTTCTTTGACCAAGGCATCGCCGTCAGCCATTCAAGATAAGTGCGAATGTAACCTGCTTCCGGATTATAGACAGACATCTTTTTAAGGCGATCAAGTTCCTCTTTCGCCTTTTTTAGGGCCAAGGGGGGCATGTTCACGCTTTTAATCTTGTCGGCCATCTTCTTCGTCTCGCTATCTTCCTCTTCTTCCGAACCCAGTTCTTTAAGCTCCTTTTCGATCGTCTTTTTTCTTTCCCTTAAGAACGATTCCATTGCCCCCTTCTCGAACTTTGCCTGGGTCTTCTGGTGGATGGATTGTTCCAGTTCCAGGATCTTTATCTCCCGGTTCAAAAACCAAGTGACCCGCTCCAGTCTATCCCGCATGGACGGCATTTCCAAAAGCGCCTGTCTTTCCTCAGTCTTCAAATCCAAAGTTGAAGCCAGCTGGTCGGCAATTTCCCCCGGCCTGGCACTCTCGGCAAAAACGCGCAAAATCCCCATGTTTCTCTCCACTGATTTTCCTAAATTGAGGGCACGGCGGAACTGATTCAAAAGATAATTCACGAGGGCTTTTGCTTCGTCGTTTTCTTCCCCGGTCTCTTCGATCTGGGAAACTTTGGCCACTAAAAACGGCTGGGTCGAAACGACTTCCTCGAAGCGAACTCGCGCAATGCCCCTTACCCAGGCGTAAATTGAGCCATCTGTTTCCAGGATCGAATCGAGCGCGCAGAGCGTTCCTACGGAATAAAGGTCGTCCTTGCCCGGATCTTCGACGCTTGAATCTTTCTGGGTAAAAAGAACAACGTTCTTGTCGGCCAAGAAGCTGGCTTTTACCGCGGCGTTTGATTTTGGGCGGCCCAAAGTTAAAGGAACCTCAATGTGGGGGAAAATGACGCTCTCCCTAAGCGCCACGACCGGCAAGGTTTTCTCTACTTTAGACGGGCCAAGCAAAATAGGCATATTTATGGTGAGCTTATTAATGGTGAGCTAGTCGAACCAGCGAACCATTAGCAGTCTAACACAGAGAATGCTAACTTGTCAATCCCCAAAAGAGGCTTATAGCCTTGCCCGGCGAGTGATTTCGGTTTCAACCACAGTTCGCTCTCGGCCAAATCTTAAGGCCGACATTTCTCTGATCAGATCCGCCACTTTGGGATTGGATAGTGCCTTTTCGCGCGCCATATCTTTAGTCAAGTCCATGGAAAAGGGAGGCACCGGCTCGTTATGAACAATCGTTTTAACATAAGCATTAAAGGCATCGATATTAATAAGATCCGATTCTGAAAAAACCGGCTGGAACTCATGGACCAAGTACTGGGCATCGCTGACCCCAACACGAAAGGCGATAATTGTCCCCACATTGCCAAAGACAGCATTTTTAACTTCTTCCTCAACCTGGCCAATAAACTGGTTGGCCACACAAAGGTTAAGCCGGAATTTCCGCGCCTCGGAAAGGATAGTGGCAAAGTCCGGAGTGGCAAAGTTCTGAAACTCGTCAACATAAAGATAAAAATCTCGTCTTTGTTCCTCTGGCGTATCTGAACGACTCATCGCGGCAATCAAAATCTTGGGTACCAAAACTAAGCCTAAAAAGTTCGAGTTCTCTTCGCCAATTTCGCCCTTGGCTAAATTGACCAGCAAAATCTTGCCTTGGTCCATTACCTGGCGGAAATTAAAGGCACTCTGCGATTGGCCAATGATATTTCTCATCATTTTGTTGGTGACAAAACGGCCAAACTTGGAAACGATGTAATCCAAAACCTCGCTTTTGTGGAAATCGGCGGTTTGGGCAATCTGGTCCGTCCAGTAACGCCTAACGATGGGGTCAGAAACTTTGGGCAAAAGCTCTTGGACAAAGCTTGGGTCCTGCAAACAGCGCATCACTTCGACAAAGGTATTCCCCGGTTCGCACATCACCGTCAACATCGCGTTTCTAATCGCGTGTTCAAACCGCGGGCCGATAATGCCAGTTTTGTAGGGGTCGTAAAGCTTATACATCAGCCCCACAATTGAGGTAGCCACAAAATGCTTTTGGTCCTCGGTATCAGCTTCTAAAAGATTCAGGCCCATCGGTCTGGCAGTGTCGCCAGGGTAAAAGTAGACGACATCCTCGGCCCGTTCTGGCGGAATCAGGGGCAAAATTTTCTCAATGGTGTCGTGGGGATCAATAAAGCAAACGCCCCGGCCGACCTTAATGTCCTGCAGGATCATTTCCTTAAGAAACTCACTTTTACCTGTTCCGGTCTTACCCACAATATAGATGTGCCGGCGGCGGTCGTTTTCCTCGATATAAATCGGCCGGCTAATTCCCCGGTAAACATTCTTGCCCAAAAGCAATCCGGAGCTTGGAATCTCTTGGGGGGAGGGCGCCCGCTTGGCATAAACACAAAAAATATAAGGTGTCTCCACCGTCTTATTGGGAAAATGGAAAATGGTTGCCAGCTCTTCTGGGTTTAAGATTGTCTTATGGCTGCCCAAATAAAACATCGGTTGATAACGATAGAGGAAATCCAGCATAAACGCGGCCGGCCAATGAATCTTCTTGCTTTTGAAACCGTTCAGGTCGCCGGAAAACTGCTCGAAGGCCGCTCTTATATTGGCCAGGTGCATTTTGGCCGCCTCGGTTGATGTCGAAGAAACGACAATGCGAATGGCACTTTCAAAACCAGGCTTCGAGCACTTATTTTCAATCGCCTCCATAGTTTTGGGGTCCACGCCAAACTTGGCTTTCTCCGGATCAGCTTCGGCTTTTTTAACCGAGGAAAGGTATTTTCTTCCCCTGGCGCGCCAGCTATTTTCGGCCGGGGTGATTAAAATCTGAATGGCGGCTCCCTCGCCCGGTTGCATCTTGGCCAAGGTGGAGGTCAAAAGGGCCAACGAGTCAGTCGGCAACTCCCGGTAGGTCTTGATAGGATTGTAAGCGCTAGAGCGCAGTTGGAGCTGGGAGAAAACCACCTTGCCTTCTTCGGAAAAGATATTGTATTCCGGAACTTCGGTAACATCGGCTCCGGCATAGACGCCATGGATCTGCTTCTCCAGCATATCTTTAAGCCGGGCAGGAACGGCGATATAAAAGCGGATATCTTCTGGTTTAGCCACGATTTCAAAAGAGAGGTGCTCCTGGGGACGAAGAAAGGAGAAAAATCCGCCGCCCTTTTTGATGGAATAAAGACTGGCGAATATCTGTTCGGCGGCGTCAATCTTAACTTCATTCTCCTTGGGAACGGCCACTTGGAGAAGTACAAAATCCAAAGACCTTTCCTCGCGGTGGCGGTGGCGATAAAAAATAATTAAAAGATAAGCGAGGAGAAAAAGAAGGAAAAACACTACGCAAATAACCACGACCCAAAGGAAAAGGCGAGGTAAGTCAAAAATCAATGTAAGTAATAAGTCACTTTGCATCTTTGGCCTCTTTGAAGGCGATTTGTCCGGGAAAAATCTTCAAAAGCCTCTTAATCCACTCTGCTAGCCACCTGATTGAGTCAACCACCGGCCGATGCAGCCCCCAGAGGAATGCTTTCTTAGTGATCGGCAGAACTATCTTGGGCTGTTGGGGGGCCGGCGGGGAAGCTAACGCCCTTCCGCTATCATCAGTCAGCGGTCGGGTAAGATAGTGCTCCTTTTCGATCTTTTCTAGATAGGTTTCAATCTCTTTGGGCACCTCTCCCTCTTTTAGTTCCACCACCGGATATTCTTCTTCCGTGCCAAAGAGCTTATTGAGAATATCTTTCTCTGGATTTTCTACATAGGCCATTATAAAATTAATGATAACACAACCAAAAACAAGTGTAAAAGAAGAGGCTTTTCCCTCGCCCAATTCCCGGCTAAGATAAAAGAAATCCGGGAATCAGAGGCAGAGATCGAAAGATAACTTCTTTAAATTAGCGTAACTCTGCGCCCGGAATAACAGCTCTCACCGCGGCCAAAAAAACTTCCATCTCTATTTTACTATATGGTTTTAGCTTATTAAACTTGGGGTCCAGGCAATTCTTCGGCCGAAAAGTCTGTAAATACCAGCTGACTCGCTGCCCAGCCGACAAGCTGTCTAGCTGCCTTGCCATCTTAACGAGAGTCTTCTTATCATGAATCCCTGGTACCACTGTCGTCCGAAACTCAAAGGGTATTCCTGATTTCAAAATAAGTTCGATGCTTTTCTTAATTTTTAATTTTAAATTATCATTTTGATTTTTTATATTTGATTTTTGATATTTAACCAATCGCGCGTAATTCTCAATTGGCCCTTTAATATCCATGGCGATAAAATTTACCAATTTTCTAATTATCAAATTACGAATTATCTTCGGCTCACCCCCATTCGTCTCGATCGTGGTCAGAAAACCTAACTTTTTACATTGCTTAAGAAATTCTGGTAAATCCTCCTGAAGAGTCGGTTCGCCCCCTGTGACAACGACCCCATCCACCCATTTCTTTCTCTTTTTTAAATCGGCGAAAATCAGCGCCTCCTTTATCAGCGGCAATCGGCGCGCCTTGGTTAAGTCAACCAGGGCGGCATTGTGGCAAAAGGGGCAATGGAAATTGCATCCTGGGACAAAAATCACACTGGCAATTTTCCCCGGCCATTCAATCAGGGAAGTCCGTAGGTAACCAACGATTTTCATATTGCCTCTTGACAAAAAGGTCGCAAATCTGTTGTATAATATAATTAAACGTTCCCCCCTCCCGATAAGAGCCCCTGGGCTCTTCCGAAAGGATAGCTAGGGGGGTCATTTTTTGAAAGGGTAATAGATCTTCGTCCCCTTACCAAAAATCGGAAACTCTGACTTTATAAATTGCTTTACCAAATTGTAAGATCTTTTGTCCAAAGATTCCCACTTTCTATAAATTGCCCAGCCAAAATAATCTACCGCTTGACTGCAAAAATCAAATTTTGAATCATGGAAATATAACGAATAAGGCTTAGAGGCAAAACTTTTTATAAGTGCCTTAAAGGTTTGTTTAAGAATTCCCCTTTTCTTTTTATCGAATAAACTGCTAAAAACCAATACGACATGATCGTAGTTTTTCCAAACGGCCCTATTGAAAGTGTATTTTACCAGCGCTTCCCCCATCCTTTCGTATAGCTCGATATATTGCCCATGAAATTTAGGATTAGCCTTGTTCTTTTGGGCAATTACCGCATCAATTCTTAAATCTCCTTTTCCCTTTATAATCGTTGAAAACACCGCATCTCTAACAAGTTGTGCGTCTTCTGCCGCATGGAAATAACCATTTTCTTCAAGGGCACTGCCGCAGGCATAATTAGGCAAAAGCTGATACCGCAAATCTAAAAGAGAAGAGGCTATAGAGAAAGGATTAAGCGTACTTAATGCCGTTAAAATAAAATATTTTGTTCCACTCGGACTAAAATCAAAATTCCCCGATTCATCTATAAAAAGAAATAAGGTCTTATTCATGATTTTGTTAACAGCTCATTTTCTAACACTGGATAGATTTGATCTATCCGCGATTGAATTTTTATTGTTTGTTTTAGGGCTTCAATCACTTTAATGTAATGGTTAATTTCTTCGCTAGAAAGAGACTTGCCTTTTCTATCTTTTAGCCACTTATAGAGCACTTGATAGCCGCCGATGAAGTAACTCCATAATTCTGGCGAAACATTGGTAAAGTATTGATTTTTATTGATATAAAGTTTTTCTTCTTTTTCGTTGTAGCGAGGGTTTTCAGTTTCAGCACCATTCTTACTCTCAAACCTCGAGGAAGTTTTGTTCAGAAGCGGACTTTCAAGTAAATGAAGTCTTCCCAGCTCTTTTCCTAATTCTAAAACATGCTTAAATAGTTTATAGTCGCTGGTAAAAGGAATTTTAGGAAAATCAATCTTTAAAAACTCCTCATACTTTTTGCGATAGAGGTTAGAATATAAAACCGCATAAATGTAATAAAATATTTCTTCTGATGATATTGTCATCTCATATGTTGAAGACAATAATTTAATGAAGTCTTGCTTAATATTTGAGGTTCTCTCTGAACTTGCTTGAGAATTATCCAGAAGATTTTGCTGAGACCTATCTTTTTTGTCTACTCCATATAACCAAAGCGGAAAAACATATATCCCTCCTCTATAAAACATATTTAGGTCTATCACGTTTTTTGTAATAAATGCTAAGTCCCAAATTAAACCGGGCCTATTAACTTGCCCTGCTCTACCTAGTACTAAACCTGTATTTTGGTAAGACATATGTCTCATAGACTGATATCTAGCTCTTTGAAGAATCTTGTCATTGAAAATAGTAACCCTGATATCAAAAGGTCTATAGTCGTAATCAACAATTTGCTCGGATAATTGATCCTTTTTTTTATCTATTTCTTTTATCCATTTTTCAGTTGTTTCTTCGTCTATTTTTTGGGATAAGGTTATTTTAAATAAAGCCTTATCGCTATAATCAAGTCTTGATAGTAATTGAGGTTTTGACGAATCAACAAGCAAATCATCTTTCCCTGTTTTTACACCATAGGAATTTTTATAAAAAATATTTGCTACCTTAAAGAACTTAGAATACTTACTTTCTTCTCCGAAATCTCTTTTTACCAAAAACCAATAGGGAGCTTTGGGAGTTAATTCTTGCCAACTGGTGTCTTTGACATTGTGGGATTCTAAAAACTGATATTTTGTTTCTCTTGGGCCAATAAGTTCTGCATATCTAATTTGTTTATTAGCTGGCTTTTCGGGTTTTACAAATAGACTGATAGCAACTCCTTGCCTGATATCAAAAACATTTTCGTCATTTTTGCCATCTTTTGTTTTTTGCGGTCTTTTGGCATCTCCATGAAGGTTGAGAATATAAATTAAATCAAAATCTTCTAAGAGTTTTTGCCGCATATCCCGATGGATCAAGCCATCAAGATATGAGTTGTTAGTGATCATGCCTACAATACCCTTTCCTGATTGCTTTACTTTCCAATGAGCAAAGGCTAAAAATTTAATATAATCATCAGATAAGGGTTGAATATTGCGCTCTTCCTTGCGGACTTTTTCTTTATAGCTTTCATAAAATTTACCAAAAGGCGTTTCCGGATCAACCTCATTTTGCGAACTAACAGAATAAGGAGGGTTGCCAATGACAATCAGTATCGGAGTTTTGTTTTTTACTTCCAGGGCATTTTGCTGTTCGGTAACTAAAGTCTGCTCAAAAAAGCCAGCAAAGCCAGTTGTCTCTTTGCGGTGAAATTCCAAAGTGTTAGTTAGAAATATTTTCAAAGCATCGCTATCAGTAAATTCAAAACCCTCTTTTGTTAGAGAAAACAGAACTTTTAAATGGCTGACTACATAAGGAGCAATTAAAATTTCAAAAGCAAAAAAGTGGTTTAAGATATGGCCTCTTACGAATTTAGAAATGTAATCGGCCGAGGTTGAGTATTTCTCCTTAACTTCATCAATGGCTTTTTCTATCGCCTCTACATAAAAAGTGCCGGTGCCAACAGCCGGATCAAGTAAAGTTACTGATTTTTCTAAGGAATTTGCGTTACAGCTTGCCAGCCCATCTGAAGCATTAAATAATTCACCTTCTTTAAGAAGGGTATGAGTAGAATCGACGATATAGGAAACAACTTCCAAAGGTGTATAGAAAACTCCAAGCCGTTTCTTCCTTTCTCTGTCATACTTAAGCAAAAATGTTTCATACAAATGAAAAATAGGGTCTCTTTTGCCATTTTCTGTGCTTAATAGCTTATAAATATCAGTGTTGTTCAAGATATCGACAATATCATCAACAATGACCTTGAGACTGGCGGGTATGTCTTGAGTTGAAACCACCTTAAATACTTCCCTTAAAATCCCAAAGCTTTTCTGAATGAAATCATAGGCAGTTTTGGTAGTAAATGGCAGAGTCGAGACTTTTTTACCAAATAAGGTTTGTTGAGCTTCGTACTGGTACTTGGCAATAAAAAGGCCGTAGGTAAAAGTTTGGGAAAAGAGATCAGCAAAATCTCTAATAGTTAAATCTTTTATCAAATGTTTTTGGAAAGATTGATATAGCCAGGCAAAGTAGTTATTTTGATCTTCTTCTAAAGTTGGTACGACTATATAATCTCTCATAATTCCGGATTTGTAGGCTAGTATTTCTGCAAGAGTTCTTGGGTGAGTTACTCTGGGCAGTGAAAAATCAAAAAAGAAGGTTAAAAGTCTGATTAAGTTCTCTTCGTGCTGAACTATAGGAAATTCTGGTAATCTTTTCGAAAGATCATAGTCGGAGATTTTGACTGGCTTATCCCAAAGTACTCCATTTCGGTAAAGCCTGAATTCAAAAAAATTGGTTAGGAGAACATTCGGGTAGGCCTCCAGATAGCGCTTCAGTTGTTCGCTAGATTCCGTTTCATCAAGAAATTTAACCGAGGGAGCCTTTGCTTCAATGTAACCAGTAATCCTGCTTTGCCCGTCCCAAACCCGAAAATCAGGTTGACCAGCCTCTGTTTTTTTAGGAAGAATAGTGACGTCAGTTTTTTTACCTATTCCCTGACCGTAGGAAAAAATTAACCCCTCTAAGGCGCTATAAAAACTCTCTTCTCTGGCATCGCCTCTTATTATCCGCTGATTAACCTGGCTAAGATATTCATGAAATAATTCTTGTTTCACTCTTTTCCCAGAAACTTTTCTAAATCGTCATCTAATTCTATCTCATTGCGCGCCGACTTTACAAACTACCAACCAGTTCACAGAAATTTGACAAGAAGCTTATTGCCAAAAACTTTAAATAAACAAGAACATTACTATCGAGGTAGCATTTCGCCATAACGTTTTTCTAAAAGCTTATTCATTCCCCTTGGCGTCATTCCCCGACCCAAACGAAAACCGCCGATAAGAGGTTTAGGGAGAATTTCTTTTAGGTGAACCATTACTTCTTCCAATCCGGGGATCTTGCCTCGCCAACCCTTAATTTCTTTGCCGTTATCATCGCAAAGGATCATTCCTGGCGTAGAAAGAACGGTATAAAAGCTCGCTTCCGCCAAGCCATCAGCGCCCGTCACATCATACTCCTCGATTTTAAGTTTTAGGCTTTTAGCCTTTAGCTGGCGCGCAAGGGCCTTTGCCGCCGGGCATTTTGAGCAACTAGGTTGGGTAAAAACTTTTAAAATCATTATTTTAAATCCGAAAATCGAATATCGAAATTCGAAACAAATTCAAATGGCTAAAATTCGAAATTCTAAACAAGTTACCGCTTTGATCAT
>Ga0194125_10013618_pt1 | contig 10541 bp, 7 predicted proteins | sample TA2KigC250mmetaG_FD_148626 | JGI IMG/M metagenome (GOLD analysis project Ga0194125, IMG submission 148626) | Freshwater microbial communities from Lake Tanganyika, Tanzania - TA2015034 Kigoma Deep Cast 250m | ecosystem: Environmental > Aquatic > Freshwater > Lake | place: Tanzania: Lake... | reverse complement strand
ATCCGTGTCAGGCCCATCCGTGGCATCCGTACCACCCATCCGTGTCTGGCTCATCCGCGGCATCCGTACCACCCATCCGTGTCAGGCCCATCCGTGTCTGGCTGACGCTACGCAATCCCCCCCGAATACACCAACGCAAAATCCTGCCTGCCGCGCGGCGCGTTGAAGGCGCGCACGCGAATGCGATAGACGCCCCGTTCCGGGTGAGGAATGACCACCCGCTCGACATTGTTGGCGCGATCGGGCCCGCAGTCGGCCTGCCCCGCCCTGCAATTCCCGTGGTACACCTGGCCCGACGGACTGGTCACCACCAGGTCCAGATCGTTGACCAGAGTCGGATAGTGGCCCGCGCTGCCGGGATAATCGGTCCAGGCCAGGGTGATGCGCAGCGCCGCGCTCGGATCAGTGACCCGGCACGACACGGCCGTGCTCTCGCCGGTGTTCAGCCCGCGCTGATAGTCGTACCAGCGCACGCGGATGGGTGGCTGCGGCGTGAGGATGCTCGCCAGAAGCAGACGTCCCCAACCCTGGGCGAAGTCATTGATTCGCTCGTCGGCTGCGGCGGCCGGCCGTTCGGCGCGGTAGATCGCGGCGTGAATCAGCGTGGCCTTGAGCAGCGCCGCGCTGGGCTTGCGCCGTCGCCTGGCCCACCGTAGATACTGCCGCGCCAGGGCGGCCGCGCCCGCTACCAACGGCGTCGCCATGCTGGTGCCGCCGTTGAACATGTATTCGTCGGGCAGTGGATCGTAGCGGCCCCAGCCATGGTTGCCTGCGCCCAACGCCTGAGAGCGGGTGGAGACGATGTTGGTTCCCGGCGCCACCAGGTCAGGCTTGATCCGATTGTCTCTCGTCGGCCCGCGGCTGCTGAACGCGGCGATGTGATCGGCGCAATCCGAGGGCCGATCATTGCGCAGCGGATCTGCTGGATAGAAACCAGGCCACAGCCTGCCATACGTGTTCTGGTAGCCGCCCCTCGTCCGCAACGATTCCGCTGCGCCCACCGTCAGACAGTTCTTGGCCGTGCCAGGCGGCGTGATGCTCCCCTGATCCACCGCGCCATCCGCGTCGGCATCCACCCCGTCATTCCCGGCCGCGAACAGGATCAACATGTCTTTGTGCTCCCACATGAAGCGATCCACTGTCTCGGCGTAGTGGTCGTAGGCGCCGAAGTCGCCGCCGCCCCAACTGTTATTGTGGATGCGCGCGCCCGCGTCGTAGGCCTGTTGGAACAAGCCGCGCAGATCGGCCGGCAGGCCAGCCAAACCGTAGGCCGAAGGATAGCGGCCATAGCGCCGGTAGAAGTCGCGACGATAGCTGTCGGTCCATGCCAGTCGTTGCTCCACAGCTTGAAAGACCAGCTCTGCCTCGGCCGCCAGGCCGCGGATCGCGCCCTCGGTGGCGCTGGCTGACGCCGCGCCATTGCCGCAAACCGATCCCGCCACGTGCGTTCCGTGGCCCGAGCGCGCATCGGCCGCGCCATCATCCTCGCCGACATTGGTCACCACCGCGCCCCAGTCGCCCGCGACCGGCCAACTGTAGATGGCTGTCACGCGGCCCGCGAAGTCCTCGTGGATGGTCTGGGGATTCCCGGTATCCAACCCAGAGTCTGCCACGGCCACAACCTCGCCTCGGCCCGATAGCGCAAGCGAGTTGCCCTGGATGATCGGCTCGGCGTCCATCAGCCGCAGCGCGACGTTGTTAAGAAGCTGGCGCAAGGTGAAAGGCTCGATGGCTTTGACGCCGTGCAGCCGCGCGAGCTGACCCACCTTCGCCGCCATGTCGGTCGAGTCGGGCCGGAAGTTGACGGTGATCACGGTCGCGCCCGGCTCATAACTGCCTGCCATGCCCCCCAACTCCTGGATGCGCGGCAGAGCCTGTTCCAGATCGTCCTCTTCGAAGAAACGCACCAGGAACGTGTTCACCACCCGTTCAGCGCCGGGCGGAGGTTCAGATGTGCTCTCGAGAGCCCGCTCGCCGCGCAGCGGTTCTGGCCGCGCTCCGGCCCCAGGGGGGCCATCAGCCACCAGTCGCCCGCGCGACAACTCCGCGTCTGCGCCGATCGCATCCAGCAGCCGTGAGTCAATCCGCAGCGCAGCGCCATAGTGACCCACCCAGCGCACGTAGTCGGCTTCGGTGGTGATCCAGCGATAGGCTGGCGAATCCAGCCCCAGGATATAGCCATAGGGGGGCAGTGGATCGTGGACGTCGCCGCCATGCGCCGCGATCTCAGCCAGCCACTCCGCTTTCACCGGACCGATGAACTGCGCCAGGTAGTAATGTTGGCCCGGGCCGAACGTCTCGGGCGGCGGCCCTGCGGGAATCGGATGAACGCCTTCGCCGGCCGATTCCGCACTGCGCAAAGAGCGCTCGCCGGGCAGCATCAGCACCGATCGCCCGCGCACCCGCAGGATGTCCGGTTCCTGCTGCACCTCCACTTCGTAGTCTTGCGCCCGCAACGCGGCGACCTGCTCAGGAGTGAGTTCTGCGAGCACGTAATCGGGATACTCGGCCAGGAACGCGATCCCGTCTTTGGCCAGCTTCCGGCGCTGGCGCGGCCTGGCGTAGATGAATGCCGTGTGCGACATCGGACCCCCCTTTCTGCCGACGGCGTCGTGTGGTCGGAGCAACACCGATTATATCACATTTCTTGCCGTCGTCCAGCATGAGTTGTCGGCCCTCTGGCTTGCGCGCTGGCCGGTCTCTGGTAAAATGCGGGCCATGCCAGAGTTTCTCCGCGGGACTATCGAGCGGATCACCTTCCACAACGAAGAGAATGGCTACACCGTCGCCCAACTGACGCCCGAAGGCCAGTCCTACACGGTCACGGTCATCGGCGCCATGCTGGGGATCAATGTGGGCGAATCGGTGCAGTTGAGCGGCGCGTGGACCGCCCACCCGCAATATGGCCGCCAGTTCAAGGCCGAGACGGTCCGCACGGTGTTGCCTGCCACCATCGTCGGGCTGGAGAAATATTTGGGCAGCGGCCTGATCAAGGGGATTGGGCCGGTCACGGCGCATCGCATCGTGCGCAGGTTCGGGCTGGATACGCTGCGCATCATCGAGGATGAGCCGGCGCGCTTGCGCGATGTGCTCGGGGTTGGCCCCAAGCGCGTAGCGACCATCACCCGCGCCTGGGCCGAACAGCAGAAGATCAAGGAGGTCATGCTCTTTCTGCAGAGCCACAACGTTTCCACAGGCCTTGCGGTGCGCATCTACAAACAGTACGGCGATGATGCGGTGGAGATCGTGCGCTCTGATCCCTATCGGCTGGCGCGCGATATCTACGGCATCGGCTTCATCACCGCAGACAAGATCGCCCGCGAGCTGGGCATCGCCGCGGACGCGCCCGAACGCGTGGCGGCCGGCGTCGCCTATGTGCTGAGCCAGGCTGCAGACGAGGGGAACGTCTATCTGCCCGCAGCCGAGTTGACCCGTCGCGCCGGCGAGCTGCTGAGCGTCGCGCCCCCGCTGGTCGAACAGGGCATCCGGACCCTGGCGGAAGATGAACGGGTATGGGTGGAAGGCGGCCGCGCCGCGCTCGCGCCTGCCAGCCAGACCGCGGGAAGCGGCTCTGCCAACGCGTTTGGGTCGGTGTCGGACAGGGCCGCCGCTGCGCCCTCGCTGGCGCGGCTGGCCGAAGAGCGTCCTGTCTATCTCATTCCCTTCTATCACGGCGAGATCGGCGTCGCCAATCGGCTCCAGCGGCTAGTCGAAGCGCCCGCGGATCGGCTGGCGGCCTTCAGCCGGTTCGATTGGCCGGCTGCCTTCGCCATGCTCTCCCGGCCGGCGTCTGGCAGAGCGCCCCAGCCGCAAGGCTATCTGCCCCTGACCCCGCGGCAGCAGGAGGCAGTGCAGGCGGCGTTGACGCACAAGGTCACGGTGCTCACCGGCGGTCCGGGCACGGGGAAGACCACGACGGTGCGCGCCATCATCCGCCTGGCGGAAGCCGCGGGCGTCAAGACGGTGCTCGCCGCGCCCACCGGCCGCGCGGCCAAGCGGCTCAGCGAGGCGGCCGGCCGGCCGGCCAAGACGATCCATCGGCTGTTGGAGGTCAAACCGGCCGAGGGGTTCGCCTTCACCCGCAACGAGGACAACCCTCTGGAGGCCGATCTGGTGATCGTTGACGAGGCCTCGATGCTCGACCTGCTGCTGACCAACCACCTGCTCAAGGCCATCGCGCCCGGCGCGCATCTGCTGCTGGTGGGAGACATAGACCAATTGCCCAGCGTTGGCGCGGGGAACGTGCTGCGGGATGTGATCGAGGCGATAGAGCAGGGGGCAGGAGTCAGGGATCAGGGGTCAAGGGCCAGTCTGACGCCTGCCTCCTGTCTCCTGCCTCCTGGCTCCTGCGCAGTCGTCCGCCTGGACACGATCTTCCGCCAGCCGGAGGGCAGCTATATCATCACCAATGCCCATCGCATCAACCGCGGCCAGATGCCGATCCTGGACAATCGCAACGCCGCCGACTTCTTTTTGTTCAAGGAGGATGATCCCCAGAAGGCCGCCGACCTGTTGGTAGAGCTGGTGCTGGAGCGCATTCCGCGCAAGTTCGGCCTCAAGAGCGACGACATCCAGGTGCTCAGCCCGATGCACCGCGGCGAGGTGGGCGTGGCCGCGCTCAACAGCCGGCTCCAGGCCGGCCTCAACCCGCCGCGGCCAGCCATCGCTGAGCGGATGGTGGGCGGTCGCGCCTTTCGCGTGGGCGATCGGGTGATGCAAATCCGCAACAACTACGACAAGGACGTCTTCAACGGCGACATGGGCCGCATCACCGCGCTCGATCTGGAGGAGCAGACCCTCACCGTGCGCATGGAGGACCGCAACATACCCTACGATTTCCTGGAGTTGGATGAGTTGGTCCACGCGTACGCGATCAGCATCCACAAATCGCAGGGCAGCGAGTTTCCCGCGGTCGTCGTGCCGCTGCTGACCACGCACTACATGATGCTCCAGCGCAACCTGCTCTACACGGCCGTCACGCGCGGCCAGAAACTCGTGGTGCTGGTCGGCAGCCCGCGCGCCATCGGTATCGCGGTGAGAGCCGACCGGGCGCAGACAAGATTCTCTGGATTGGCGGAGAGATTGGGGAGGTTGTAGAGAGGAGGTTCCCATGACCGTCATCACGATGTCCCGCGAGTTGGGCAGCCGCGGCGACGAGATCGCGGTGGCCGTGGCTGAACGATTGGGGCTGCGACTGGTCGGCCGCGAGCTGATCAACCGCGCCGCGCGCGAGGCCGGCGCGCCCGAAGTCGCGCTCGCCGAGATAGACGAGCTGGGACTGCTGGGCATCAAGCCCGGCGCGGAGGCGCTGCGGCTCTATCGCGAGACGGTCGGCCGGATCATCCGCGAGCTGGCAGACGCGGGCGATCTGCTGCTGATAGGCCGCGGGGGCCAGATCGTGCTGGCCGATCAGCCTGCCACGCTGCACGTGCGGGTGATCGCGCCGCTGGAGGCGCGCGTTGCCTTCATCCAGGAGCGCAGCGGCGTCTCAGCCGAGGCCGCTGCCGCACGCGTCGCCGCCTCCGATCGGGCGCGCGCCAGCTATCTGCGTCGGCACTACGCCGCGCGCTGGCACGATCACGCGCTCTACGACCTGCTGTTGAATATGCGACGTCTCACCGTCGAGGCCGCCGTCGCGATCATCTGCGCATCGGTGAAAGCTGAGCCATGACCCCTGACACACCACAGCCCTTTGCGCACCCGGTCGAGGCCGAGTTCGCACGCATCCTGGATTTCTATGGCATTCCCTGGCGCTATGAGCCGGCCACCTTCGTGTTGGAGCGCAGCCCGGCCGGCGCCGTGATCGAGGCATTCACCCCCGACTTCTATCTGCCGGATCAGGAGTTGTACGTCGAGCTGACGACCATGCAGCCCAACCAAATCCGCCACAAGAACCACAAAATCCGCCGCCTGCGCGAGATCCACCCCGAGATCAACATCAAGCTCTTCAAGCGGGGCGATGTGCGCGCACTCCTGCTCAAGTTCGGCGTCGCAGGTTACGAGGAGATGATGGCCAATGAGCTCTGAACCGATCGCGGGGCAACGTCAGGAGCCGGCCGAACTGATGCGCGGCGTCGGCCGCGTGCTGCTGTCCGAAGAGGCGATTCGCCAGCGCGTGGCCGAAATCGGCCAACAGATCAGCCACGACTACGCAGGCCGCAACCCGTTGCTGGTCGGCGTGCTGAAAGGAGTCGTTTTCTTCATGAGCGATCTCCTGCGCGCCGTCACCATCCCGGTGCGGGTAGACTTCATCGCCATCTCGCGCTACGACCCGCGCGGCCGCGTCAAAGGCCCTGTGCGCCTGATCAAGGACCTGGACGACAACGTCGAAGGCCAGCACCTGGTCTTCGTGGAAGACATGGTAGACACCGGTCTGACCTTGAGCTATCTGTTGCGATTGCTCCGCGCGCGCGCGCCGGCCAGCCTGGAGGTGTGTGCGCTGTTCAACAAGCCAGAGCGCCGGCTGGCAAACGTGCCCATCAAGTACAAAGGCTTTGACCTGCCCGATCGGTTCGTGGTGGGGTGGGGGTTAGATTACCGGGAGGCGTATCGGCACCTGCCGTTCGTGGCAGAACTCAAGCCCGAAGTGTTGGGGCTGTCCTGAAAACAGAGGGGCCCCAAGCAACCATCCGGCGCTACCGCTTGCACCCGCTACATTGCTCGCCTGGGTGGCCTTGTTGTCTGCGCCTGGCGCTTTTCTCTTCAGCGCTGCTATCAGACCTGGCCGCGAGACTTCCAGTTTCCTGGATTGTTTCCGGGCTGCGGATTGGCCTTCCGATTTCTCGGGGCTCCCTCGCCACAGTTCCAACTGCTAATTCGGTCAACCTACGCCCTACGAACTTTCAACAGGTCTTCCGATTAGCTTATGCAGCTTCTCGGCTCTTTGCTGAACTTTCCCTGAGCCGTGGCCTATAGACTTCACTAGCTGCCTTTACTGTGGCAGCCACAGTATACCCTGAATCCGGCCGCTTGTCAATAGGTTCGTGGAAACTTTAAGGTTGGTTTCTGTTCTTCGCTTGTCAGTCGCGGCGATCTGTGCGAGAATAGCGCGCCAAGGAGCACGCATCTTTCGCCATGACTCTCGTCTATCTGGCTCTGGCGTGGCTTTGCGGCATCTGGGCGTGTCACCAGCTCTGGGCGCTGGGGCTGTTCGGCTGCGCGACCCCCGGCTGGCCGATCGGAGCTGCGGCCGGAATCTTCGTCTTGTGCGCCGCAGGGTTGCGACGCCGGCCTGCCAGCCGGTTGGGGGCCGCTATCCTGGCTGCGGCGATCCTGGCCGCGTGGCGCTATCACGCCCATCCCTTCGCCGCCTGCGCCACGCTGGCCGATCTGTCATTCTACAACGGCGATGAACGCCGGGCCGTCCACGCGACCGTCGAGGGTGTGGTGATGGGCTACCCGGACGTGCGCGACGTGCGCACCCAATACACATTGCACGTCGAGACCGTGACCATCGCCGGTCGGACTCGCGATGCAGCCGGCGCGTTGCTCGTGCGGACCGCGCGCTTTCCCGAATACGCCTATGGCGATCGGCTGCGGGCGACCGGACAACTGCAAACGCCCCCGCGCTTCGATGACTTCGACTATCGCGCCTACCTGGCGGGCCGCGGCATCCACAGCCTGATGCCCCGCGCACGGGTCGAGCGCATTGCCAGCGATGAGGGGGCGCCATTCTGGACCGCTCTCTACGCGCTGCGCGCGGCCGGCTCGCGCCTGCTGAACCGCGTGCTGCCTGAACCGGCCGCGGCATTGGCCAACGGCATGACCCTCGGCATCGAGAGCGGCATCCCGCCGGCCGTGGAAGACGCGTTCCAGGCCACCGGCGCCACGCACGTCATCGTGATCTCCGGCAGCAATATCGCCTTGCTCTCTGGCGTCTTGATGAGGTTGCTGAGCCGGCTGCTCGGCCGGCGCTGGGCCGTGGCGCCGACGATCGCCGGCATCGCGCTCTACGTGCTGCTGGTCGGCGCAGATCCCGCAGCCACGCGCGCGGGCCTGATGGGGATCCTCTACGTGATCGCCATCGCCCTGGGCCGCGAGAGCACCGCGTTCGTCTCGCTCGCCTTCTCTGCGCTGGTCATGACCCTGGTCAACCCGTTGGCGCTGTGGGACGCCGGCTTTCAGCTCAGCGGTCTGGCCACGCTCGGCCTGATCCTTTTCACACCGACCATCGCGGCGCGCCTCGAGCGCTTCCTGCAACATCGCTTATCTCAGGAACGCGCGCGGCAGGCGTTGAGACTGTTGAACGACTCTCTGATCGTCACCCTGGCCGCGCAGATCGCCACCCTGCCGCTGATCGTCTACTACTTCGGCCGGCTGTCGCTGATCTCGCTCTTCACCAACTTCCTCATCTTGCCCGCGCAGCCGCCGATCCTGATGGGCGGTCTGGCGACGCTGATCGGCGGGCTGATCTGGGAGCCGGTGGGGCGCGTCCTGGCCGTGATCCCCTGGCTATTCCTGACCTATACGACCGCGGTCGTCCGGACCGCCGCCAGCGTCCCGCTGGCATCGGTCGAGGCCGGCGCGATCGGGCAGGCGCTCGCGCCCATCTACTACGCCGCCCTGTTCGGCTGGCTGCTGGCGCGAGAGGTCAGCGCCGCCGGCCGGCTGAGGTTGCCATCTCGGCGGGCGGTCGCCTGGGCCGCGGCCGCGCTCGCGCCCGTCTTGCTGATCGCGACCGTGGTCAATGCGGTGCCGGATGGCCGTCTGCACCTGCTCTACCTGCCGGTCGAGGACGGCGAGGCCGTGCTGATCGTGACGCCAACTGGCCGCCGCACATGGGTCTGGGATGGCCGCGGCGATGGGGCCGCCCTGCTCCGGCTGCTGCAGGCGCATTCGCCCGGTTGGCGACGAGAGCCGGACGCGGCCGTGCAGCCAGCCCTCACTCTTCGTCAGCCGAACACATCTGCTGCACCGACCGGGGGCGAGGCCGCGGCTCCGTTGCCGATCAGTCCGGCCGTTGACCCGTTGCAGTTGGCGGCCGGCGCGTCTTTGCGACTGGACGAGGGCGTTTCGCTCACGCGGTTGCACACGGCCAATAGCGGGTGGGCCTTTACGTTGCGCTATGGCGAGTTTTCCACCTTGCTGCCGGCCACCTGCCCGCCCGCGACCCAGGCCGCGCTCCTGGCGGCCGGCCAACCGCCGGCCGTCACGTTGCTCAAGACGCCAGGCCCCGGCGTTGGCGCGTGGCCCACGGCCCCTTTTCTGGCCGCGACAGCTCCCCAGCTCATCCTCTGGCCGCTGGAAACGACCTATCCGCCGGACGTGGCTGAGATGCTGGCCAGCCGCGGCGCCGGCCGCGTCCCGGCCGATGCGGTTCTGGAAGTAGTCACAGATGGGAAGCGCATTTGGCTGCATCAGCGCAGCAACACGGCAAGAAGATAGAAGCATCATGAGGTAACATGTCTGCTCACTCTGATCCGTTGCCAGCCGGCAAGCTGCCCTTGCCTCTGCTGGAGAGGCTCCTGGCCCGGTTCGCGCCGGACGACCCGCGCATCGTCGTCGGGCCGCGCGCGGGCGAAGACGCCGCGGTGTTCGACCTGGGAGATCGCTACCTGGTGGCCAAGACCGACCCGATCACCTTCGCCACGAGCGAGATCGGGTGGTATGCGGTCAACATCAACGCCAACGATGTAGCTGTCATGGGCGCGCAACCCCGCTGGTTCCTGGCGACTGTGCTGCTGCCGGCCGGCCAGGCCACGGCCGAGATGGCCGAGGCGATCTTCGCCCAGATCTACAACGCGTGCGCCGCGCTGGGCGTCAGCCTGGCCGGCGGACACACGGAGATCACCGTCAACCTGGATCGGCCCATCGTCTCCGGCACCATGTTGGGCGAAGTGGCGCCCGATCGCCTCATCAAGACCGCAGGCGCGCGGGTGGGCGACACAGTGCTGCAGATCAAGCCGGCGCCCATCGAGGGCACGGCGCTCATCGCGCTGGAGCGCATCGACGCCCTGCGCGCGGCCGGCTACAGCCCGGCGTTCATCGAGCGCAGCCAACGCTTCTTGCAGGATCCCGGCATCAGCGTCGTGGCGCCGGCCCGCCTGGCGGTCGAGACGGCCGAGGTGCACGCCATGCACGATCCGACCGAAGGAGGCGTGATGACCGGTCTGCTCGAGATCGCGCGTGCGGCGGACGTGGGGTTGACCGTTGACCTGGATGCGATCCCGATCGCTGCGGAGGGCGCCATTCTGTGCCGGGAATTCGGCCTGGACCCCCTCGGCACGATCGCATCAGGGGCGATCTTGCTCACCGCGTCCCCGCGCGACGCGCTGCACCTGATCGAGTCGCTGACCGCGGCCGGCTACCCCACTGCGGCGATCGGCCGCGTGACCCGGCCCGAGGAGGGTCTGACGGCGCGGCGACACGGAGAGGTCGTGCCCTGGCCGGTCTTCGCGGCCGATGAGGTGACGAAGGTGTTTGGGTGAGGAGGCGAAGAGCGTCAAGCGTGAAGGGCGGGCTGCGTATCTTCTCAATAAGTGGAGGCGACGGGGGTCACAGACCCCCTGAGAGCAGGCTCATAGGCGGTCTGCGACCGCCGT
>Ga0194125_10013608_pt1 | contig 10549 bp, 8 predicted proteins | sample TA2KigC250mmetaG_FD_148626 | JGI IMG/M metagenome (GOLD analysis project Ga0194125, IMG submission 148626) | Freshwater microbial communities from Lake Tanganyika, Tanzania - TA2015034 Kigoma Deep Cast 250m | ecosystem: Environmental > Aquatic > Freshwater > Lake | place: Tanzania: Lake... | reverse complement strand
CTCTTCATTGACGAGATTCACCGCTTCAACAAGGCCCAGCAGGACGTGCTGCTGCCCGACGTGGAAAACGGCACGGTCCGGCTCATCGGCGCGACCACGCACAACCCGCTTTTCTACGTCAACGCCCCGCTCGTCTCGCGCTCGCAGATTTTCGAGTTGAAGCCGCTGACGCTGGATGAAATCAAGTCTCTTCTGCGGCGCGCGCTCGCCGACGCCGAGCGCGGCCTCGGCAAACATCGCGTGCAGGTTGACGACGATGCGCTCGATCACCTCGCGACCGCCAGCGACGGCGATGCACGCAAGGCGCTCAACTCGCTTGAGATCGGCGTGCTTACGACGACACCCGGCGCCGACGGCGTCGTCCATTTCACCAAGGCCGTCGCGGAGGAGAGCATCCAGAAGAAAGCGGTCGTCTATGACGCCGACGAGGACGCGCACTACGACACCATCAGCGCGTTCATCAAGGCGATGCGCGGCAGCGATCCCGACGCGGCGCTTTACTGGCTGGCGAAGATGCTGGTGGCGGGCGAGGACATCCGCTTCATCGCGCGGCGATTGGTCATCTGCGCCGCCGAGGACGTCGGCATGGCCGACCCGCAGGCGATCGTGGTCGCGAGCGCGGCGCAGCAGGCGGTCGAGTTCGTCGGCATGCCGGAGGCGCAGTTGCCGCTGGCACAGGCCGCCGTCTATATCGCCACCGCCCCGAAGAGCAACGCGAGCGCGATGGGCATATGGACCGCAATGAGCGATGTCGAGAAGGGCCGCACGCTGGAGGTGCCAGATCATCTGAAGGACACGCATTACAAAGGCGCCGAGCGGCTCGGCCACGGCGTCGGCTACCAATACGCGCACGACCACGAGGGCGGCATCGTCGCGCAGAAGCATCTGCCGGAGAAGCGCATCTATTACAAACCGACCGACCACGGCTTCGAGCGCGAGGTGCAGCGCCGGCTGGCCGAATGGCGCGCCAAACTCCAGACCCGGAGGCCCGCATGACAGCGATCCCGCCCGATATTTTCCGAACGAAGCGTTTTCTGCGGGCGCGCGCCAGCGCGGCGCGCGCAATGTTGTCGCTGGAGGAAGTGGAATCTCGCAGCCGCCAGGTCGCGGCGCGGCTGCTCGAACTGCCCGACGTGATGCGGGTGCGAACGATTTTCTGCTACGTCTCGCACGGCAGCGAGGTCGGCACACACGCGCTGATTCGCGGCTGGCTCGCCGAGGGAAAGCGCGTGCAGGTGCCGGGATTTGATCTGGAAGAGAGATTTTATCGCCCGGTGTGGCTGCAGGATTTCGACCACGACCTTGCGCCGGGAAAGCTCGGCATTCTGGAACCGCGAAGGTTTGCGCCTGCGGACGCGGACGCGGACGTCGCCATCGTGCCCGGCGTCGCATTCGACGCGCAGGGCCACCGACTCGGCCACGGCAAGGGTTACTACGACGAGATGCTGCGATCGTTCGGCGGCATGAAGATCGCGCTCGCGTTCGATTGCCAAATGCAACCGGAGGTGCCGGCGACGGATTGTGACGTGCCCATGGATGTTGTGGTGACTGAAACGGCGGTTTATCGGAGAACCTGACCATGCGTGAGTTCATCATCGAGAATGCGGAGACCCTCTTCCTGGCGGTCTCATTCATTTCCATCACGGTCGGCTACCTTGCCTACCGCATCATCAACCGACGCCGCGTTTACGCCGCGCAAGTGGAGGTGGAGAAGATGCTCATCACCGCCAAGCGCGAGGCGGAGACCATCGTGCGCGCCGCCGAGGTCGCCGCCAAGGGCGAGGCGCTCACGGCTCGCGAGGCGTTTGAGAAACAGACCGCCTCCACGCGTGCTGAACTGAACGAGCGCGAGAAGCAACTGATCGCACGCGAGACCAGTGTTCATGAGAAGACCCAGACGCTCGCCCGCATGCAGGAGGCGCTGTCGGAGTTGGAGCAGAAAGCCATCGGCAGGCAGGCGGAATTGGATCGGCTCAAGACCGAGGCGGAAGCGACGACCCAGCGGTTAAGCAGGGATCTGCAGCGAGTCTCCGGCCTGACCGCGGAGGACGCGCGCAAGCAGGTGTTGCAGCGGGTCGAGCACGACGTGCAGGCCGAGGCCGCCGCGATGGTGCGGCGCATCACCCACGAGGCGCGCGACAACGCTGACCGCGACGCGAAGCGCATTCTGGGCATCGCCATGCAACGTCTGGCGCCCGATTGCGTTGCCGACGCCACGACGACGACCGTGCCGCTGCCAGGCGAGGAGATGAAGGGCCGCATCATCGGCCGCGACGGCCGCAACATCCGGGCGTTCGAGGCCGCCACGGGCGTGTCGGTGATCATTGACGAGACGCCGCAGGTCGTCGTGCTCTCCGGTTACGAACCGGTCCGGCGCGAGATCGCGCGCCTCGCGATGAACCAGCTCGTGGCGGACGGGCGGATTCATCCCGGTCGCATCGAGGAAGTCGTCAAGAAGGTCGAGGCGGAGATGGAACAGGTGATCCGCCAGAACGGCGAGGACGCCTGCCAGCGCGTCGGCCTGCCGGACGTTCATCCCGAACTGGTGAGGATGCTCGGCCGACTGAAATACCGCCACAGTTTTTCCCAGAACGTCCTCGACCATTCCGTGGAAGTGGCGCATCTGGCCGGCGCGATGGCCGGCGAATTGAAACTCGACGTGCAACTGGCCAAACGGGTCGGCCTGCTCCACGACATCGGCAAGGCCGTCAGTCAGGAGGTCGAAGGCGCCCACGCGCTGGCCGGCGCGGATGTGTTGCGCCAATACGACGAGAAGGAGGAAGCGATCAAGGCAGTTGCGTCTCATCACGGCGACGCCGAGGCCAACATTTACGGCGTGCTGGCGAGCGTGGCCGACGCCGTCTCCGCTTCGCGCCCCGGCGCGCGCAGCGAATCCGCTGCGGTCTATCTGGAGCGGCTCTCGAAACTCGAAACGCTGACCAAGTCCTTTGCCGGCGTCGAGCGCAGCTACGCCATTCACGCCGGCCGCGAGATTCGCGTCATCGTCGAGCCGGCCCAGATCAACGACGACGCGGCGCTCTTGCTTGCGCGCGACATTGCGCGCAAGATCGAGCGTGAAATGCACTACCCCGGCCAAATCAAGGTCGTGGTGATGCGAGACACACGAGTGGTGGAGTATGCGAAGTGAAACGAAGACCGTGAAACGTAAAACGTAAAACGTAAGGGAAGGTTGCGTTTACGTTTTACGTTTCACGTTTTACGTTTCACTCATGAAAATCCTCTTCATCGGCGACATCGTTGGCGAACCGGGCCGCGCGGCGGTGGCGGGCCTCTGCCGGCTGCTCTGTGAGCGGCACGGCGTGGACTACGTCATCGCCAACGGCGAGAATGCCGCCGGCGGCAGTGGGATCACGCTGGCCACCGCGCGCGAACTGCTCGCCGCAGGCGTGGACGTGATCACCAACGGCGACCACGTGTGGGATCAAAAGGAGTTCGTCGCCGACATCGTCAAGGAACCGCGTGCGCTGCGCCCGGCCAACTATCCCGCCGGCGCGCCCGGCCAGGGCTGGATCGTCTGGAGCCGCCCCGGCCTGCCGCCAATTGCCGTCATCAATCTGCTTGGCCGCACCTACATGCCGCCGCTGGATAATCCGTTCGCGTTGGCCGACACGCTCGTCGAGCAATTGCGCAAGCAGACGCCCGTCATCGTCGTGGACATGCACGGCGAGGCGACCAGCGAGAAGATTGCAATGGGCCGGTTCCTCGATGGCCGCGTCAGCGCCGTCATCGGCACCCACACCCACGTCCAGACCGCCGACGAGCAAATCCTGCCCGGCGGCACCGCCTACCTGACCGACACGGGTTTCACCGGCCCACAGGAGTCCGTCCTCGGGCGCGAGATCGAGCCGATCATCCGCCGCTTCGTCACCCAGATGCCACAGAAGTTCAAGGTCGCCAAAGACCGCGTCATGCTCCACGGCGCCGTGATCGAAGTGGACCCCGCCACCGGCCGCGCCAGCGCGATCGCGCGTCTCCAGGAACCCGCGTAGGATTAGGCCGGGGGCGCCTCCTGACACTGCCCCCATTCGGAGGGCCGAGCTACGCGAGGCCCTCGGCCTCTTGCGACCACCGGCCTCGCGTAGCTCGGCCCTCCGAATGGAAGCCGGCGATACGGGCGCAGTGTCGAGATGCGCCCTTAGGCCGGAAACGCGAGAAAAAGCAGTTGGCAAGAGGGGCGGGTTTTTCTATCGTCGCGAGCTTCAACACACTGCGTTATGCAGGAAGGAGTTACTATGAACGACAATCGCGGTTTGAAACTGGTCGCGCCAAAGGTCACGCCGGTGCTCGATCCGGCGTTCCGGCCGGCGGTGCTGGCCAACGCCGCCTATCGCAAGGCCGTCAAGGCGTCGCGCCAGGGCGCGCCGGTGGTCATCGCGCTGGAACAGGCGGATGGGTCGGTGTTCCATTTCAACACGGAGATTTTCCCCGAAGGCCACGCTGAGGCGAAGCAGAACGCGGCGTATTTGGAGCGGTTCGTGAAGTTCCTGCTCTGGTCGCGCGGCGGCTTTCGCGTCTATTTTGCCGGGCCGCGCGCATTTGGCGAGGAACTGCAGCGTTATTACGCTGAGACGCGCACGGGGCGCTTCGACGCGGAGATCATGGGCGAACGGGTCTATGAGCGGCCTTTCGAAGTGCTCATCACCGAGAAGGGGCAAATACCGCTGCCGCGCGAGGTGACCAAGCCGCTCGGTCGCCACCTCAAGGGCTGCCGCATCGGGTTCGACCTCGGCGCGAGCGATTACAAGATCGCGGCGGTGGTGGACGGCAAGGTGGTGTTCAGCGAGGAATTGCATTGGCAACCGTCGGCGCAGAATGACCCGCAGTATCACTTCGACCACATCATGACCGGCCTCAAGCATGCGGCGGCCAAGCTGCCGCACGTGGACGGCATCGGCGGCAGCGCGGCGGGGGTGTATGTCAACAACCGCGTCAAGGTCGCGTCGCTGTTCCGCGGCATCCCGAAGGACCTCTTCGACAGCCGCGTGAAGGACCTGTTTCTGGAAATGAAGAAGGCGTGGAACGACATCCCGTTCGAGGTGGTCAACGACGGCGAGGTCACCGCGCTGGCCGGCTCGATGTCCATGAAGGACAACGCCGTGCTCGGCACCGCGCTCGGCTCCAGTCAGGCCGGCGGCTACGTCACGCCCAACGGCAACATCACCTCCTGGCTCAACGAACTGGCGTTCTGCCCGGTGGACTACAGCCCCAACGCGCCCGTGGATGAATGGTCCAAGGACCGCGGCTGCGGCGCGCAGTTTTTCTCGCAGCAGGCCGTCGGGCGGCTGGTGGGCATGGCGGGCATCGAACTGGACGCGGCGATGCCGTTGCCGGAAAAGCTCAAGCACGTGCAGGCGTTGATGGCCAAGGGCTGCTATCGCGCGGCGAAGATTTACGAGACCATCGGCGTGTATCTCGGCTACGCCATCGCGCACTACGCCGAGTTCTACAAGATCAAGAACGTGCTCGTGCTCGGCCGCGTCACGACCGGCGAGGGCGGCTCGGTCATCATCCACAACGCCAAGCGCGTCCTCAAGGAGGAGTTTCCCGCGCTGCTGAAGAAGATCCGCCTGCGGACGCCGAGCGAGCGCGACAAGCGTCACGGTCAGGCCATCGCCGCGGCGAGCCTGCCGTGGGCGGCTGCCAAGAGTTGAACTGGAGCCATGCAATACGACTCACGGACGACTTCCCTCACCCTAGCCCTCTCCCCTCGCAGGCGAGGGGAGAGGGAAACAGTTCGCTTGGCCAAGAGCGGAAGCTATCCAGCCTGGATATTTCACACACTGCGCGAAACGCCAACAGACCGTAGCCGCCGACGTGAGGAGGCGGACGCGTCCCCCATCGCGACCTTTCCGCCCCCTCACGTCGGCGGCTACGGCACGTGCGAAAGATGCGGGTTAGAGAGTTTCGCTTGTCTTTCGGTGGCGCGTTGGGACGGTGAACCGCGGCTGCCAAATGCGACGCGGCCCGGCAGCGCAGATTTCCAATCTGCCGTATCGCGGGTTTCCAACCCGCCGGAGCCATGTTGTGCCGACGGTCTGCCCCGAAAGCTTTCGGGGCGAAACGGCAGGTTGGAAACCTGCGCTACGCCACATCGGTCCATGGGGAGCTTCCACGTTCCGAAAAACACACATCGGGGCCATGACCTGGTGAAGCAGACAATCCTGTCCGCTTCGGCCGATCGGTGGCGAGGCAGACAGGATTGTCTGCCTCACGTCCGCCGGTTCATGGGAAGCCTCCACGGCTTTACGGTCCCGCATTGGGCCCATGAACCGATGCAGTCCAATGACCAAGTTTTGATGCATATGCATCAAAAGTTCGCACATGCTGAGCGACCGACTTCACCCGGTTCATGGGTAGCTTGCGCGAGTTTACCCCCGCGCATTGCGACCATGAACCTGTCACCAAGGAACATGGCGGAGTTGGCCAACTCCGCAATGTTCCTCGAACGCGGTTCATGGGTAGCTTCCACGGCCTTACGGTTCCCCATTGAGGCCATGAACCGTAGCCGCCGACGTGAGGAGGCGGATGGGGTCGAGGTTGCTTCTTCCGCCTCGTTACCTCGGCGGCTACGAGTGGTCGGTTCACGGAAAGTTTCGACGATGCCCGCAAAGCCCTATCCCCCTCCCCGCGACAGTGGGAAGAGGGCCAGGGTGAGGGGCCGTGGCTGTCGCAGAAATGAAAGGTCGAAATGAAAAATCCATACACGTCATTCGTTAAGGCCTACGCCCGCGTGCAGGAGAAGGGCAAGGCGTGCCCGCTCGGCGGCATCCCGCCAGCCAAACGGCCGAAGGTGAAGGCCAAGGCGCCGAAGGTGTTGATCTTTTCGCCGCACCCGGACGACGAGTGCATCGTCGGCGCGCTGCCGTTGCGGCTGTTGCGCGAGGCGAAGATGAACGTCATCAACGTCGCCGTCACGCAGGGCAGCAACAAAGAGCGTCAGGCGGCGCGCCTGGAGGAACTGCGCAACGCCTGCAACTATCTCGGTTTCGGCTTGCTCACCACGCGCGAGGGCGGGCTGGAGAAAATCAATCCGAAGGGCCGCGACGGCGACCCGGCGAACTGGGCCGCGGCGGTGGACATCGTCACGCGCATCCTCACGGAGCAGACGCCGCACACGGTGGTCATCCCGCACGCGCAGGACTGGAACAGCACCCACATCGGCACCCACCTGCTGGTCATGGAGGCGCTGCGGAAACTCGACCCGGCGTTCTCGTGCCTCGTGGTCGAGACGGAGTTCTGGGCCGCGCTGCCCGCCCCCAACCTGATGATTGAGTCCAGCGCGCGCGACGTGGCGGACTTGATCGCCGCGACGTCGTTCCACGTCGGCGAGGTGCAGCGCAATCCGTATCATCTGGGCCTGCCGGCGTGGTTGCAGGACAACGTCCGGCGCGGCGCCGAGATCGTCGGCGGCCAGGGCGGGCAGGCGCCCAATTACCTTTTTGCCACGCTCTACCGCCTCCAGCGGTGGGCGGGCGGCCAGTTGCAGAAAGTCTATGACGGCGGGAAACTGGTTTCCTGCCAGGACGATCTGAAACCGTTGTTTGCGTAAACGCCAATCTCAACCCAAACCCAGTCAGGAGACATCACTAATAATGAAGGTTAGTTTCTACGGACATGTTCGCCAATACCACAACATCCAGCGCGAGATAGACGCCAACATCCGAAAGGTGCTGGAAAGCGGCGAGTATGTGCTCGGCCCCATGCTCAAGCAGTTCGAGGCCGAGTTGGCCAGGTTCAGCCACACCAAGTTCGCCATCGGCGTCGGCAACGGCACCGACGCCATCTGGCTGGCGCTCATGGTCCTCGGCATCGGCCCCGGCGACGAGGTCATCACGCATCCGAACACCTTCTTCGCGACCGCCGAAGGCATCTGGATCGCCGGCGCGACCGCGGTGTTCGCGGATTGCTGCCCGAAGACCAAGTGCATTGATCCCGCCAAGATCGAGGCGGCCATCACGACGAAGACCAAGGCGATCATCCCCGTGCACCTCTACGGCCAGTGCGCCGACATGCGGGCCATCAAGAAGATCGCCGACAAACACAAGCTGCGGCTCATTGAGGACAACGCGCAGGCCATTGACGCGAAGGGACCCGATTTCCACATCGGCGAACTGAGCGACGCGGCCACGATCAGCTTCATCATCCAGAAGAACCTCGGCACGTTTGGCGACGGCGGCGCGGTGATCACTAACAACGCCGGCTTGGACGCGACGATCCGCAAGCTGCGCAACCACGGCTCCAACCAGCGCAACGTCCACAGCTTCGGCTTCAACAGCCGGCTCGACGACCTGCACGCGGGCATCCTGAGCGCCAAGCTCAAGCACATCCACGCGTGGAGCGACCAGCGGCGCCAGTGGGCCGCGCGCTACACGGCCGGATTGAAGGGCGCGAAGAACTTCGACCTGCCCGTCGAACTGCCCGGCTACCGGCACGTGTTCCATCTCTACGTCATCGAGACGAAGAAGCCCCAGCAACGCGACCCGTTGGTGAAGTTCCTCGTGGACCACGGCATTGACGCCAAGACGCACTACTCCACCGCCATCCACAAGCAGGCCGGCTTCCCGTGGGGCAAGGGCGCGCGCGTCGTCGGCTCGGTCGCCAACGCGGAGCACAACGCCGCCTGCTGCGTCAGCCTGCCGATGTTCCCCGAACTCACCGCGAAGGAAGTGGACTGCGTCATCGCGAAGGTGATGGAGTGGGACCGGGCGCAGAAGTAAACGTTTTTTTCTTCAACTTCAGCGAGACGGAGTTGATGCAGTAGCGCTGGCCGGACGGCGGCGGCCCGTCGTCGAAGAGGTGGCCGAGGTGGCCGCCGCAGCGGGCGCAAAGCACTTCGGTGCGAATCATACCGTGGCTGTGGTCGGGCTGGAGCCGGATGTTGTCCTTGGCCAGCGCCGCGAAGAAGCTTGGCCAGCCGCAGTGGGAATCGAATTTCGCTTCCGAAGTGAACAGTTCCGCGCCGCAGCCGGCGCAGCAATAGGTGCCCTTGTCCTTGGTGTTGCAGTATTCGCCGCTGAAGGGCCGCTCGGTGCCTTTTTCGCGCAGGACGCGATACTGCTCCGGGGTGAGCGTCTGGCGCCACTGCGCTTCGGTTTTAATCACTTGGTTCGTCATCAGGGGGCCTTTCGCGTCGGTCGGCGATTGTGCGCGGACAGCCCCGCAAACCATCAGGACAAGGGTGGCCGACGCGGCAAGGATTCTCATGCCGGGGCGCGATGGGGAGCGCCGGTCAGTGCGACGCAAGCCGTGTAGCTGAACGCGCCAGCGTTCCGCCGGCGGTGACTGAACGCTGGCGCGTTCAGCTACATGGCTGAGACCGGCAATCGCGCCCTTCATGACGCATGGGCTGTTCATGGTCGGTCGCGGTGATCTCGCAGGGGTTCGCCGGCCGCCCTAGCCGTGCTCGGCGCGGCGTTTGAGGGCGGAGGGAAGTTTCTCGCCCAAGGCGGTCTTGGCCAGGTCGAAGTATCGTTTCGCATCGTCGGGGCGCCCGGTCTCCCAAGCGTAGAGGGCCATGGCGGCCATGGTCTGGCCGTTGCCCGCCGCGAAAGCTTCCTGAAGCATGGCGTAGATGGCCGGCTCGGTGAAACGGTTCCAAGGCAGTTCAACGGTGCCCGTGCCGCTGCTGACCGCCACGCTCAGTCCGTCGGCATCGGCCGCCGCGGGCCGGCCTTCGATGAGGCTGCCGCTGGTCAAGGGCATCGCGCGCGGTTGGAGGCGGCCCTTCTTGATGGCCGCGATGAGCTGCTTCTTCAAGTCGCAGAGCAGTTGGAGTTCGGTGACTTTGTCTTGGAGCGCGGCTTGCAGGTCGGCGTCGCTGGTCTTGGCCAGTGTCGCGCAGAGTTGCTCGAGCGCGTGCTCGACATAGAAGGCCCGCGTCCACGGCTCAATCTGCGCGATGAGGGCGCGCGCGTCGGCTTCGATTTGTTCGCGGCGGGCTTTGTCGGCGGCGGCCTTGGCGGCGGCTTCCTCGGTGCGCTTTTTCTCGTGGGCGATGTGCTCGGTCTGGACGGTCTGCCAGGCGGTCTCGATCCGTTCCTTCAGTTTGGGCTTGTCGCTCCAGTTGTCGAGGGCTTTCTGGAGCAGCGCCTCGGCTTCAACGTAGTTATTGGTTTTCACCATTGCCGCGACGGCCTCGAAGATGCTCTCGGCGTCCTCCGGCGAAGAACTTGCCGGCGCGGGCGCCGCTTTGGCGGGCACCGCCGTGGCCGCCGGCGCGGGCTGGTCGGCCGCTGCCTTGGGGGCGGGCGCGGGCGGATCGGGCACCGGTTCACGTGGGGGTGGTAACGGCTTGGGCTGGGCGGGGACGCTGCTGCTGTCGCCGGGGATGCTTGGCGGCTCCGAGGACGGCGCGGGGCCGCTCCGGATCCATTCGGGACGCAATGCGACCACGGCGACCAGCGTAACCCCGGCCAACCCGATCAGGATCAACGCGGTGCGTGCGACCCACTTTCCGAGCCGTCGCCAGGGTGTCGGGGCGATGGCGGCGACGGGCACCGAGGCGGTGGGCCGGGGGACCGGCGCGGGC